>Ga0315534_1000386_pt1 | contig 30399 bp, 26 predicted proteins | sample SalMarSW160240MG_FD_203094 | JGI IMG/M metagenome (GOLD analysis project Ga0315534, IMG submission 203094) | Salt marsh sediment microbial communities from the Plum Island Ecosystem LTER, Massachusetts, United States - Salt Marsh Sediment SW1602-40 ...
TGGATTGAACATGCCCCCACGCTTTACCTCGTCAGGCAAACGCGGGTCTCCCATAACGACTGTGACGTCGATTTTCTGCGCCTTGCCCCTCGCTTTGCGTGCCGGCAGCAGCGGTGCGTCGGCCGAAAGAAGCAGCCGGCGTGCCATCATGCCGAGATCCTGGTCGCGATCCGAAACGACCTCCGCAGTTCCATGATTGCGGAAATTACGAAAGCCTGCCTTCTCCAGCAGCGCGCGGATGCTCTCAGGCGTATAGAGCCGCTCGGCGTAGAACTGGTCTGCAATGACTCCCATTTCGTCGTGAACGATGACTTCGCGTGAGATCAAACGATCACGATCACCGGAAAGCGAACGTTCGCGGCAAACAAAATGGTGCTCGTCGATCCATTCCCACGAGCGGCGCTCGAAATGGTCAGCCATATACGCGCCATCGGTAATGTCGAGTATGAGCTGGCCCGATGGGCGCAGAAGCTTGCCAACGGCTGCCAGAACTTTCTCGTCGTCCTGCTTGCTGGAGAAATATCCGAACGAGTTGCCCATGATGGCAACGCAATCGAAACTTGTTTCCGGCAGGCGAGGGTTGCGTGCATCGCCTTCCTTGAACACGACTTGCAGTCTTTCAGACTGCGCGCGCTTCTTGGCAAGACGGACGAGGTAGCGTGACCGGTCGACACCAGTCACATTCTTGAAACCCCGGCGCGCAAGCTCCAGGCAGTGCCTTCCTTGTCCGCAGCACAGGTCCAGGATCTGACTGTGGGGTTGTACCGCTGCGGCGGCCACAATGAAATCGACGTCGCGGCGCGTGTTCTCTGTGTTCTCGACGACGTCGCCGTCCGTTTTGACATAAAGCGCATTAAAGAGTTTGCGCCACCACTCAGCTGGGAGATGCGCTTCGAGATCCGCAACGGGTCCGAGGCAGGCGCGAGGGATCTGGCGTTTTGCCCGCCTCGCTTTGGGATATGGTGCCATGTTGGACTGATGTCCCCAAAGGGCCGTCCTTCATCGGCGGACAAAAGTGTTGTCCCGCCGTGGGCGGTAACCGGCCATGCAACAACAAGGCCCTTCTGGCCTCGATGCTCGCGAACTTATTTCGCCCTTGGCGCAATGCAAGAGGCTTGTTGGGGTTTCAGCCGCGGCAGAATTACAGGCCGGTCAACTGGCACTCCGGCGCAGAAGCGCAATGAAAAAGCCGTCGGTGCCGTGGCATGCGGGCGTCAGTTGCAGGGTGTCGGTGCGCCCGTCGGCTGAAACAGGTGGGTCGGTGTCGAAGCGTGCGCGCCATGGCTCGCCAAAAGGCTCCACGGAAAAGTCGCTGTGCTCGGACAGGAATGCTGCGACCTGATCAATATTCTCTTCAGGCAGTACCGAGCAGGTGACATAGACGAGGACGCCACCGGGCTTGGTGAGCCGTGCGCCAAGTGCGAGGACGGTCTTTTGTTCCGCCTGACGCTCTGGGATGTTTGCAGGCTTCAGGCGCCACTTCGCATCGGGCTTGCGCCGCCACGTGCCCGTTCCCGTGCAGGGTGCATCGACGAGCACAACGTCAAAGCGCGCAACGAGACCCAAGAGCGCCGTTTCATCGCCCGCCTCCATCATGTGCACATTGCGCACGCCGGCCCGCTTCAAGCGCTCAAAGATCGGCCGCAACTGTCGCTTGTCGGCGTCATAGGCATAGATTTGGCCGGTATTCTCCATGGCGGCCGCCAGGGCGAGCGTCTTGCCACCGGCGCCAGCGCACAGATCGAGCACCTGCGCGCGTGGGAGAGCTCCCGCCAGCAGGGCCGCCACCTGCGAGCCTTCGTCCTGAACCTCGAACCAGCCTTTGCCGTGAGCGGCTTCGGCCTCCACGTGGGGCGCACGGCCGGCACCCAGCGGCGGAGCAACGCGCGCACCCAGTGGCGACAGTGGTGTCGGTTCGGGTTCAAAGTGGGCGAGCGCCTTCAAGACCTTCTCGCGCGTGGCCTTGAGCGTATTGACTCTGAGATCGACTGGTGCGCGCTGGCTCAACGCTGCCCCTTCCGCGCCCGCGCGATCGCCAAACGCACGGGCAAGCGAGGCCGCGAGCCATTCGGGAAAATCGCCAGCGATGTGGGCTGGTGTGTCGTCGGGCAGCGTGCGCTCGAGCCCGGCCAGCTCCTCGTCTGTCAGCGGCGCGATCGCATAGTCGGAACCATCAGCGGCTGCGGCAACCTCCTGCGCCGTCATGGCAAAGGCACGCGGGGCCGCACCTAAGATCAACGCGCGCGGCGTATCCGCCCCCATGCGCGCTGCAATCGAGCTGCGCCGGCGCAAGGCATCAAAAACGAGCGTCCCGATCGCTGCCCGATCGCCCGAGCCTGCAAACCGATGCGCCTTGCCCCAGTCGGAAAGCGCCGTCGCAGCCGGCCTGTGGCGCGTAAGACTGTTTCCGAGAATTTCGACGGCGGCTTTTAGTCTGGCTCCAGCTCTCATCGGCTAAGAAGCCAATGCGAAGATGTGGACGCCGTAGATTGCCCACATCGCGCCGAGTATGACGGTGCTGGCCAGCATCGCATAGAAGCGCGACTGCACGTCGTTCGTGCCGGTGTGAATGTAGACGTGCACGAGACGCGTTGCGACGTATGCCCACGCGAGCACCACCAGCAGCACGCTCGGCGTACGCGTGATCAGCACGAATGCGATCAAAACGTAAAACAGAACGGGATGCTCGAGCTGATTGTGATAGCAGTTGGCGATCTGTGTGGTGCGCGGCGGCCAGTTGGGCTCGCGCAGCGCGATCTCCGTTGGCCGCGTCTTGCCGCTCCGTATGGCCGTGACGCGCAGCGTCGCCATCCACGTCATCAGAAAGAACGTGAGCGCCACTTGCACGAACACAGGTATCAACAAGCTCATGACCGACATCGGGTTCCCCCTCCCTACGGGCTCATTGCGCTACTGCGAGCGCGAATACTAGGTGTTGCCGGGATAGTTCGGGCTCTCGCGGGTGATCAGCACGCCGTGCGCATGGCTTTCGTGTACGGCGGCCGGCGTGATGCGAATGAACTTTGCCGTCTTCTGCAATTCGTCCAGCGTTCCCGCGCCCACGTACCCCATGCCGGCACGCAATCCCCCGACCAGTTGATGCAGCACCGCTTCCGTCGGCCCCTTGTAGGGCACTTGGCCCTCGATTCCCTCGGGTACCAGCTTCAGCGTGTCCTTCACCTCCTGCTGGAAGTAGCGGTCGGCCGAGCCGCGCGCCATTGCCCCGATCGAACCCATGCCGCGGTAGGCCTTATAAGTACGGCCCTGATAAAAGTAGGTCTCGCCCGGCGCTTCGTCGGTGCCGGCAAGTAGCGATCCCACCATTACGCAAGAGGCTCCAGCGGCCAGCGCTTTGGCGACGTCGCCCGAATACTTGATACCGCCGTCGGCGATGATCGGCACGCCGTGCTTGGACGCTTCGTTCGCGCATTCCATGACGGCCGTTAGCTGCGGCACGCCCACGCCCGCCACTACGCGCGTTGTGCAGATCGAACCCGGCCCGATCCCCACTTTCACCGCGTCGGCGCCCGCATCTATCAGCGCCTTAGTGGCCTCTGCCGTTGCCACGTTGCCCGCGATGACCTGCACCGCGTTCGACATTTTTTTGATGCGCGTGACCGCCTCAATCACGCGGATCGAATGCCCGTGCGCGGTATCAACCACGATCAGATCACAGCCCGCATCCATCAGCCGCTCGGTGCGCTCATGCCCGTCCTCACCGACAGTTGTCGCCGCGGCGGCCCGCAAGCGTCCCTCCGAGTCCTTGCACGCGTGCGGGTGCTTCTGCGCCTTCTCGATGTCCTTCACCGTGATGAGGCCGATGCAATGATTCTCATCGTCGACGACCAAAAGCTTCTCGATGCGGTGGCTGTGCAGCAGCTTCTTGGCCTCGTCCTGGCTCACGGAGCGTTTCACCGTGATCAGGTTGTCCTTGGTCATCAGTGTGGAGACCGGCTGATCGAGGTTCGTTGCAAACCGCACGTCACGATTTGTCAGAATGCCGACGAGGCGGCCCTTGTTGTCGCTGTTGTTGGGCGTCTCCACGACGGGCACACCGGAGATGGAATTGTCGGCCATCAGGGACAGCGCATGGCGCAGGGTCGCGTTGGGGTGGATGGTTATGGGATTGAGCACGATCCCGGATTCGTATTTTTTCACCTGAGCGACCTGGCGGGCCTGCTCTTCGGGTGTGAAATTGCGGTGGATGACGCCGACGCCGCCTTCCTGGGCCACGGCGATGGCAAGGCGCGCTTCCGTGACAGTATCCATGGCGGAGGACAGGATCGGGATATTGAGGCGAATCGAGCGGGTGACGTTGGTTGAGACGTCGGCCTGGCTCGGCAAGATCTGGGAGGCTGCCGGCACAAGGAGCACGTCGTCGAACGTGAGGGCGATCGCCGAATCCGTTGCGGATAGGCCGTGGGCCATGCGGTTCTGGCTCTCCATGTGGGCTGGGGCGACACAGTTCTCGCGCCCAGCGGGAACGATGTCGGCAGCCCTATACCATCCGAGTCGCGGGGAGGGAAGGTGCACATCCACCGCTTCCATCGCTTGAAACGCCGCATGGGGCGCTTTTTGTGCTATCGACCCGGTTACCGGCCGGGCCTCAGCCCCTCGGGCGTTCGGAGTGGCAAAACTTCAAGGTTCGAACTCGGCCCCTCAAGCCAACAGCTTGTCCAGCGCGCCGTCGGCCACCAGCTTGTCCTTCACTTTTTGCGGAATGGGATAGAGCACGCCCTCGCCCTCAAGCACGTGCTTGCCGTCCTGGTCCTCCACCCAACAGGTGAAGACGACGTTCTTCTCCCCCTTCTCCTTCACCTGGGCGACGGCGGTGTAGGGCTGGTTCAATTGCACCGGGGCAAGGAACGTCAGTTTCTGGCCGCCCCAAATCGCGCCCAGACCCGGCACGTCCATGCCAAAAATACCCGAAAACTTGGCGACCGAAATCATCCCATGCGCGATGCGGTTCTTGAAGACCGTGCCCTTGGCGTACTCCTCATCGAAGTGCGCAGGGTTAAAGTCGCCGGAGATTTCCCCGAACTTCTGCACGTCGCTGTCTGAGACGGAGTACTCATGACGGAACGTGTCGCCGACATTCAGGTCGTTGATGCTCTTACAGGCACGTGGAAGCGGATTAGCCATCGGGAGGATTCCTTATCAAGACGGACTGACACCCACTTTTTCATGGAAGGGTGGGAGGGGGCAACCGGCACCAGCTATTGCTCCACTGCGACGCGGTGGCAGTGCCCGGCCAACGGAAAGCCGCTTCTCTTAGACTTCATGCAGGAATATGTTCGCGCACGACCACCACCGGCCCGGACCATCTGCCCCCCGCGCCCTGCAGGCACACATCACCGCGATGATCCGCTTCAGTCGCATCTTCGAACTCGTAGGCGACGCCGACAACCGCGTCTTCAACGACGTTGCAAAGCTCTTTCGCGCCGCCTTCCCGCATGAGCCGGAGGCTATCGAACGAATCGCGGCACAGCTGCGCAAACGCGAAGCGAGCACGTTCGATCCCATTCTCCTGGTTGCGAGTGATCAGCGCAATCACGTCACCGGGCTTGCTTTCATCTACTACTTCTCCGACCTTCGTTACGGCTACCTTCAATACATTGCCAGCGATCCCGAAAAGTCCGCGCGCGGCATAGGAGCGGCGCTTTACGAGGCGCTGCGCGAACTCCTGGTGGGCCGCGGGGCGCGCGGTCTGTTTCTCGACATTCCGCCGATAGATCCGGAAAAGGTTGATGATCCCAAGCGTCTCGCAGTCAATCGAAAGCGCCGCGCGTTTTATGCGCGCTACGGCATTCTCGAGGTCAAGGAAACGCTGTGGGATGTCGAACCGAACCCGCGCAACGAGGGCTATCTGACGACGCTGCTCTTTGATCCGCTCGGCCGCCGGCCGCGCTTGGAGCGGGCTGCCGCTCGCCAGGTCGCCAGGCGCATTCTCGTGGAACAGTATGGTTACGAGCCGAGTGCCCCGTTTGTCGCCAAGATTTCTCAGTCCTTCGCGGCCGACCCTGTGAAACTCGCTCCCCTCAACGATAATCCGGATGCTGCAGCGCCTACGTCGCTGAAATACATCACGCCCATCAAGGTCGTCGTCGCGGAACGCCATACGATACATCACCTGAAAGAGAAGGGTTATGTCGAACGTCCCGTTCGCGTTCCTGCCATTCTGAAGGGACTGGAGAAACTCCCCATCGAGCGCATCCCAACGCGCCGGTTCTCAGAATCGCACTTGACGGCCGTCCACCATCCGCACCTCGTGGAGTTCCTCAAGGCGATGGGGCAGCGGCTCGACGACAAGGCGATCATCTACCCAGAGATATTCCCAATTCGGCGGCCGGACCGCATACCGCGCGACCTTGAAGATCGGGTAGGCTATTTTTGCTGCGACACATTCACACCCGTAACGAAGAATAGTTTTCGCGCAGCACGCGACAGTGTCGATGTCGCTTTGACCGGCGCATCACTTGTCGCCGAGGGGGAGCGCATCGTCTATGCGCTGTGCCGTCCGCCCGGTCATCATGCCGAGCGGCGTATCTACGGTGGCTTTTGTTATTTCAACAACTCCGCGGTTGCAGCGAACTACTTGTCGAAACGTGGCAAGGTCGCACTTCTCGATATCGACTATCATCACGGAAACGGCGCTCAGGACGTCTTTTATGAGCGTTCCGATGTCCTGACAGTTTCGATTCACGGACACCCCCGGCATGCCTATCCGAACTTTGCCGGCTACTCAGACGAGCGTGGCGAAGGTGACGGCAAAGGGTTCAACCGGAATTTCCCGCTCAAGCCTCCGATCGACGGCGCGGCCTATCTGCGAGTTCTCGAGCAGGCCATAAAGTTGATCAACAACTTCAATCCGAAGTATCTCGTCGTCTCGCTCGGCTTCGATATCATGCGCGGCGATCCCACCGGAGCATTCGACATTAGTCTGCAAGGGATCCGCCAAATCGGGCACCGCCTGGGAACACTCGGCTTTCCCGTACTTATCGTACAGGAGGGTGGCTACTCCATTCGCAATCTGAGACTTGGCTCGCACGCCTTTTTCGTTGGGTTGACCCGTGCGTGGTACGGCCGGTGATTGAACGTCTGATCCTGCCCCATCAGTGAGGGGCTACGGCTCGCCTGCTCCGTACCGCGAGGCGGAAGCGGCATGCCTACCCGATCAGCGATAGACGTAAGTAATGCGAAACGTGCGATCGGCCAACGTCGCATTGTTGGGCGGGAAGGGAAACGCCGTCTGGTGAACGGAGAAAATGATCTGCTCGTCCATGGCGGTATTGCCGCCACTCTTGAGGAGCTTCACGTCGGCCTTGTTTCCGGTTTCCGACAGGATGATGCGCACGGTCACGCGCCCTTCAAATCCATCCGGTGCGGGCATTGTCCGGCGCAGCGAGCGGATGACGTCGCGCCCAAACCGGTCGTTCTCGCCCGAACGCGTGATGCCGGGCGGACGCGTCGCGGAAGACTCTCCGCCATCTGAGCCCGGAGCAAAGAGCCGGGCCGTGACGTCGAAGGGCATGTCGAGGTCGAGCTTCTCTGGAGGCTTGGGTGCGGGTTTTGCGGCTGCCTTTTGCTTCGGTTTCTCCTCCGGCTTGGGTGGTGGTTCCTCGGCTTTGGCCGTCTTGGCTGCCTCCTTCGGCGATGCCTTTTCCGCTTCAGTCTTCGTTTGCTTTTTGTCGGCCTGCGCTTGTGCGTCGTCCAATGCGGGGAGGGCGGGCGTCGCGAAGGCAACGGGTGCGGTGGGATCGGGCACGGCCTCATCCTGTGGCGTCTCTGCAGGCTTCTCGGCGGGTGTCTTTTGTGGTTCGCGTTTCTGCTGTTGAGCCTCGGCAGCCTCCTTCGGCTCTGGTTTCTGCTCTTGGGCCTCAGCCTGCGGCTCCGACTTACGTTGGGCCGCTTGGGCAGGCGAGGCGGGAGTCGGTGGTGCGCTGGCGGGCTGCTCCTTGGCAATCTGGCGGCTCTGCAGATCGGCCGCATCGACGATCTCAACGTTGATCGCGTCGTCTCGACCTCCAGGATTGCCGACATGGCGCGGCGGCGAGTTGGTGATCCCGATGATGAGGGCGATATGCCCGAGGGCGGCAACGAGCAAGGCGATACGAAAGACAGCTTGATTGCTGTTCGCCCCCGCAACGATACGGTCGGTAAGCGCACGCGCGCTGTCTGTTGAGAGCTCTACGGTATCTGCGCTCATGTCGCGTGTATGCCCCGATCATCGTCCCGCAGAAAGCCAGCATAGCGCTTGTGGGCGGTGCTGGCATCCCGGGCCCCGAATCCCAAGGCTATCGGTGTAGATAGGGCGGTTTCAAGGAGGCGCGCAGCACTCTTTTGGAGTGTCGGAACTAGCCTTCGATCCGGCCGAGTTGGACATTTGGAGGGATGTCTGGTCTGACGTACGTTCGTTGCTTGCGAAGCTTGGCGAGAGGCAATTTTCCGCTCTTGTGCTTCGCGCGCCAAAAGGTTAGCTCCTGCGCGCTAGGGTTGGCAGCGGACGACAATGACGCCCGCAACGCGTACCCCCATCCACCAACAAGGAACCGTGATGTCCGCCCGCACGCTTGTGTATGCCCTTGTGGTGCTCTTGCCGGGCATATCCGCGCAGGTCGTGCGCGCCGATCCATTCCTTGCCGATTTTGCATATCCGCACGCCGTCTCACGTTTCGATTTCCGCTCGCAGAACCAAGACGTGTGGATGTCTTACATGGACGTTGCTGCCTCGAAGCCGAACGGGCGAACGATTGTGCTCCTGCATGGTAAGAACTTTTGTGGCGCGACCTGGGAGGATGCGATCGCCGCTTTAAGCGCGGACGGCTACCGCGCAATCGTTCCTGACCAAGTCGGCTTCTGCCGTTCGGACAAACCCAAAAGCTATCAATTCAGTTTTCAACAACTCGCTGCCAACACGCACGCACTGCTTCAGTCACTAGGAGTGGAAAAGCCCATCGTCATGGGGCACTCGATGGGCGGCATGCTGGCTATGCGCTATGCGCTGATGTATCCAAGCGACACGGCAGCGCTTGTTCTTGTGAATCCGATCGGCCTTGAGGACTGGAAAGCCAAGGGTGTACCACTCGCAACCGTCGACGCACTTTACGCGCAAGAACGCAAGACCAGTGCTGAGAGCATCAAAGCCTATCAGCGCAATGTCTACTACAGTGGGTCGTGGCGGCCCGCCTACGATCGATGGGTCAACATGCTCGCCAGCATGTACGAAGGCGAAGGCGGAGATCGGGTTGCTTGGAGCCAGGCACTCACCTCTGACATGATCCAGGCTCAGCCGGTGATTTATGAGATTGACCAGATCAAGGTTCCGACGTTGCTTTTCATCGGCGAACTCGACCGCACCGCGCTGGGTAAGAACCGCGCATCTCCCGAGGATGCAAAGAAGCTCGGCAACTATCCCGTACTCGCGCGCGAAGCAGCGGGGCGTATCCCTGAGGCCAAACTCATCACCTTCAATGATCTTGGGCATTCGCCGCATGTGGAAGCCCCCGATCGATTCAACGCTGCCCTCGTTGGGGCGCTCGATACGATGATGGATAGCATTGATGAACGGTGAGACGGTTGCCCAGAGTGGTGCGGATCAAGACAGCCAAGCGCCGGCTGCGACCGTGCGGGCAAGCAGCGACTTAGCACGCCAGATTGCGCGCCGGCGCACGTTCGCGATCATCTCTCACCCCGACGCCGGCAAAACGACGCTGACCGAAAAGCTATTGTTGTTCGGCGGGGCCATTCAGCTTGCCGGCCAGGTGAAAGCAAAAAAGGACCGGCGCGGTGCACGCTCCGACTGGATGGCGACGGAGCGCACGCGTGGCATCTCGGTGGCGGCCTCGGTGATGACTTTCGAATATGGCGATGCCGTCTTGAACTTGCTTGATACACCCGGCCACGAAGACTTTTCCGACCATACGTATCGAACGCTTACGGCCGTCGACTCTGCGATCATGGTGATCGACGCGGCGAAGGGCATCGAATCGCGCACCCGGAAGCTCTTTGAGATTTGTCGGCTGCGCGATATCCCCATCATTACGTTCATCAATAAGATGGACCGAGAGAGCCGCGAGCCGCTGGAGCTGTTGGACGAAATCGAAAAGGTGCTGGCACTTGATACCGCGCCGATGGTTTGGCCGGTCGGCCGGGGCCGCAATTTCGCCGGTACGTATGATCTGAACCAGCCGCGGATCCGACGCGTTGACGAAGATCCTGATGGACTGGCGGTGTCGGGGCCCGACGATCCGGCACTCGAAGCATTGCTCGAAGATGGTGCACTTACCGATTGGCGTGAAGAAATCGCGCTCGTCAGCGATGCATGCGGCCGCTTTGACTTGAAAGCCTTTCGCGAAGGAACGTTGACGCCGGTGTTTTTCGGCAGCGCGCTCAAGAACTTCGGTGTGCGCGATATCCTCGACGCGCTGGTGGCTTACGCGCCGCCTCCGCTCGACCGCAAAGCGGCAACACGCACGATTCACGCCGACGAGCCGGCCATGACTGGCATCGTCTTCAAGATCCAGGCGAACATGGATGCCAATCATCGCGATCGCATCGCCTTCATGCGCGTATGCTCAGGCAAGCTCACGCGCGGGATGAAAGCCAAGCACGTGCGTACGGGCAAGACGATGGCGCTGCAGACGCCGCAGTTCTTCTTCGCTCAGGACCGGTCGCTTGCCGAGGAGGCCTACGCAGGTGACATCGTCGGTATCCCCAACCGTGGGGCCCTGCGCATTGGTGATGCTTTGACCGAAGGCGAGGACATTCGCTTTCTGGGCATTCCGAGTTTTGCGCCCGAAATCCTTCGCCGCATCCGGCTCGAGGATGCGATCCGCGCCAAGAAGCTCAAAGAAGCTCTGCGCGAGATGGCGGAAGAGGGTGTTGTTCAGCTGTTCCAGCCAGTCGACGGCACTCAGCCCATCGTCGGGGTGATCGGTAACTTGCAGCTCGACGTATTGGCCGACCGGCTTGGCGACGAGTACGGACTGCCCGTGACGTATGATACTGCGCCCTGTGATGCGGCGCGCTGGATTTCATCGGAAGACCCTGCGGCGCTGGAACGCTTCATTGCAAGCCACAGGCCATCGATTGCCACCGATCTGGACGGCGACCATGTATTCTTGGCCGCGTCGGCATTCAATCTGGAGTGGACGCAGGAGAAGAACCCAGAGATAGTGTTTGCCGACATCAAGGCGATCGACCGCTCCTGATTGAGCGAGCCGTCAGGCTTCCGTACGTGCCTTCTTGTATTTGTCTTCCCAGCGAACCAGTTCTTCCTTGAGGTTTCTGACGAAACGCTTGGTGCTGCGACGTAATTTCTTTGTGCCATCGCCGCCCTCTTCGCCGAGTGCCTTCAAGAGTTTTTCGCCGTGGTCGATGGCGCTCAGCGTGTCGTGGCGCACACCGGTGACGAGTTCCTTCATTTGGGTGTCTCCTTCCGCATTTGGCCCGTGGGCGGGTCCTGCGCCATCATCGCGCTATGGTGGAGCGATGTCATCACGCGAATGAAGCTTTAGGCACACAATTCCACGACGAGCACTTCTCCCTCGTGTGGAGGAAGAAGCGCTCCGTGTGTTTGCGGGTCTGTCGGGAAACGCGACCTCAGTGCGCCTGGGGAGGCGGCGGGCCTTTCCAGATGATCCGGCGCCCGCCCATGGTGCGCGTGCAGGATCTGCCGCCGAGTGTCCGCACCATCTTGAACGGCACCTGGGTTTGGGTGGCGTCCGTGTCGGTCAGGGCTGGAGCTGATTGGGCTTGCTCTGCAGGTTCGGAGGCGGTCGGCGCAGAGGTGTCCTCGGCCAGAGCAGGAAGTGCGAAACCGGCCACAAGAAGGGCCGACAGTGAAAGTGCTTGTTTCATTTTATGTCCTATTCCAGGTGCCGGGCATAGCGTAGCGCATGGCGCACTTGCTCACGGCACTCCATAAGCGGGGCGATTGATTAATCGCCTTTCCGTAACGTCGGATATAGGTGCACGTGCCGTTCAACACCACTCACATGCCCGTGGCAAATTGCGAGCAAACATTGATCGGATGTGCGTGCGGAAGGGATCAGGGGTTAGAGATCGCCGGTGAGAAATTGTGCGCTGCCGTGCCCGAATGACCAATCCTCATCGGAGTTCTCGATGATCGACACCACAAGGTCGGAGGGTGCGATGCCGCAGCTGCGTTCGAGTTCTTCCGCCAACAGGCGATAGAATGCTTCCTTCGCCTCGCGCCCGCGCGGGCGGCTCGTCACCTGCAAAAATACGACTTTGTCCGTTCGCGGGATGCCAAGGCCGGTATCCTCGATGATCATGCGCGAGGGGTTGTGCTCGTGCACGATTTGATAGCGATCGCGCTCAGGCACCTTGAAGGCGGCAAGCATGGCGCGGTGCGCGGCATCGAGAAGGCTTTTGATCTCAGCGTCCGAGCGGCCTTCGATCAAATCAAAGCGAAGGAGAGGCATGGTCCAGCCTTGTGTAGGGATTGGGACATGTTGAACGCGATGTGTTTACGCGTGGCGGCTGCACCAGGCAATGTGGGCGCGCCTATGTGTCCGTCTGCTCTTCGAGCAGATCGGCAAAGTACCCGCTTAGCAACCGGTTGTGCGGGTCGCGCTCGCGCCGCATCTGGGCAAATGCCTTCCAGCGTGGGCCATACGCCTTCTTCACCTGGGAGGCCGTGAGGTGCTTGGTTTGGTTGAACAAGGGGTGTCCACCACGCGCACTGGCAAATTCGTTGAAGGCCTTGAGGAAGTCGTCCCAGCCGGGCCCGCCTGTTGAGACCGGGTCGATGCTGAAGGCTGAGGCATCGTGACAATAGGATAGCAGAGCATTGGAATCGGCAACGAGGCGGTAGCCTACGGCCGGAAGTTCGCATCGGTAACCCGTTCGCTCTGCGTACTCCCGACAGAAGCAGAAGTAGTCTTCGAGAATGTCGAAGAAACCGTCCTCGTCGAACGACCACATGGAGAAGACAAACTTATGGGGGCCGGCCCGATCATTGTGGCGGATGATTTGCGCTTGCGGCTGCGTGCGTGCCCCGCCGACGAACCAGGCCATACCGCGTCGCGTCAGGCGACCGAAATACTGCACCAGCGCGTTTTCGATCTGGGCGTTTGGCGAGATGTGTTTGATCCATGCGACATACATCGGAGCATGCCTGCGCCAGAATGCGTTGCGTAGCCACCAGTTGCCTGACGAGGTTGGCTTGATGCCCGGCAGCTCTTGCCGCGTCTCCAAAACGACCTGATCGGCGAAGGGATAAAAGTACATCATCAGCGCGTAATTCTGCGCCACGAGGTCGGGCACCGCCGCCCGGAATTTGGCAAGTGAGTAGATTGAGTGGCGTGCATAAACGGCGGTCATCGGTTTGGCGCGCAGCGTGACTTCAACGATGACGCCCAACAGTCCGTAGCTGGAGCGTAATAGACGCATTTCCTCAGGATGTTCAGCTTCGGTGTAGTCGGCCACCGTCCCGTCAGGTTTCACCACTTTGACGCCCGAGACGAAGGAACTCACCTGCCCCCAGTGCGAGGTTCCAATCAGCGAACTGTCCTTCGTTGCTGCGCAGGCCGCCGCGCCCAGCGTCACGTTGCCGATCTCGGTGTTGACATGGAACTGCTTGGCGTGGCGTGCCAGCTCTTCGGCAACATCGATATAGAGCGCGCCGGCTTCCGCAGTGACGAAGTCTTCGCCCACCTCCAGAATGCGGGTCATGTCCGTCATGTCGAGCATGGTTCCGCCGACGTCTGCGGAGCAGGGCGCGGGTGAGTGCATTTTGCCGACGGCGCGCACCGGTGTGGGGTAAGTAGCGGTATCAGTGACGACACGCACCACGTCGTCGATCGTTTGCGGTTTGACGATCGCGACCGGCCGGTAGGTGACACCACCTTCCCAGTTGGTGACGCCATCCTGGGAAAGCTGCTCTGCCGCCTGCGACTGTTCGACCACGAGTGCACTTCGACTCGGCTTGAACATCGACGCGATCGGTGGCGTCAGCAAGATTGGAGCAAACAGCTTCATGTCGATGATAGGGCCCGGCCATGGGGCACCTTCGCATTCGCCTTCGGTGCTCCGAATGCGGTTACGTTATCGTCCGAATGGTTACAAACGAATGTGCGCCACTCGGCATGCTTAACGGGGCGTTGCCTGCCGTGTGACACCTGGAATAGCGGGTCTCACGGGCGCTCACGTGCCCAAACGCTGGCCGATGATAATCATGCGCGCGGCGCGCTCGGCAGCATCCTGTAGGTATTGACGCGACTTTCTGATCGCGTCTTCAAGAGGCATCGCATTTGGCGTGGCTGTCTCTAGCCCGTCAATCCCGTGAGCAAACACACCACCTGCGTCATCGGAGAGCCCGCCGCCGATCGCGACCACGGGTATGCCGAGCCTGTGCGCAGCGGCCGCGACGCCGGCAGGCGTCTTTCCGAATGCGGTCTGAAAGTCGACGCGGCCTTCACCGGTAAAGGCGAGCTGCGCGCCCTGCATGTGCTCTTCCAGCCGCGTGACGGCGACGACGATTTCGACACCGCGCTTGAGCGTTGCATTGGTGAAGGCGATGAGTCCCGCACCAATCCCGCCACCGGCACCTGCCCCCGGCGTCTCAGCCACGTCGGCGCCAATGCTGCGTTTGATGATGTGGGCGAAGTGAGCGAGATTCTTGTCGAGCTGCTCGACCATCTCTGGCGTTGCACCCTTCTGTGGGCCGTAGACCCGGGAGGCGCCGTTTTCTCCAACCAGTGGATTGGTGACGTCGCAGGCCACAGTGATGCGCACGCGGGCAACGCCTGGATGAACCGACGACATGTCGATGGCTTCGACTTTCCCTAGGTCGCCACCGGAGATGTTGTCGTTGATGGGCGCACCGCCGAAATTGAGAAAGCGCACGCCGAGTGCTTGGGCAAGACCTGCGCCGGCGTCGTTGGTTGCCGATCCGCCGATCCCAATGATGATCTCTTCTGCGCCGCGTTCGATCGCGTCGGCAATCAGCTCGCCGGTGCCATAGGTGGTTGCGATCAAAGGGTTGCGTTTTTCTTTCGGTACGAGCGGCAAGCCGGAGGCCTCCGCCATCTCGATCACCGCCGTGCGACTGTCGCCAAGGAGGCCATACGAAGCCACGACCTTGTCACGCATCGGGCCTGTGACTTCGCACTTGATGAACTGACCGCCGGTTGCGTCGACCAGCGACTGCACGGTGCCTTCACCGCCATCGGCCATCGGCACTTTTACGTAAACCGCATCAGGCCAAACCCGCTTCAAGCCGGCCTCGATCTCACTTGCGACTTCCAGCGACGTCAGGTTTTCTTTGAAGGAATCGGGGGCGATGACAATTTTCATCAGGCGCTTCTTCTCGTGGAGGCTCGTTTCGGTAGGGCTAGTCTGCGACAGGATTAGGGGAAAGTCTGCACTGTGTCGCGCCCGTGCGTTGGCTGAGGCGGGGGCGAGGACTTCCGCCTGATCGTGCCGAAAGCATTAGGCCCCAAGATCCTGGATAGCATCGGACTCCACGATATGCACACCCGGCTCGCTTTGTCTGGCGCAGGCGAGCATGGCCTTGGCGACGGTTTCGGTCGGCACGGCTCGGTATTTCTTGAGGCGGCCGACCATGAGCGGGCCAATGACGGCAAGTGCCCGGTTTCCGACCCGTTCGGCGAGCCGGAACTCGTCGCGCTCGCCTTTCAGTAGAGAGGGCCTGAGAATGTAGGCAGACCGGACGTCAGCCTGCGCGACGCCTTGCTCCATTTCGCCTTTGGTTCGCATGTAAACGCTTTTCGAGTGTGCATCCGCACCGAGCGAGCTGATGGTGACGAAGGCTCCGGCATCCTGCGCTGCGGCCCATTTGGCAAGTGCGATGGGGATGTCGCGATCGACGCGCTGAAAGGCTTGCGTCGACCCGGCCTTCTTCTGCGTTGTGCCGATGCAACAGAACACTGTCTGCACCGGGTCACTTATGGGCACGCCAGACAGGCTCTCGAGGTCGATCACATGTTCCTCGACCTTCGCCAAGCTGGCAAAGGGCGTAGCCCTTCGATGCAGGATGATGATTTTTGCGTAGTCGCCGGATGAGGAAAGCAGCGGGGTGAGCTTACGCCCAATCGCACCTGTTGCCCCGACGATGAGGGCTGTCTTTTCTACCATGCAGGATGGTTCCTCTTTGGCGCTTTTACAGCCAAACCTACTCGCCTGTGCGTTCGCCGTCTAACTCATCGCTGACTTGGTAGCCCAATGTCATGGGACCACTGTGACGTATCGCAGTGCTATGGGTCCTGCGCAATTGCATCCCAAACCGGCGTCTCTCCGAAACATTCGACAAGGAAATCGATAAACTTTCGTGTCTTCGCCGCCAAAAAGCGGTTGGGCGCGTAGAGCGCATGAAGGGCAAGCGGGAGGGCTTGGTGTCGGGGAAGAACGACGTCGAGGCGGCCAGCTGCGATGTCGGGGCCGACGAGAAACGTCGGTAGAATTGCAATGCCTTGCCCGCGCAAAGCCGCAGCGCGCAATACATCCCCGTTATTGGAACACAAGACTGACGTGATTGGCGCTTGAACCGTTTCTGGGCCCTTGGTGAGGGTCCAACGCTGAACGGCTGCGATCTGTCCGTAGCTCAGGCATCGATGGCTTGTCAGATCCTCAATCTTGTCCGGCATGCCGTGCTGCCTAATGTAGTCGGGCGCTGCAACCAGGACGCGTCGTATCGGTGAAAGGCGGCGCGCGATGAGGCTCGAGTCCGCGAGCGCGCCGATGCGGATCGTGACATCGACGCCTTCCTCCAGTGGATCGATGAACCGGTCGTTGAGTGTCAGCTCGATTGCGAGCTCAGGGGTACGGGCCATGAAGTCGGCAACTGCGGGCCCAAGGTAGAGTGTTCCAAACGACATGGGCGCATTGACCTTCAGCACGCCCCTCGGCTCGTCGTGCAGGCTTGAGACTTCGTTTTCCGTTTCCGCGACGTCGGCGAGAATGGCGACACAGCGCCCATAGTAGGCACGGCCCACTTCCGTCGGCACCACGCGCCGGGTGGTGCGGTCGAGCAGGCGGGCACCTAACACCTGCTCCAGTTCCATCACCGCCTTGCTGACCGCGGAGCGCGTTAGGCCAAGGCGGCGCGCGGCCTCGGCGTAGCTGCCGGCGCCCACCACCTTGGTGAATGCATTCATGGCCTCGAGTTTGTCCATTTGTTTCCAAAATGGAACCAGATTGGGCAAAAATACGCCTATTGAGCCGGTATTGTCGACACTCCATTTGGATGGCAGGAGCACAGCCGGCGCTTCGCCGGCCAATGAATGGAGGTCCGATATGCTTACCTTGCGCAAAGCCGAAGACCGTGGCCACGCCAATTTCGGATGGCTCGACAGCCACCACAGCTTTTCGTTCGGCCAATACTACGATCCCGAGCACATGGGGTTTGGGCCGCTACGGGTCATCAACGACGACCGCATCGCCGCGGGCCAGGGATTTCCCACCCATCCCCACAGAGACATGGAGATCATCACCTATGTGCTCGAGGGCGCGTTGCGCCACCAAGACAGCCTTGGGACCGGCTCCGTCATCCGCGCGGGTGATGTTCAGGCCATGTCGGCTGGGACGGGCATTCGTCACAGCGAATACAACGCGTCATCAACCGATCCCGTCCACCTATTGCAGATTTGGGTCATCCCCGAGCGAAAAGGGCTGGCGCCGCGCTACGAGCAAAAGACGTATTCGCGCGATGAAAAGCGGGGCCAGCTCTGCCTGATCGGCTCACGCTCCGGACGCGACGGCTCTATCGTCGTTCACAGCGACATTGACCTTTACGCCGCGCTGTTAGGTGAAGGCGAAGTGGTTCGACACACGCTGGAACCTGGCCGCACCGGCTGGCTGCAGGTGGCGCGGGGGCGGGCAACGATAAACGATCAGATGCTCGATGCCGGCGACGGTGTCGCGATTGCCGAGAGTGGCACGCTGAAAGTTGCACACGTTGCGGATGAAGCGGAGGTCTTGTTGTTCGACATGGCCGCATAGGCGTGAAGCCTCGCAGAACTGACCGCACGACCATTGCTGCCCCAGTACGCCAGTCGTGCTGGGGCACAATTGTTATCGAGGCTTACGAAAGGTTAAGGGGGCGGCTGTAGGGTCACAGACAGCAACCTGGTGCCTTGTTACAAACAAGGCCAAGGGGACATCGGATACAGGGCTTTCGGGAGCGAACGATGCGAATTTCCATTGCACTCGGTGTGGCGGCGTGTGTCGGCGCAATTTTCTTTGTTGCACCGCAGTCGGCCTCGGCTAGCCCGGCGGCTTGGGCGGCCCACGGTGCGAAAGCACAGGGCGCAAACGGCGCGATGATCGAGGTAGGCGGGCGCAAGAGCTATGCTCACTGGCGGCGCGGCCCCTACTACGACGGCCCCTATTTCTTCTACTACCGCGGTTACGCCTACCCCTACTATTCGAACGATGCCTATCGGCGTCGGGGCGTCTACCCCTACTACAAGGCGCCGCCGCCGCGTTGGCGCCGCTGAGCCCAGTCTGTCGGTCGCACTGGTACCGGCTGCTGGCCGTTTGAAGACATCCGAAAGACGCAAGTCCGTCGTCCGTGTTCCGGCGTGACACGTGGCTGCGAATGCGTATAGTGCGCCGCCGAACCCCTGACAGTTAGCAGCGCGCCATGCCCACCAAAGTCGCCGTCAAAACCGCGGGGCGCCGCTCAAGCCCCGACGCGGCCCCACTGCGGCCTCGCCAATCATTCCAGGATCTCATTCTCACCCTGCAGACCTTTTGGGCCGAGCAAGGGTGCGTGATCCTGCAACCCTACGACATGGAGGTCGGAGCCGGGACGTTTCATCCCGCGACGACCTTGCGTGCGCTGGGGCCGAAGCCCTGGAACGCGGGCTACGTACAACCGTCGCGCCGTCCCAAGGACGGTCGCTACGGCGAGAACCCCAATCGCCTGCAGCACTACTATCAGTTCCAGGTTATCATGAAGCCGACGCCGGCCGACATTCAGGACCTCTACCTGGAGAGCCTCGCGCGCATTGGCTTGTCCTCCGACGTGCACGACATCCGCTTCGTCGAGGACGACTGGGAGAGCCCGACGCTTGGCGCTTGGGGGCTTGGCTGGGAGGTGTGGTGCGATGGCATGGAAGTCTCCCAGTTCACCTATTTCCAGCAGGTCGGCGGATTCGACTGCGAGGTCGTCTCGGCTGAGATCACTTATGGGCTTGAGCGCCTCGCCATGTACGTTCAGGGCGTCGATCGCGTTTACGATTTGAACTTCAACGGCCGCACGGATGCGCGCCGGATCAACTACGGGGACATCTTCCTGCAGGCTGAGCAGGAGTTTTCGCGCTTCAACTTCGAGTACGCCGACACCGCGATACTGCACCAGCACTTCATTGACGCGGAAAAGGAGTGCAAGGCGCTGCTGGAACAGGGGGCGAAGGACGAGCGCCACGAGATGGCGCTTCCGGCCTACGATCAGTGCATCAAGGCGTCACACGTTTTCAATCTCTTGGACGCGCGCGGCGTCATTTCTGTCACAGAACGCCAGAGCTACATTCTGCGCGTGCGCGAACTGGCGAAGGCCTGTTGCGCGGCCTGGCTCAAGACTGAAGGAGGCGGCTCATGATTTCCCCTGAGATTATCGGTGCGTTGATTGTCGGTTTGCCCGCTTTGCTGATTGCGGTGGTGTTGTTCTGGAACCGTCTGCGGCCGGTGTTTTGGTTCGTACTGGCGCTGATCGTCGTCGGTGTGGGTTATCTCGCGTCGACCGGCGCCACCGCTGATATTGCCCAATACGTCATGGGAAAATTGTAGGGCGACATGCCTGAGCTGCTGCTTGAGTTATTTTCCGAAGAGATCCCGGCGCGCTTGCAGGCGCGTGCGGCTGACGATCTGCGCCGCCTTGTCGTCGATGGACTGAGCGCTCGCGGACTTGAGGTTGGTGAGGCGCGCAGCTTCGCTACGCCTCGCCGGCTGGCCCTTGTCATCGATGATGTGCCGCCAAAGTCTCCGGCCGTTTCCGAGGAGCGCAAGGGACCGCGCGTCGGTGCGCCCGAGAAAGCCATCGAAGGGTTCCTGCGCGGCGCGGGGCTCGACTCGGTCGATCAGGCAGACATCGTCAAGGACGAGAAGAAGGGCGACTATTACGTCGCGCACCTCAAGATGCCGGGGCGCAAGGCGACCGAGATTATCGCCGAGACCGTGACGGAAACGGTGGCACAGTTTCCTTGGCCGAAGTCGATGCGCTTCAACTGTTTCCTGGACAACGGCACGGAGTTGCGCTGGGTCAGGCCGCTGCAGTCAATCTTGTGTCTGCTCGACGGCAAGGTCGTGCGCTTCGACATTGCCGGCATCAAGGCTTCCGATACGACGTCGGGTCACCGCTTTCTGGCGCCCGATCGCTTCGAGGTCAAAGGCTTCGCCGACTACAAGAAGCGCCTAAAGCAGCACAAGGTCATTCTGGATGCGAATGAGCGGGCCGCGATCATCGCAGAGAATGCGCACGAGCTTGCGGCGGACGCGAAGCTCAAGCTCGTCGAGGACGATGGGCTGACGGCCGAGAACGCTGGCCTGACCGAGTGGCCGGTCGTCTTGATGGGCGAATTCGACAAGTCCTTTCTGGAGGTGCCGCCGGAGTGTCTCATCACCTCGATGAAGACGCACCAAAAGTGCTTCTCGCTGCGCCATGGTAAGAAGCTTGCGAACAAGTTCCTGCTTGTTTCGAACCTGAAAGCCAAGGACGGCGGCAAGGAGATTGTTGCGGGCAATGAGAAAGTGATCGCTGCGCGGTTGTCGGATGCCAAGTTCTTCTGGGAGCAGGACTTGAAGCGCCCACTCGATGAGATGGCGAGCGCGCTCGATGCCATCACCTTCCACGAGAAGCTTGGTACGCAAAAGGAGCGCGTGGAGCGTATTGCGGAACTGGCGTTCCAGATCGCCGGCGCGGTCGATGCGGTGCCCGAAGACGCGCGCCGCGCAGCCCAACTGTGCAAGGCTGATCTCGTGTCCGGCATGGTCGGAGAGTTCCCCGAACTGCAGGGCTTGATGGGCCGCTACTATGCGGAAGCCGCCGGAACGAAGCCGGAAATCGCCCGTGCGCTCGAGCTGCACTACAAGCCGAAGGGCCCGACCGATTCAGTGCCGCTGGAGAAGGAAGGCGATGCGGTTGCGATCGCCGTGGCGCTTGCGGACAAGCTCGACACGCTCGTTGGGTTCTGGGCGATTGACGAGAAACCCACGGGCTCCGGCGATCCCTACCAGCTCCGTCGCGCCGCGCTGGGCGTCATCCGTCTCGTGCTCGAGAACGATTTGCGCGTCAGTCTTTCAAGAAAAATCGGGTTGGCAGCCGATCTCTATCTGCGTCAGATAGCGAACCGTCCAAACCCAATTTCCGTAAGTGCTCCTGAAGCGATTGCTCACGATCTTATTCCCTTCTTTGCGGAACGCCTGAAGGTCTATTTGCGCGAGCAAGGTGCGCGGCACGATCTTATCGACGCGGTGTTCGCGCTGGGCGGCCAGGATGACCTGGCGCTGATCGTCAAGCGTGTCGAGGCGCTGGGTGAATTCCTCACGACCGACGACGGCGTCAATCTTCTGACCGGCGTCAAGCGTGCGCAAAACATCCTCACCATTGAGGAGAAGAAGGACAAGACGAGCTACGCCGAGACTTACGAAATCGCGCTCCTCAAAGAAAAAGAAGAGCTGGCGCTTGCCGCAGGTATCGAGAGCGTCAAGCAGGATACGGCCGCCGCCATCGAAGTGGAGAACTTCGCCGGTTCCATGCGTGCGCTGGCAGAACTGCGCAAGCCCGTCGACGCCTTCTTTGACAAGGTGACCGTCAACACGGACGATCCGGCGCTGCGCAAGAACCGTCTGCATCTGCTCTCCGAGATTCGCGCGGCCACCTCAAACGTCGCCGATTTCACCAAAATCGCCGGTTGACGCATTGGCGCGTAACGAACGGCGCCCGCCGCCCGAACACCCCTTCTAACGCTCATCGCTCTTGGAGGGGCCGAACCCTATGACGCGCGCGCTCATTCGCTTCATCGCCATCGCACTTCTCACGGCTGCCGGCGCCAGTGCCCAGGCGGGCGAGCCACGCGCCGTGATCGAGCTTTTCACCAGCCAGGGCTGCTCCTCGTGTCCGCCGGCGGACGAACTCTTCGCCACAATGGCCAACGACCCCGACATCATCACGCTGTCGCTGCCCGTCGACTACTGGGACCGGCTAGGTTGGAAGGATACGTTTGCAACGCCGGCCTTCACAGCACGCCAGAAGAATTACGCGTTCGTGCGTGGCGATGGTCGGGTCTACACGCCACAGGCCGTCATCAATGGCAGCCAACACGCGGTGGGCTCAAATCGCAGCGCCATCGATAGCGCGGTGACCGCGACGGCGTCCGCCCTGACCGTGCCGGTGGACGTAAGCAATGCCGACGGAACGGTTGCCATTTCCGTTGGTGCTGCGCCGGGTGGCCTGAACACCAAAGGCACCGTTGTGGCGATGCCGACATTGTCGGCGCGCCAAGTGGCCATCGGGCGGGGCGAAAATGCGAAACGCAAGGTGACCTATACAAACATCGTGCGCGAGATATTGCCCTTGGGGACCTGGCAGGGCGAGCCCCGCGACTTCACCATTCCCGCAACCCAGCTCGAAGGGTACGACGGCGTGGTCGTCATGGTGCAGACAGGGGCGGTTGATGAGCCGGGCCCCATCGTTGGTGCGGCGCGCACAAGCCTGCGCTGACGCCCTTTGCTGGTGAATTGTGTCGCACCGCGAAGACACACTTTGAAAAAGCGTATCGCAAAAGGTGTCGCTGGCCTCCGCAGCGGGCGACAAACGATGTTCAATGCGCTATACGCCTGCGCGCATGAAGATTATCAATTCCTCCGACGACCTCACCGCACTCTGCAAGCGCCTCTCGTCCAGTGACTATGTCACGGTCGACACCGAATTCATGCGCGAACAGACATTCTGGCCGCAGCTCTGCCTGATCCAGATCGCTGCGCCTGATGAGGCCGCAATCGTTGACCCGCTTGCCAAGGGCCTCGACCTCTCTGCGTTTTGGGAGCTGATGGCGAATGAGAGCATCGTCAAGGTGTTCCACGCCGCGCGCCAGGACATCGAAATCGTCTATGCCAAAACGGGACTGGTGCCGCATCCGGTCTTTGACACGCAGGTCGCTGCCATGGTGTGCGGCTTCGGAGAGTCGATCAGCTACGTCAACCTCGTGAAGAAAGTGACGGGCACCGATCTCGATAAGACCTCACGCTTTTCCGATTGGGCGCGTCGTCCCCTTTCGGAGCAACAGCTCACGTATGCGCTCGCCGATGTCACGCACTTGCGTGACGTTTATGCCCATCTGCGCGACGAGCTTGAAAAGTCTGCGCGAGCCGCTTGGCTCAACGAAGAGATGGGTGTTCTCACCGATCCCAAAACGTACGCGCAGCATCCCGAAGAAGCATGGCGGCGGCTGAAAATACGCGCTCGCAACCGCAAGGCTCTGGCGGTCCTGATTGAGTTGGCGGCTTGGCGAGAGCGTGTCGCCCAAGCTCAAGACGTGCCGCGCGCGCGCGTGCTGCGCGATGAGGCGATCTATGATATTGCCAGCCATGCGCCAACGACCCCTGAGAAGATGAGCGAGCTGCGGTCGCTGAGTGACGGATTTTCGCGGTCGGCCCGCGCGCGCGAGATCATCGCGGCAGTAAAGACGGGCTTGGAGCGCGATCCCAAGACCCTGCCGCATGTTCGCCAGGGTCAGCAAACCACTCCTGATGCCGCAGCGCTAATCGAGCTATTGCGCGTGCTTTTGAAGGCGGCCGCTGCCCGCCATGCCGTTGCGCCACGTCTCATTGCCAGCGCCGAAGATCTGGAGCGCATTGCAACCGAGGCTGAGCCCGATGTCGCCGCCCTCAAGGGCTGGCGCCGGAGCTTATTTGGTGATGATGCGTTGCGCTTAAAGCGCGGAGAGATCGCCCTGACGCTCAATCGCGGCGAGGTGGTTGCGATTCCAGCGACGGCCAGACCGAGCGAATAAAAACGCCTATCTTCTTCCCGGATCGTAGCGGTTCTTCTGGCGCCACTCGGAAAAGAAATAAGCCAAGCTGTCGTCGATCGTCTCGGGCAGAACAATGCGAACCGTCACAAGCTGATCGCCCGCCGTAGATTTCCCGGCCGGATTGATGCCTTTGCCCTTCATGCGAAAGACGCGGCCCGAGCTGGTCCCCTTTGGGATCGTCAGTTGGACACGGCCGGAGATGGTTATCACCTCGACCTTCGCGCCGAGCACCGCCTCGTCGATCGTGATGGGCAGATCGAGTAGAATGTCGCTGCCAAGGCGCTTGAACTGTGGATGCGGGCGCACGCGAATTTCAACGAGGGCGTCTCCAGGTTCCGCACCTCCAAAGCCGCCTGCACCTTTGCCCTTGAGCCGCAGCACCTGGCCATCGTCGACACCGGCCGGCACGTTGAGATCGAGCGCACCGCCACCTGGCAATGTTACGCGCCTTTTGGCGCCGGTTGCCGCTTCCAAAAAGTCGACCTGCAGCGTGTAGCGAACGTCCTGACCTTTGACAGCAAAGCCGCCTCTGGGTCCGCGCGGGCCGCCACGCTCCGACCCAAAGAGGTCGGAGAAAATGTCACTGAAGTTGTCGAAGGCCGCGCCGGCTCCAGCCCCCGCATGGGCGCGCTGGGAATATTGGCGAAACGGGTCATGGCGGGGCTCGCCGCGCGCGTCGATCTCTCCGCGGTCGAAGGCTCTGCGCTTTTTCGGATCACCCAGTATCTCGTAGGCGGCGGAGATCTTTTTGAAGCGCTCCTCGGCTCCGGTCTGATTTGTCGGGTTTAGATCGGGATGCAGCTCCTTAGCCAGCCTGCGGTAGGCCCTGCGGATGTCATCATCCGATGCGCCTTTGGCAACACCCAGGATCGCATAGGGGTCGTCGGCTATCACGAGAGGGTCCCAATCCGTCGAAAGAGTTGTCTGCAGTTAAGCGATAATTGTGGCGGACGCGCGCCTCAGGCAAGGCCTACCTTAGCGTCCAATGCGGATTTCTGCATTACGGTCCAGTAATTGAGCCAGGACATCCAGGCGCCGGCGCAGGCGCTCCCCATCCAGGTCCGCATACGTTCTCGGCAATCTCAGAACGAGCATGTCCTCTTCATAACGTAACGGCGTCTCGTCAATGACCCCCGCGACGCCGATCGACAACATATGAGCTACACGGATGGCCGCGCCGACAACTCTGGCGCGTTTCTGCCAACGCTTTGAGACCAGCGACTTCAGGCGTTCAGACAGCTCATGGCCGCTGATATCGCCGGGGCTCGTATGACGGTAGAACGTCGCAAGCGCGAGAAAGACTCGGCCGGGGTGGTCGATCCCACCAAGGGCGGCATAGGCGACAAGGTTCAGGCTCTGGTCCCCGCGATAGTCGGGGTGGGCGCGCCAGCCGACGTCCGAAATCAGGCATGCTGCATGACGTAGCCGGCGTTCCTCCTGCGACTCTTTGGGGCCAGGGGGGGCAAAGATCGCGTCGGTCCAGTCGCACAGCTCCCAGGCGTGCTCAAGTGATCGCGAGCGCAGGCTTGCAAGCTCGGCGCAAAAGCAGAGTAGGGGATCCTTGCGCCGCTCATGGGCGGGCAGAAGGCTGAACAGCAGACCCTCGCGAATCCCGAAAACCGAGAAGACCACTTGCTTCGGCTTGGCCGCCTTCAGCGCTTGAGCGAGCACGGCGGCGCCATAGGGAAGCACTTCGCGCCGTGGACGCGACACGTCGTCAATTCCCGTAAGGCCGCCGACCTTCTTCGTTTTGGAAATGAATTCGCAAAAGTCGATCGCCTGGTCAGTCGGAATGGTATAGCCGTGCGTCACACGCAGCGGGTAGCCGGTAATTTCCATATGCAAGTGCGCGAGCGCCCGCCAGCTTCCGCCGACAGCATAAAACGAGCGCCCTTCACCTTCCTTCAGCCAAGGCACCTCGGCGAGACTCTCAGCCGCCATAGGTGCGGCTTTCTCCAATTTCGCGCCCGTGGCATCGATCAGCCGTAAGCCTCCGAGAGGCAATGTCACCGCTTTTTTTAGCTTGTCCTCGGCCAGATCGATGAGCTCCAAGCTGCCGCCCCCAAGATCACCCGCAATCCCGTCGGGGTGCATGAAACCCATCATCATGCCCTGCGCGACAAGCTGGGCTTCTTTCTCGCCCGAAAGTACCTCGATGCGTGCGCCACAGATCTTTTCAGCACGCGCAATGAAATCTTGCCCATCGACAGCATCGCGGACGGCCGCCGTGGCGATGGCGCGAACGTTCTTCACCTGGAGAATGCGCGCGATGGCATGAAAGCGAACGAGGGCGGCAAGTGCCCGCCTTTTGCTTTCCTCGCCGAGTCGCCCGGTGGACGCAACGGACCGGCCAAGGCCGCAGAGAACCTTTTCGTTAAACAGCGGGGCTGGGGACCGCACCGCACCTTCATAGATGACCAGACGCACGGAGTTAGAACCGATGTCGATCACACCGAGGGGTTCAAACTCCAAGATGCGGCGCTGTTCGCCGAACAACCGCTCCAAGCTGGTCAAGGCCGGCCCCTGGTCAATTCTTCTTGCTTAGGCTGAAGCGGGGAGGGAAGTTTTCCTTCAGCGCTTGCCCACGGCCCGAGAGGCTCGGGTTCGTCAGGAAATACTGATGGGCGTTGAAGGCTTCCACTCCCTTTGCCGGAACGATCCGCACAGACGAACCATCCGGTTTAATGCACCAGCTCTGTTGGTTATCTCTGAGGTTTGCAACCATGATCTGGTCGAGAACCTGCTCATGGACTGTAGGGTTCAAAATGGGAACCATGGCCTCGACGCGCCTGTCGAGGTTGCGGGGCATCATATCAGCGGAGCTGATGTAAACGGTTGAATTTGGTGAAGGCAGTTGTTCGCCGCGTCCGAAACAATAGATGCGCGCGTGTTCAAGAAAGCGTCCGATGATGCTCTTGACGCGAATGTTTTCCGACAGACCAGGAATCCCGGGACGCAGGCAACAGACGCCGCGAACCACAAGGTCGATCTGCACGCCAGCCTGGCTTGCCTCATACAGCGTCGTGATGATCTGGCCGTCAACGAGCGCGTTCATCTTCATCCAAATGTTCGCGGGACGACCAGCCTTCGCGTGGTCAATTTCCTCGCGGATATGTGCGATGATTCGCTCGCGGATGCCATGCGGACTGGCCGCCATCACTTCAAGTTCGGCGGGTTCTCCATAACCAGTGACAAAATTGAGAATCCGCGTGACGTCGCGTGCGATTGCCGGATTGGTCGTGAATAGCGACAGATCGGTATAAACACGGGCGGTTTGCGGATGGTAGTTACCGGTGCCGATGTGGCAGTAGGTTGTGAGTTCGGACCCTTCGCGCCGCACAATGAGCCCGAGCTTGGCATGAGTCTTAAGCTCGACGAAGCCGTAGACGACATGCACGCCGACGTTCTCGAGATCGCGGGCCCAGCGGATGTTTGCAGCTTCATCGAAGCGCGCCTTGAGCTCGACAACCGCAGTCACGGACTTGCCTGCTTCCACCGCCTCTTTCAAAGCGCGCACGATGGGGCTGTCGCTTGACGTGCGATAGAGCGTCCACTTGATGGCCATGACGTTGGGATCCGCCACGGCTTGGCGAAGGTACTGTACGACCACATCGAAGGACTCGTATGGGTGGTGAACGATGATGTCCTTCTTGCGAATGGCCTCGAAACAGTCGCCACTGAATTCGCGGATGCGTTCTGGAAACCGGCTGCTGAATGGTTTGAAGAGCAGGTCGGGCCGGTCAGATACGATCAACTGAGACGTGTCGGCGAGACCTAGAAGACCTTCCTTCACAAAGACCGACTCGTCTCCGACCTCCAGTTCCTGCACGACGAACCGCTTGAGCGGATTCGGCATTGCGGCTTCGAGTTCCAGTCTTATGACGTGTCCGCGTCGGCGCCGCTTTAGCGCGGTCTCGTATGACCGAACGAGATCCTCCGCTTTCTCCTCCAGTTCGATGTCGCTGTCGCGAAGCAATCGGAAGACGCCTTTGCTCTTGATTTCGAATCCTGAGAACAGCTCCTCGATGAACAGGGTGGTCAAGCTTTCGACGCGAATGAAGCGAAGGTCGTTCGGGTCGCTTTCTTCGCTGTTCAGACGTATGAACCGTTCGAGCTGGCCGGGAATCGGGATGAGACCATTCATCACTTTTCCGTCGCTCTCGCGGACGAGCTCGACGACGACGACCAACCCCTTGTTCAAGATGAAGGGGAACGGGTGCGCCGGGTCGACGGCAATCGGAGTCAGGATGGGAAAAATGTGTGAGAGAAATAGTCGCTTCAACCAGCCACGTTCGGGTGCGCGAAGGTCTTTGGACTCCAGGATATGAAGTCCCGCTTCGGCCAGTTCCTTTCTCAAAGTGCGCCAGCAGGCTTGCTTATCGGCAACGAGGCCTGCCGCGAAGCGATTGATCGCACGCAATTGCTGGGCCGGCGTCAAGCCGTCCTCAGAAAGCGTCTGCACGTCGGCTGAGACCTGCCCATACACGCCAGCGACGCGCACCATGTAAAACTCGTCCAAGTTGGAGGCCGAGATCGACAGAAAGCGGAGTCGTTCCAGAAGTGGGTGACGCTCATTTTGCGCCTCCTCGAGTACGCGCCGGTTAAACTGCAGCCAGGAAAGCTCACGGTTATAAAAGCGCGCGCGACCCTCCGGAGGCGTCTTCGCCTTCGGTTGCGGCTTCTCCCGGACTTTGTTCCCGGCGTTCGTCATCTGTTACTCCTCAAAATGTCCGCTACACCCCATAGGGTGAGTACAACACGACAATGACATACACGGCAGACCTTAGGTTTTTATCACTCCGTGCCGCCAGCGTTTTCGCACGCTGACAGGGCCTCGGCTGCGAGCGCTCGCGTGACCTTCCGCTGTTTGGCGAGTGCCAAGCGGTCGACCTCGGCAACGACGCGGTTTGCAGCCTCCATGGATCGTTCCATACGCACACCCAGGTATTCTACAACAGCGGGTTCGATATTGAGTTGCCGATCAGAAAACAGTTTTACGAGCACCGCCCTCAAGAGGACGTCGTCGGGTGCCAGAAGCTCAACGATCGGTAGCGCACGCATGCGCGAGCGCAGATCGGGCAGCGCAATGTCGAGATCGCCGGGTGCCACGTGCGATGTCATCAGAACACTGATCCGGCTTTCGCGAGCAAGGTTGAGTAGGTGAAACAGCGCCTGCTCGTCTGCGCAGCCGATGTCGAGATCTTCGATGACGAGCGCAGTGTTGTTTTTCATCTCTCCAACGCGTGCATCGGTCAGCCTATCTGCGGTGATAAGTTCGCCCGACGTTCGCAACTGCCACACATGCGCCAAGTGGCTCTTGCCCGAGCCGCGCGGCCCGATGACGACGGCGGCCGGATGCGGCCAGTTCGGCCAGCGATCGATGAGTTCCACAGCCGCAGCATTCGAGTGACTGACGAGATAATCCTCAGCACCAAGCGCTGCGCGGTGCGGTAAGTCGAGTACGAGTTGGCGCGGTGCTGCGGTCATGGCGCCGGCGGTTCCTGTGAAGGTCTCTCAGCATGTGGGGGGACGTCTTCACCCTGGTAGACGGTGCTTTCAAGATAGACCTTCAGCGCGAAGCGAACGAGGACGGCGATGGCCGCTCCGATAGGCACGGCAAGAAGAACGCCGACGAGCCCGAAGAGATAGCTGAAGGCAAATAGCGAGAAGATAATCCAAACGGGATGGAGTCCGACTTTTGAGCCAACGATCTTTGGGCTCAAAAACGCTCCGTCAAGCACCTGTGCGCCAGCGAAGACGCCCAAGACAATCAAGATCGGCGTTGTTTGCGGCCAAAACTGAATGACGGCGATGATCGTCGCGCTGATCAACCCCAGGGCCCACCCAACGAAGGGAATGAAGCTCAATATCCCCGTTCCCAGACCTACCAGAAGGCTGTAGCGCAGACCTGCGGTACTCAATGCCAGCACATAGTAAACTGAAAGAATAAGACAGATCGTGCCCTGGCCGCGAATGAAAGCTGCGACGGTGTCGTTGATGTCGCTGGCAAGGCGCCGGATCGTTGGTGCGTGGTCTCGCGGCAGCCATGAGTCAATTTTGGCGAGCATCGAGTGCCAGTCGATGAGAACGTAGAACACGACGACCGGCGTTACGAGCACTAGGGACAGAAAGTTGAAGAGCGCCAAGCCTTGGCTCCAAAGAGAGCCTGCAAAATCTCCAGCAAGGCTGCCCCAGTTTTCTGCCATGCCCTGCGAAGCACGGTTGAGACCCGCTTCAAATTCCGGGTAGTGGGTGCCCAATTGCTGGCGAGCCCACGACTCCAGTAACGTTTGCAGGCGCTCGATTTCGTCGGGCAGCGCTACGGCGAACTGTTGGATTTGGGTTAGCAGCAGCGGCACTAGTAAGATGAGCGCAGCAA
>Ga0315534_1000387_pt1 | contig 30386 bp, 29 predicted proteins | sample SalMarSW160240MG_FD_203094 | JGI IMG/M metagenome (GOLD analysis project Ga0315534, IMG submission 203094) | Salt marsh sediment microbial communities from the Plum Island Ecosystem LTER, Massachusetts, United States - Salt Marsh Sediment SW1602-40 ...
TGTAGGTGGTTGTTCTGTTGTAGGTGGTTGTTCTGTTGTAGGTGGTTGTTCTGTTGTAGGTGGTTGTTCTGTTGTAGGTGGTTGTTCTGTTGTAGGTGGTTGTTCATTTGGTTGTTCTGTTGTAGGTGGTTGTTCATTTGGTTGTTCTGTTGTAGGTGGTTGTTCATTTGGTTGTTCTGTTGTAGGTGGTTGAATATCTGGTAGACAAGTATTTGTTTGATTATCAAGATGAAATCCTTCCTGGCATTCTGGAGTGGGTGTAGATGATTCATCTGAATATGATTCAGAGAATATTTGTCCATTAGGATTGAATATATTATCTTTAAATCCATTTAATACTTCATCTTCAGAAATAGATCTATCCCATATACGAATTTCATCAAGATCTCCTTTGAAGAACTTATTATCCATAGAAGAATCACCTCCGATAACTAATTCTTCATCACTGTCCAAATCTGGGATTAAATTTGAGGTTATTTTATTGTCTACTAATTTACCATCAATATATAATTTTAATGATTTCCCGTCGTAGGTTAAGACAACATAATGCCATAATCCATCATTATATTTATCAGGAGAACTTACAAACACATTTGTTCCAGATGATGTTTCAAAACCTCCCTCAATTGTTTCGGATGGATTCAACCATATACCATAATTGAGATTTTCACCTCCTAGTTCAGAATTAAAGCCACCCCTATTCAATAATATTCCTACATCATCATGATCAATTCTATCAGCTCTAAACCAAGTAGCTAAAGAGAATTTATCAAGTTTGAACATATCTTTATCTTTTTCAATTTTTTCTAATTTATCACCTTCCAAAGTTTTGAATGGTTGATATTTATAGTTGGATTGAACTGGAGAAATAGACGAAAATGGAAGATATAATATTAATCCATTCAAAGGAACATCGTCAAAATTGTAGAAATTAAAAATTTCATTTTGGGATAATGCCCTATCCCAGATCATTACCTCATCCACATTTCCAGTAAAAAATTTATCTTTAGCAAAAGAGTTTGCCCCAATTCTTATTGGCTGATTTCCGGTATTATCTGGATTAGCCCTTAATGAGGTAATTTTTCCTACTATCTTGCCATCAACATATAATGTTAATGTTGATCCATCATAAGTTAGAATAGCATGGTGCCAATTCCCGTCATTAAATTTATCTTTAGAAGTTACAAAAATATTTGTACCAGACTCTCTCTCGAATCCTCCTTGTATCTCTTCGGTGGGGGTAATCCAAATACCATAATTCATGTTTTTCCCAGGGTCATCTTCGTTCATCCCTCCTTTGTTTACTATCATGCCCGGATCAATGTAATCACGTTTATCAGTAGAAAACCATACAGAAACTGTAAAATTTGTTAATTGTAATCTCTCGCTATTCTCGACATCAAGAAAATTTGAACCTGAGAATGTTAGGAAAGTATTAGATGTTTGACCATTTACTAAATGGTAATCAAAATAATTCAATACAATATAAGAGAAAAATATTATTATTCCAGTAAATAATACCTTAGTTTTCCTATCGGAATTTTTCATCGAAGTTGCTCCTAGAGTCTTTTTAAATTTATTGTACTATTTAAAATTGTCCTATGTCCTTTTTGTATAAATTCTATCTGTTAATGCTACCGTTAACACTTTTGAAATAGACCTTATGCCATGTACAACATTGTTAATTCCGATATTAATTAGGTAATTTAGTTTTTTTAAAAAATTCTCTTTCATTTATATGAAAAAGGATTCTGAATATTTATGGTGAACTCTATTTTTTTTAATAAGTAATAATAAGTCCACTATACTAATGGTTTTCTTTCTTATTTTTTTATTTATTAATGTACTGTAATAATTTATTAGTTATTAAAAATACTATGTGTTATATTTAGCTAGAATGTTTAATTGGATAAATTTACTTAACAATAGTAAGATAACGGAAATAAAGCATTTTATTGTCTATATTATTATTTATGATAAAACTTGAAAGGGAAGAAGATTGCTGAAATTTATTAAAGCTAACAAGGGTTTAATTTATATAATAATAGGTAATGTTCTAGGTGCGATAATTACTGGAGGTTTTTGGCTCTTGTTGGCTTCGTTACAGAGTGTAGAAGAATACGGAGAAACTAGTTATATGATTTCTATGGCATCGCTAGCTTCGAGTATAGCCCTTTTAGGTTTAAACACTACAGTTACTACATACATACCAAAAGGGTTCCATCATATCCACATTGCAGCTAATCAGATAATTTTGTTTTCTAGTGTTCTTTTGGGTATACTTGTAGCTCAAAGAGATCTATTATTAGGTTTTTTTGTAGTAGGTATGACTTTTTGGATGATGAGCATTTATGAATTTTTGGGAAGAAAGTCATATAAACAATATGCTATTGCAAACACAGGAGCACGAGCAACTCAACTTGTTCTTTCAATTATTTTATACTATATAATTGGGATTCCAGGTATAATTTTAGGATTTACAATTTCGTTCTTTTTATTTAGTTATAAATATTTTCTTTCAATGAGATATTTTAAAAAGGATTTCGGAGATATCAAAAGTAAAATGAAATTTTCGTTGCATACATACTCTTTTAATATGTCAAATGCTTTGTTAATGTACTTAGATAAAATTCTTATTGGACCTATATTTGGATACATAGTATTAGGTTACTATCAGTTAGGATTTCAATTTTTGATGTTTCTTGGGATGATACCTATAAGTTTCTTCCAGTATTTGATTCCAGAGCAATCAAGTGGGAATAGAAAGAAAAAGTTGAGGATCGTAGGTATAGGTATATCAATAGCACTTGCTGGCTTGTTATATATTTTGAGTCCAATCATAGTAGAGTTATTTTTTCCAAATTACGAAAAATCACTCAGTGTAATTAGAATATTAAGTTTTGGAATAATTCCTATGATGGTAACATATATAATTAATTCTATTTTTCTGAGTGAAGGAAATACTAAAGGAGTAGTTATTGGAGCTGTAATCTATCAAATTTTTCAGATAACTCTAATGCTAGTATTAGGAAAATGGATAGGAGTATCAGGTCTTGCATTTTCTGTTATAATATCGTTATCTATTCAAGCTATATTTCTTATGACTTTTAAAAAATTTGTACCTAAAAAAATTGCTCAATAATATTTGTAAGATAGAAAATTGATAAAAATATTTTTAACATTTAGAATTTTCGTGTTTTAATGATCTCAAAGACCTCTGCATATCTAGTGTTTATTTGATATCCTCTATAACTGCATCTTCCTACAATTGCGTCTATCCAGTAGTGACCACATCTAGTAAATTGTGATTTAAAACATAGCAAAGATTGTTTTTTTGTTTCTATATTGTTAGTGATATCAATATAAAGTTGTGGTTTAAATGTCTGTTCAGTTATACCTCCTGGTATAGTAGTTTCGTACATGTATAGATTATCTATATCACGGGAAGCAGATATTACAGCCTTAGTAAGAAACTGATGATCTTGGTGAGAATCACCAATCCATTGGGTAAAAACACTTATCGGTTTATATTTTTTGATTAGATTATCAATAACGAAAACAAGTTTTCGATCAAATTTCATTTGAGATGGAGAAAGATCTAAAAATTCTGGTTTATGACATCCTAAGATTTTAGATGATGCAACTGATTCTGCTTGACGTATATTTTTTATGTCATTTTCTGTGAAATTAGGGAGAGTTGCTATTATTGGTATTACCTTAAAACCAAGTTCAACAAGTTTTGAAATTGTTCCTGCCATTCCTATTTCTAAATCATCAGGATGAGCTCCAAAAACTAGAATAGAAGCATGCTCCATTTAAATTTGAGGTAAAATATAAAGAATATTAATAACTTTCCAAGATTATACTTGATTTTAAAAAAATCTCAAAAAATATAAAACGAATTTAATTAATATCAATAGTTAAAGAGTTATTGCTAAATAAATTTAGAAAAAACCTCCAACCAATCCTCGACAAAATAGGATCAATCTTTGCCACACTTGGAATATCACCGAATTCTATCACGGTAATGGCTTTTATAATTGCCGTAATTTCTTCGATCATTTTTGGATTAAGTTCCATACAGAATGGAATTTGGTTTAATACTGTATTATTAGGTAGTATTCTTTTGTTAATATCTGGTTTTTTTGATGTCATAGATGGGAGCGTAGCTAGGATATCAAGACAAACATCCAAAAAAGGGGCATTCCTTGATTCTACCCTAGATAAGATCTCTGAAGTCGTTATTTTCTTAGGAATAGCAATAGGAAATTTAGCGAATCCTATCTTATGTATGATAGCTCTTTCTTCCTCGTTGTTAGTAAGTTATACCAGATCTAGAGCAGAAAGTTTTGGAGTTGATTTAAGTGGAATTGGTTTTGGAGAAAGGGCTGAAAGATTAATAATACTAGCAATAATGGGAATCATACCCATTCAAAATTTTTTAGAATATGGTGTAATAATAATAATAATTATATCGATTCTGACAATCGTACAAAGAATTGATAGGACAATAAAAAATCTAAGTTGAATTATCTAAGTCTTGTACTTACCCGTCTCTCAACTTCAGATCTTACTTTGACTATTCCTCTATGAACAGCACATGAAACACAATAAAATTTTACATCAGTAGCAGGAGAAATATATGCACCTTGAGCCCTCAACTCCTTTGCAAGAGTCGGTTCAACTAATGTTATTCTTCCAGTGATTTTTTTTGCCTTATCTCGTGGAACCATCGCTCCACATTGGCTGCAATGAACCGTACCGCTACTTCCTTTCCCCCCTTTAGTACGTCCACGACTCGTACGTTTCTTTGGCATGTAGATATCATTATTACCCCATACTTTAAAGGTTCTGGTAAAATTTCGCGTTACGGAAAATACAATAAATATTATATTTTAAAAGAAAAAACTTAATTAATGTTTATTCCCAAAATAGATAGAGATATTATCAATAGTAAAAAAAATTTAAATTTAAATGAGAGATATATAGATAAACAATTCTCATGAAAATTGCACTTGTTAGTGACAATTACCACGAAATATCACTAACAGCAAAGATCAAAAAAATTCTGGATAACCTAAACATTTCAACTATCAGTATGACGGAAAAAAATTACGATGTAGCTAATCAGGTAGATCTTGTGTTAATTGCAGGAGGAGATCGTGCAATGTTGGATTATTTTCATAAAGTAGAAACAGATTCATCACCTGCTTTAGGTATTTATGAATCAGAATCAACTGGTTTCTTAGCACAAATTGATGTTCGAAATTTAGAAGGTATTTTGCCTAGGTTGAATAAAGGAGATTTCAGTATAGATGAGCTAGTGAGATTAGCAGTTAAGGTAGACGGGAGAGAAATTGAACCTGTCTTAAATGATGTAGTTGTTTTTCCAAGTAAAAGTGCAACACTTATGGAATATGTACTTAGAATAGATAATAAAGACGTTTGGCACGATAATAGTGATGGAGTTATTGTATCCACCCCAACAGGATCAACTGCATATTCTATGTCAGCAGGTGGGCCGATGGTCCTACAAAATTCACCAGTCTTTATAATCGTATCTGTAAATTCGGTAGATAATACTCGTAGACCATTAATTGTACCAGATGAAAGTAGTATAGAGATATCAGATATTTTAAGTAGATTTCATGGCGAAGTAGTTTTAGATGGAGGAAGACGTATTGGAATTAAAAAAATATTAGAATGCACTAAACATAGCCATGGAGCTAAATTGGTAAGATTAATTGGTGAGGATTCTGCTACGACGCTCATTGCCAAAAAAATAAAAATTGCAGAAGAATTATTAAATATGCCACCTAGTGCAAAATTAATACTAAAAATATTAGAATATGAAGGTGCAATGAGTCAAAAAGATCTCGCGTCTAAAACCTTACTTCCTGAGAGAACAATTAGACTGTCATTGGGTCATTTACTAAATCGAGGATATGTCAAAAAGAAAACATCTTTACGTGATGCAAGACAGAGAATATATGAACTCAAGTTATAATACAAGCATCTATGAATGCTGCAAAAATTGGTTCTGGTTTTCCTGGTCTACTGTCAAATTCAGCATGATATTGTACAGCAAGATGAAACTTATTCGCAGGAAGTTCCAAGATTTCCATTCTTTTGTTGTTATCTGAGTGTCCTGATAAGATCATTCCATTTTTCTGCATTACAGATAGATAATTCTTATTAAATTCATATCTATGTCTATGCCTTTTATAGATATAATCATTAGAATAAATTTTATGAGCTATTGTATTAGAGATAACGTTAATTTTATGAAGTCCCAATCTCATAGTACCTCCTAAATCATTTAGTGTCCTCTGTTCAGGCATAAATTCTATTACAGGATCTTTTGTATTTGGTTGCAGCTCAGTAGAGTTAGATTCTCTCAATCCACAAATTGCTCTTGCAAAGGATACGATAGCTAATTGAAATCCAAAACAAATACCCAAAAATGGAATATTTTCTTTTCGAGCGTAGTCAATTGCATGGATTATTCCTTCTGAACCTCTTTTCCCAAATCCTCCTGGAACCAAAATTCCATCATATATTTTTAAAGAAGGTAGTTTCTCAGAATTATGTTCGAATTCCTCAGAATCGATCCAACTTATCACAATTTTTTTACCTTGGATTGCTGCAGCATGAGATAATGCATGGTATACACTGACATAACTATCAGGTAGTGAAATGTATTTGCCCACTATAGCAATATTCAAATTACTATGCATATTTGCAAATGACCTAGAAATTATCTTCCACCTAGACCATTTAATGGGTGATTGCCTTAGATGTAATTTTTTCCGTATTACTTCATTCATACCTTGATCAGCAAGAATTTCAGGTACATGATAAATGGATTCAGCATCATGACAGGAAATAACGCAATTTGTATTTATATTTGCAAAAAGAGATATTTTTTTTCTCGTATCTTTTGAAAGCATAGTTTTACATCTCACAGCAATGATGTCAGGATTTATACCAATTCGTCGCAATTCTTGAACGCTGTGTTGAGTCGGTTTAGTTTTTTGTTCGCCAACCACATCAAGTATTGGAGCTAGTGTTACATGAATAAATAGAGTATTGCCATTTCCTTCTTCGAGCGTCATTTGACGAAATGCTTCTAGAAATGGTAAACTTTCAATATCTCCTACAGTACCTCCACATTCAACAACTAATACATCAAGTGATTCAGTTTTAACTATCTGTCTCAAGTGATGTTTTATTTCATCTGTAATATGCGGAATTATTTGAACACATTGTCCAAGATATTTCCCTTTTCGTTCCGCATCTATTACTCTTGAATATATTCTCCCGGTAGTTAAATTATGATCCTTGGTCAAGGCAGTATCTAAAAACCTTTCGTAATTTCCTATATCCATGTCACATTCACCACCATCCAAGGTTACAAACACCTCTCCATGCGCTACAGGATTCATGGTACCTGCATCGTAGTTTACGTATGGATCAACTTTTAGGCATGAAACATTCAATCCAGTTAGTTGCAATATCTTGGCGGTTGAAGATGTTATTATTCCTTTTCCAAGTCCAGAAAGTACTCCACCGGTAACAAATATATATTTTACATGTTGGGAATTTGTTGTTTTATTGAAGCGCACATCAAGGTTTAGATAATCTTATTTTTATTCCTTTTGTAAAATATAGAAAATTTAATGAGATACAAATTTTTATCATGGATCCATTATCTGGAAAAAGAATGCTCATTTTGAACTTCATTAGCCTAAAATTTTAACATAGTTTTTGTTTCCAGTATTTGGTTTAAAGGATTATGATAATGATATTTTATTGTACATATATTATAGAACACATTTTCAGATTTTGTTTCAATAGCATGAACAATAGATATATGTAGGTTGTATTCTGGATTTTTTAGTTAGTATCATCATTTTTTCTTATGTTATGTATTTAGGTTTATAGAAATGGTTCTATCCGATTTTTTCATGTTTAAACTAGATAATTTCCTTTAGGTTGAATTTAATTTTCGTTATTATTTGAATCATTGTGTATTTCCTATATACAATACACGGTTTTGTTAAGTTAGATAAAACTCACATCCATTAATTTAAAAACATAATTATTAACCGCTATTGTATCATTATACATAGATACAAAGAATTGTATCCAGTTATGTACATAAAATAGATTACATTCTTCTTTGATACAATGATAGTAATCATCAAAACTTTATATTCTATCTTTCAAAAACTGGTTTATTCTTTACATTATACTTTTCTGGAGTGGAGAAAGTAGATAGTCTTTTAATCCAATTAGGTTACATGCTTTATCATACCATGTACCACCAACAGTGTAAACTGTATGTTTGCCATATTTTTGAACCAGAGATCTGATGAATTTATCCAAAATAATCATGGTTCTTTCCTCTGCGATATAAAAACCAAGGAATAAAGAGTGAATAGGTACTATACAAAATCATAATCAATACTGCTGGTTGCCAATCTGAATAATTATTTCATCTATAATAATAGCAATTACTCTTTTTTCTTTTATGGATCTGACAGTAACCAAATCTTTGAATTCAATTCCAAACAGAAACATAACTTTTCTTCTCATCTTTAAATATAATCAACGCTTTGGATGCCTTTCGTAGACTGATGCTAAGAAAATACAGGTAAATAGAATACAATACAGTAAAATAAGAGTTTTTTATTTCTTTCAAATTTGATTTGATTCATATAATATTTAGAATATTCTTAGATACAGTTTTTGTTGCTTATCTTAATAGACACGATAAACTATATAATAAATATATAAAATGTAATCTAATATTAGGTTAATCATCTTTATATTAAAATATTTATCTATTTTTTTAAGAAGGTTATAAAGGGGTACAATTTCTTGGGTTTTTTGATTTGGCCTAGAGGATAACAGTCAAAGTAAATCATGACCTTAGGTTTCCCTTTTTAAAGAAAAATTTTTGGTAATATGATGTTAAGAATAGTCTTATTTAGTTTATTTTAAGGTGTTTTTTTTATGAATGGTGAATTCCTAGGAACTTTAATAATACACAAAGGAGGCGAATTAAGCCAAAAAAATAATTGAATTATAACATGATCATAGAAATTAAAATTATAGATCGGTAAGATTTCTTAAATTATCTGAGCAGTTTCTTCTAATTTCTTGTATTTTAGGAAATAGAAGAAAAAAGAATTCAAATAATTTGTTTTCATCAGATTTAAAGAAAAATAAATTTTTAATTGTCTAATATTAATTAATATATAATGTTATTGTTAATTGCGAAGTGCGGGATTTGAACCCGCGACCCCGAGCTTGGGAAGCTCGTACCCTGACCAGGCTAGGCTAACTTCGCATAATTATTATACAAAACGATCCTGGTATATAATTTGAGCAATTTGAATGATTTTTTCATAAATTAGGACTATAGAATTTAAGGAAACGGAACTGGAAGCAGAAATGGTATTTTTTTAACAGAAAGTAGATTAGTTTGCTTTGAATCTTCGAAAAGCAATTTGTTATTGGAATCTAATGATTCAATAGTTATAAATTGTTCTTTGAAATCTTTATTGGATGGATTTAGTTGAATCTCTGTCGTATCTATTAATGCATTGTTTATCATAGTTGAAAGTGATGATTGAGTTTGGGTAGTAGGTTGAATATAGTAGTTTTCGAATTCTTGATTGGATGGATTTAGTTGAATCTCTGTCGTATCTATTAATGCATTGTTTATCATAGTTGAAAGTGATGATTGAGTTTGGGTAGTAGGTTGAGGAGATGGTTCATTCATAGTAAATATTACAGGGAAATCTTCACCAAATGCGTAATGCGTAGAATACCCTAGCAATACCAATGTAAAAAGACTGAGTATAGTGGTTAAGGATATCGTTTTACCTCGGATAATGGATCGTAAATTATGTATATTTAATTTGAGATAGTTTTATCAATAGTATTATGAGATGAGAATCAACAATAAAATAGTAAGTAAAACAATATTAGAAGATTGGTACAGACAACATTACAGTTCAATTTTCAGATATCATGATTATGAAATAGATTTAAAAATTATAGAATATGAAATCTTATTCAAATAATCAATGTTAGACGCTTAAACAAAAGATTAATGGATTAGTTTTTACGATAGAGGAAGACTAAAGAAAAATGTTGCCCCTATTCCGTTAGGGTTAGTCTGGGCCCATATCATACCGCGATGAGCATCTATGATGTTTTTAGAGATATAAAGGCCTAAGCCAGTGCCTTTCTCAGACTTTGTTGCGAATTTACAAAATAAACGCGGAAAAATTTCTGGATCAATGCCAGTGCCGGTATCTTCTACACTAATCACTACTTCATTATCTTTTTTTTCTACATTAATTTTTATAAAGCCATTTATTGTAAATTTCAAGGCATTACTGATTAAATTACTAATAACTTGGTTGATTCTTTCCTTATCTGCAAAAATCCTTAAATTTACTGGCTGATAAATTGTGTTAAGATTTTTGTGTCCACCGTCCACGGATGATATGTGATTCTGAATATCTCTTATAGAGTCAGATAAAATATCATTAATATTGAAATTTTCTTTATGTAGTTTCAATGAATTGCTTTCTATTCTAGTTACGTCAAGGATATCAGAGGCTAATCTGTCTAATCTTTTTGCATTTCTGATTATCAGTTTAATTTGCTCCCCTTCGACTTGTACAGTACTATTTTGAGGATCAATATCTCCAGCAATAAGTTCAATTTCACCTAAAATAGGCATAATTGGAGTACGCAGTTCATGTGCCGCTATATTAATAAACTCTTTTTGCATTTTATCATGTACTTTTAAACGTTCATTAGCTTGTTCTAAAAGCCTATTTGATTCCATTAATGAAATATTGGTATTTTTCACTTGTGATGTTCTAGTATTTACCTCTCTTTCCAATTTTCTGTTCCACGAAAGAATCAGGTATATTATACCCACAGTTACTGAACCAGTAATGACAACTATCAGGGTGCTAAAGTTATTTTGTTGTGCTATCAGTGACCCAACATTACTTGCTAATTGATGTGGAAAGCTTACATATAATGTCCATAAATATTTGTCACTGATCAATATTGGTTCGTAGGATAAAGTTACTGTCGTGCCATTATATACCAAATCTTCTGCGGAAGATTTTCCCTGAAGAGAATTACTTAGAATACGATTGTAATCATTTTTAATAACATCGGGAATTAATGATTGAAATTCTGGAGAAAGATAGTTTTTGCCAATTAAAGCTGGATTTCGAGCATAAATTATAACACCATTTCTATCCATCAAACCTACATTTCCTACAATAGAAGATGCCATTTCATCTTGCAAAAATAAACCTAAAGATTTCACACTTAAAGCTGCGACAATTACTCCATCGAATGCTTGTTGTACCCCATATGTACCATTCTGAAAGGTTATAATTTGTTTTTTAATTATAGGATAAGAAACATATAAAAATGATGATGGACTATCCTCCGTTCTGATAGAAGTACTAAAATATGGAGATAGGGTTTTTTTTGGATTTAAGAAAAAAGATTGATTCTTAAAGTTAAGGTTGGGGCTACCGGTGTCTCCTTGATAAATCTTACTTGATGTGACTATTCCACCATTTGAATCTATCCAATAATAGGCGTCAGTTATTTGAGAGGTCGATAGTTGTGCTGTATATAGAAGAGTTTGTACTTGATCAAGATCATTTTGTAAAATATAAGGAGATGAGGTTAAAAGTTCTAGATTTGAGATGATGGAATCGAGACTATGAACTAGAATTCTAGAGAGGTCATAAGTTTGAATCTTTGCATTTGATCGAATATCATCCTCCGCCATTTTTTTTATTTCCTCTGCTGTAAAAGAAGAGGATTGATATGACATTATTGAAAGAAAACCTATGCCTATGATTATAATTATTAATAGAACAGAGAAATTATTTTTTAGGATGGATAGATTAATCAAATATCGACAGATAGTATGATAACAATATAATAAATAAATCAACTAGAAATAATTTTCTAGAAAATTCATATACTAATATTCTACTGAAGCTTCAATTTGATAACAAGTATGATTTCCTAACAATTGCAAAAAATATAATGTTATTGTCATTATTAAATTATTGATTTTTATATCTTCTTCGAGTTTTGTTACCACAAAGTCTACATTCTGAGATATTTGGTGAATAGACTTTATTACAAGTTTTACAATAATTGGTCCACTTTCGAATATTTGAAATTCCTGCCGTTCCCAAGCAGAAGTTTTTGATCCCTAGGATTTTAGAGACGTTTTGAACTGGATAATCATCTGAGATTAAAGGATACCCTAATTCATAGGATAAAGAAATTATAGAGATATCTCCTTTAGTTAGACGATTGATATCACCAGAATTATAAGCAGTTTTTTTTACAAGAGAGATAGATTGAAAACTGGGTTCCATTATAACTAATAGACCTAAAACCATCAAGGTATCATAACTTGATGAATATAATAAATGTCTTACTTCATCCATTATGAGATTAGTAACGTAATACTTTTTACTGTTTGAGAGATGAAATCCATAATAAAATGCACTTGAGTCAAGCACAAATGATTCAGAATCCCAACTTTTCGATTTGCCTCAATCCTCGTTTTTTTAATCGGATAAAGCGAGCGTTAATTGGAAATCTTTTGACAGATATAGTTTGATCTGGATCGATCGAGAATCTATCTTGACCGTCTACTATTAAATCTAATTTGTAGTTACTACTTACCAGTATTTCATCTACAGGAACTACTAACTGAGGTAACTTATTTATTGGGGCTATTGGATTAATCGTTAAACAATCGGATTCTTCATGGACTATTGGTCCTCCTAATGAAATAGAGTGTCCAGTAGATCCTGTTGGAGTAGAAATTAGGAGTCCATCCATACGTTGAATTATTTTATCTCCACGGTATGTTATAGTTATACTTGGAGTGCGGGTAAGATCTGATCTAAATAATAGCACATCATTTAAAGCTGGAGGAAATAATTTGTCTAAATAAGAGACCTGAATTCTAATGCGTTCATCATAAAAAAAATTTCCCTCAATAATCATATTAATAGATTCAGCAATAGCATCGATCTTGATTTCGGATAAAATTCCTCGTGTCCCTCCTACATTTATACTAAATACTGGAACATTACTAGGATAAAAACGGAATGCTCTTAATGTTGTTCCATCACCGCCAATAGAGATAATAAGGTCTATCTTTTCCAATGTTGGTCCAAATTTACATTGTAATGTTGGAAAATCTGATATTTCAAATGGTGGAATTGGATATACTTCAATATTTTTTTCTATTAAGAGTTTTGTGATGTATTCCTTAGATTCAGTAGCAACCAAGGTGTGATTTTTTGTTAGGATAGCAACATTCCGAATATTACTTGTCATTAATAATATCATATAACAATCTGATAGACTTAAATGCATTATTATTTTGTAATTAAGTTTTAAATGCAAATAATATTAGAGATTTACAAAATAACAAGATAAATATTTAAATTATCTATGAAATAAAGCACACCAAAAAAGGTATTGAAGAGCGGGCCGATAGCTCAGCTTGGTGGAGCGTTCGACTGATAATCGAAAGGTCGAGGGTTCAACTCCCTTTCGGCCCAATATCCCAATAATTCATGCATTTAAAGGAATAAATTCAGGGATAAAATTGGGGAATTTTCCATCACCGAGAATATTCAACAATCAAAATTCATTATATCAACTAAAAATATTAAATGAAGTAAAATCATATATTTTAACTATTGGAAGGTAAAGACATTTCTGAAGATTTGTAAATATATAAATAATAAATAGAAAAATACTTATTATCCTGCTATTAATAAGTCTAATATTCTAGACACAGAATTGATGTACTAGTAGTTAAGAGAAATAATTTGGTAATTATTACTCCAAAACTATAAGACATATAATTACATTTATTTTGGGATCTGCTCTTGCAATATTTGTATTAAGAGCTTATCCCAAAAATAGATAGGAATATAGCTCTTTTATTTCATATCATATCTAATAATGCTAAAGAGTAAAAAATATCTTAGAACAATTACCAGTATTCCAGATGATTTATGGAGTGAAATTAAAAATATTTTACCTGATGAGAAACCAGAGAATACAATAGGAAGATTAATCGTTCCATACAGAAAAGTACTTGATGGAATAGTATTTGTTCTGAGAACTGGATGTCAATGGAAAATGTTACCCAAAGAATATGCCTCAGGTCCAACATGTCATAGAAGATTTCAAGAATGGATGCAATTAGGTATATTTGATCTAATTTAGACCAGATTATTGAAATTATATGATAAAAAGATAGGAAGAAAATGGAATTGGCAATCACTTGATAGTATCTCTATAAAATCACCTTTAGGGATGCGATGACTGGACATAATCCTACAGATAGGAGTAAATTAGGAAGCAAAAGACATAGTCTAACAGATAAAAACGATATTCCTCTTTCTACTTTTATAATACCTGCAAATACCCATGATGTTACTGTTGCCACAAATACAATTGACAATATTGTTATTAAACGACCATCAACATCATCAAAATCTAAGTATAAACAGAATCTATGTCTTGATAAAGCATATCTTTCCAAAGAAGTAGAACAAGAAATCATCAAAAGGGATACATTCCTCATATACGTCACAGAAGAGAGGAGGAAAACAAATTATTTCATAAAAAACATCCTGCAAGAAGATAGATAGTAGAAAGAACAAATTCATGGCATAACAGATTCAGGAAATTGTTTACAAGGTATGAAAAGAAAGATAAGAACTACTTTGGTCTTGTGGAATTAGCAAATAGCCTTATTGTTTACAGGAGGTTAATTTTGGGATAGGCTCTAAAATTATATTTAATTCTTTATTAGAACATTGCAATAAAGTTATTTATCCTAATATAAGAGCTATCTTTACTGTTAGAATATTCGATTTAGATTAAATTTATAAACTAATTTTCCATCGATTTTATTTTTTTTAAATTCTAATACATAGATATTTGATAATGGATGGGTAAAAGTAATAAAAAAGATCCTGTCAACCGATGACAATTGTAAATGATAATCAGAAAAATTAGAATATCTAGATGGTATTTCTAACTTTTTTATCAGGAAGGAGATATTCATCTGATTTTTTAGCAGATTTGAAACTTCTGGATAATGGATTTCTTGTCCATAGTTATCCAAATCAACGATACAGAATTTAGGTAAGTCAGGTTCTAATTTTTCCAACTCCTCACTCAATGAGTCAGATAGTGTTATATTTTCTAACGAATTTTTCTGAAAAGAATTAACTTTAGATTTTTCAAAGAAATTCGAGATACTAGTCAAATTATCGAAATTGTGTTTGTTTGACTCTGTTAGTATAGAATAATAGGATTTAATTAAAGAAGACTCCACAAAAAATTTAGCTGGTTTTTGAATTGATTCGTTTATGAATTTTAATAAAAGCAACATAACACCTCGTAATCCAATCTTAAAATCATATTCTATTAATATAATAGAATTATCTAAAAATCCTCCATTAAGATCATTATTCAAGACATCATAACCAGATCCAAATTTATTTGAAGTAACAATTGATGATTTAAAAAAGGGATCGAAAGTCAGATAATCATGGTAGGATTCTATTGTTCTGAAAATCCCATCTTGTAATGTAAATAAAAATGATTTTTTTGTTAAATTTACCCCTCTTAATTTATTTAAATAAATCTCTCTTAACTCGTGTCCTTGATAATTTTTATTCCTCAAAGTTACAACTCCATCCACTAAATAATCTAAAGTAGAAATTTCTGTTCCTTCTTCTACTAATATAAGTCTCCCTCCTGCTCTCTCTAACCACGTTTGCAAAACTCTCTCATTATTCAACCTTGATTCTCTATCCATAAATGAAGCTATTCCATCCCAGCTATCGACTATAATTAATGGAGCTCTTACATCCATGAGTTGATTTGTTATTCTTTCAAATAAAGATTCAGGTTCATCCAGTCTTGCATCTTCGAAGTAGGGTGCAAATAAATTTTCATTTTTAGAAGATTTGCCATGTAGATTAGAATGTTTAATTTTAAGGTATTTATTTATCCATTTAAAGTAATAAAATAATTTATTAGGTGAAAGCCTAGTAGATATATAAAAGAAATTATTCTTAATATTTAATACTCTTAAAATTGTCAGACATAATGCTGTTTTACCCCTGCCTGGTTCTCCCTTAATTAGTAATGAATAAGTTTCATTTTTAAGAAATCGTAATAAATCATCAGGAATTTGAAATGTATGATTGTTATTTTCATTCAACGGTATTCAAAGACATATTTAATCTTCTCTTATAATAATAGTTCTCATCATCTGAATATAAGAAAAATCTTAAAAATGAGCTATAAAAAAAATTATGAGAACCATGGATTGATATTTTTTTGAAATCTTAACGAATCAATTAATCCCTCAGCATAGCCTATGCTTAACAAAGCTAATTCATACTTGTTTTGATTAAGAAATCTTTCGGAATCAATTAAATAATATTCTGCATTTTCCAACACCTCAACCATTCCATGATTGATAGTATTACTAGAATCAATAGTAGAACTATCTTTTTCTAGAAATGATTTCATTGCTTTTATCGCATCTTTTGCTTTAGGTAGATATTTATTAACCATTCTTACAGCAATATGTTGAAAAAGTTTAGAGTTGTCAGATGGCTTATCCAAATTAGGATTTACTGAAGTGACTACATCAATTTCAGTAAAATGAAGTGGACCTGGAATTATTATAGAATGTGGTCCGTCCCCAAAGTTGCATTTATCTAAAGAAGATATTTTTCCAGATTGAATTTTTTGAGAATTTTGTCCTATTCTTGATCCAATAATAATAAAAGTTTCGTCTGATATGATACCATATTTTAAATCTTTTTCTACTTCCTTCAAAAGAGAAATAGCAATATGTGGATTCAGGAATGAAAAATCTTTTTCGTCATTATTATTATATTCTGTTAGGATTAAGGTATGGTTACCAACCTTAAGATTTTCATAAATTGTAGAATAGACACTTATTGCAGATTGAGGATCAGACATAATGGTTGTTGTTCTTCCAAATTTATAATTATGTAGTCCACTTTCACCTATAAACGAAAAAATTCCAGATGATCCGTGAATAATCTTTGTATTTATCATATGATTATTAGCTCTATTTCTGAGTTCATTTATGGTTGTTGCCATTAAAGGGTCACCATATGTAACCAAGGCTACAATAGAATTTTGCGATTGTGAAAGAATTTCTTTGGCATCTTCAACAAACCAACGTTTTACGATACTTATCTTTTTATTCTTTTCTGGATCCACAATCTGAATAAATTTTTCTACTTCACTATTGTTTATATAATTGGTGAATCTTTCGATATATACTATTTTACAACTCTTTAGGATTTCTAAAGCTTCTAAACTCATTCCTCTGCATCCACCTATCCCAAGTCCTATCAGGTATAACATACTAGTAATGAAATTAGTAAAGATGCATTTATTATCTTTAAGATCAATAGAGTCTTACTAAATATTCTTTTTATAATTATATAATCTAGACATATGGAAAAGCGCTCTTTTGTATACTTCAATTCCAGTAACATATTCCTGAATATTGATATTTTCATCTATGCTATGAGATGTATGTGGATCTCCTGGTCCATAAGTGACTACGGGAATTTTAAAGGCATTACCGATGATATTCATATCACCTGTCCCTGTTTTACGCAACAAAACTGGTCTTTTCTTACATACATCCAATATAGAGAGAAAGAGGGACCTTACTAATAGAGAAGAATTATCGGCTTCGAAAGGTTCTGTAGAATCTTCAATTATATAGTTTGTTTTGATACCTTTTTTTGCAGATATATCATTAATGATTTTATCGATTGAATTCAGTACTTGTTGACATGTATTAGTAGTAGGTATTCGTATATCCATTGTAATCTTACATTTTTGCGGAGTTACATTATGACTTGAACCTCCAGTTATTTCAGTTAAACAGCAACTAATAGAGCTAGTTTTTTTTTCCTTATTGTCTGTTTTGTTAATTTCATTCTTTATTGCAATCCAAAAATCATAAGATTCTTCAATAGAATTTTTTGCCAACCAAGGCGCACTAGCATGAGCACTTTCAAGAACATCACAAATTAATTTTATAGCTAGTCTTCCCTTGTATGATATGGTTATATTCTGAATACCACTTGGTTCACCGAAAATGGCATAATCAACTTCTAAATTATTTTTTATCAGTTGTTTGCTTCCTGTAGCATTACCTTCTTCATCAACCACTCCTGCAAAAATAATAGTTCCATTTTGTTTGGGGAACTCTGATGCTGCCATTAACATTGCGATTAAAGGAGCTTTAGCATCTGATGCACCGCGTCCAAATAAATAACCGTTCTCCATCCTAACCGGTACTTTATTTGGAACTGTGTCCATGTGACCACAAAGAAGTATTCTTGGATACCCACTTCCCTTTGTAGCAATTACATTTCCTACACTATCGATCTGGGCCTGTTCAAAGCCAAGATCATTTATACATGATTCCTTCAGCATATTAGCCAAAGGAGCTTCAGACCTTGAAGGTGTGTAAAGTTCAAGTGATCTTCTTAAAACTTCGACAGCATAAGTAGGGGAAACCAATTCTAATAATTAGTTGTATTTTATGGAATAGTCAACTATTATTTCCTGAATTGCTATCCCTGTGACCTTGACTGTATTTTTAAATTCTGTGGTATTGTTTACTTCGTGTACGACCAAACCATCTCTGGAGCTTTCCATAAGATCTACTCCTACTATTTTTCCACCTACTATTTTTGTAGATTTTAAACATATATCCTCAAGTTCCTTTGTAATAGGACATGCTTCAGCTCTGCCTCCTAAGGCCATATTTGTTTTCCATGAATTACCCCCTGAATACCTGTAAATTGCTGCCACCACTGAATCACCTACAACTATAGCCCTAATATCCCTTGGTGGTCTATCTACGAATTCTTCCAGGTAATATATGTGATAGAGTGGAAACATATGTTCCCTATCTTCTATAACTGCCTTGGCAGCATCAGAATCTTTTAGTAGAGCGATTAATCTTCCCCAGCTTCCGATGGTTGGTTTAATAATCGTGGGATATCCAAATTTGTTGAGGGCATTTAGTGCTGACTCAGCTGAGAAAGCTGTTATTACTTTTGGAGTTTTTATTCCCGCATTTTTTAATTTCATATGTGTAAAAAGTTTGTTGCCACAGACAATAGAAGTATCTAAAGGATTTATGACCTTTGCCCCTAAACCTTCCAAAGCAGCAGTTGAATGAAGGCTCTTGAAATAACTAACAGATCTCTGTAAAATTGTTTGATCAAGATATTCTGAAGGATTATTAAGATCCAAAATTAGATCTTTACAATCGATATTTTTTATTTCAATGCCTTTTTTTCTTGCAGCCTCATAAATCGCCTTTTCTTCCCACCTAATGTTATCATAAAGAAGAATGAGAGAAGTTGTGATCTTTCTCTCAGTCACTGTCCCCAGTCCTCGCCAACCACTTGAGCTGGTTTAATATCAAATCCATTCTCACTCTTTAATAGTTCATAACTGGAACCACAATCAGGACAAGCCACTATTTCGCCTTCAATAGAGTCATCAAGGATTTTTATTTCTGCATCACATTCTTTACATTTTACCATTTTCTTTTTACTCCTTTTTCACATTTGTTGTTTCTTCATTAAGTATTTTTCTTTCCAAACGATCATCAAGATAAAGTTCAAGAACATCTCCCATCCTTAGCTCTTTTAATCCGCGGGCCAGTTTTTCCGCCTCGCTTCTAGTTGTTTCAAGACCCAATAAAGATAACAAGTAAGCTGCTCCATTCTTGCCGGCCAGTTCACCAAAAACGATTTTTCTTCTATTCCCCACGATTTTAGGTTCAATTATTTCATAAGCGGAAGGATTTCTCAGAATAGCAGCCAAATGTGTACCTGCTTTATGTTTGTACGCACTGTCTCCTACTAGTGGTTTAGATTCCGGAATTTCTAATCCGGTATATTGAGAAATTGTTTTTGATAAATCCTTCAACATATGTAACCTAAAATTATTTTTAGATTTATATATCAAAGTTAAGGCTATAGAAGCTTCTGCAAGAGAAGGTATCCCGGTCCTTTCCCCAAAGCCATCTATTGTAGTATGTAATTGATCAGCACCAGCCTCACATCCAGCTAATGCGTTGGCTAAGGCTAAACCTATATCATTGTGACAATGTACATCAAGAGAGGTCTTTGTCTTGTCTATATTATCATTGATAGTCTTGACTAAATTATACATTCCATTTGGCCGCATAATTCCTACTGTATCTGGAATGCTAATCCTTTCAATACCTATGTTACTAATTTCTTTACACATTTCTAAGAGAAAAGATGGTTCCGTTCGACTTGCATCTTCCATTGTAAATCTAGATTTTAGCCCGTAAGATTTAATATATTCTGCTACCTCGATTGCCCTTCTCTTGGCTTCTTCCCTAGATATTTTAAGCTTTGCAGTTAAATGAATATCAGAAATCCCCAAGTATGTCGCTACCCAAGTAGCACCAGTTTGAAGAGCTCTATCTACATCAGTTTTAATTGCTCTAACATGTGCTACGATATCAGCTTTTAGTTGTTGTTTGATGATAGTTCTAGTTGAATCAAAATGATCTTGAGAAACAACCGGACTGATCTCTATCTGATCAACTCCGAATGAATCTAACATCCAGGCGATTTGTATACGTTGCTTGCTTGTAAAAGAAACTCCAGGATGTTGTTCTCCCTCTCGTAAAGTAGAATCAAGTATTTTGATTTTTTTATGATCATCGCCTATGTTGTTATAAAAGTGCGCATAATAGTTTGGATCGTCTGATTTCAGTATCATATTTGTATATCTGAAACAACTTTCGTATAAGATATAAATGTTATCGCCATATTAGTTAACCAAAATACGAATTCAATCATGAAACGAAGTAATATGAATACATATATTCATTTCATAGTTTTGAGGATTATTACTGTATTAGTATCTGAAACTCCTTCGATTTTTCTAACTTCATCAATGTACGAATTTATTTGAGAGATTGCAGGAGCACTTATTATAGCGGCTATGTCGTACTGTCCAGTGATTTCATAGACAACCTCTATTCCTTCTAACTTCAATAGCCTTGAGGTAACGGTAGAAGTATCTGATGTTGATGCTACTGAAATAAGTGTAATTGCACTGGTTTTCTCATCTTGACTTATCTCAATGGTAAATTTTTTTATGGCTCTATTGTCACATAAATTTTTTACCCTCCTTCTCACTGCTGATTCTGAAAGTCCTATGGAATTAGCTATTTCGACAAATGATCTGCGTGAGTCCTCTTGCAATATTTTAATAATTTTTTGATCGAAGGAATCGATATTATTTAACATTTCTTCTTTCCTCTTCCTTTAGTAATATTCTATCCATAATTTCCAGGGTTTTTAATACTTTTTCGTTATCTAAAACTAATGGCGGGAGTAATCTAATTATATTTCTTCCAGAATACAACATAAGGAGTCCTTCTTTTATACCATCCAATAAAACATTTCTAACATCAAAACGAAGCTCTACTGCAAGCATTAGTCCTAGTCCTCGAACATCTCGTATTATTTTATGATTTTTCTTTAGTTCTAATAATCCTTGTTTAAAAATACCTCCGATATTCACAGCATTTTCTACAAGTTTATCCTCTGATATCGAATCAATTGTCGCAACTCCAGCAGAACAAGAAAGAGGATTGCCAGCAAATGTCGACGAATGTTCACCTAGTTTCATATTATCAATTATTTCAGGCTTACATAATGTCAATCCCATAGGCAAACCTCCTGCTATACCTTTAGCAAGACACATAATATCAGGAGTAGTTTTCCAATGTTGTCCTGCCCACATCATGCCTGTTCTTCCTAATCCAGTTTGGATCTCATCAAAAATCAATACCAAATTGTTAGCATCACATATTTTTCTAATTTCCTGTAAAGTTCCTTCTGGTGGTACTATAATACCTGTTTCGCCTTGAATAGGTTCGACAATAACAGTTCCAATATTATTGTCCAATTCTTCTTCAATTTTTGATGGAGTATGTGGTGGTACAAATTTGACACCATCCAGTAAAGGTTGAAAAGATTTCCTATATTTTTCACTGTATGTTACAGATAAAGACCCAAAAGTCTTTCCATGGTATCCACCATTCATAGCAATTATCCCACTTTTTCCAGTATATTTTCTAGAAAATTTAATAGCTGCTTCTACTGATTCCGTTCCGCTATTACTAAAGAAAACTTTAGACAGCTTTGTTGGAGCTATATTGGATATTCTTTTTAAAAAATTTAATCTTGTATCATTGTATATTGACATATGACATGTAATTAGTTTTTCTGCTTGTTCACGAATAGCTTGTACTACCCTGTCGTTACAATGACCCACCAATGCTACACCATAGCCTCCCATACAATCAATGTATTCTTTTCCTGTAGTATCCCACACAGTTACACCTTTTCCCTTTGCTATATTGACAGGAAAACGTTGGTATAGATTTCCTAGGTATAGATCTTCCCCATTCATTTGCTTATCACCGTGCAATTATAATGAGAGATTGCGGTAGAAATTGGATTTTCGACATTTCCTGATGCGATGATTGTCTCTGTAACACCCATTTCGAGAGATTCTGTACATGCAAGTACCTTTTTTTCCATTCCGTAACCAATTTTAGGTATTGATTCTTTAGCTGTATTATAATTCATATTTTTAACTAATTCCCCGTTTAACATGAGACCGTTAACATTGGTAATAAAAATGACTTTATCAGCTTGTAAGCTTCCTGCTATATATGCCGCAGCTCTATCTCCATCTACATTTAAGAATTCGATTTCTTCACTTAGAGCAATTGGAGCAATAACAGGAACAAAATTATTTTTTACTAAGAGTTTTATCAAGGAAGACTCTACGCTTTTTATTTTTCCTGTATATCCCCCATCTATTGCCATCTTTCTTCCATTTTCATTTAATATTATCAACTTCTTCTTCCTTTCTGCTTTAATGGTAGCACCATCTATTCCAGAAATCCCTACAGCTGGAATACCATTATTAAGTAGCATTCGTACTATTGATTTGTTTATTTTTCCAGACATCACCATTGTATAAATTTCTGCAGTTTCTTTGTCGGTATATCTACTTCTTACTCCTGTTGGGGAAACAATGAATCTTTGTTCTTTACCCAACTTGTTCCCGATATTTGTTACTTCTTTGCCTCCACCATGTACAAGCACTATTTTTTCGTCTTTCAGTAGATTTTTAATATCGACTATAGCTGAAGGATGCAACCCTTCTACTATACTGCCACCTATTTTAATTACTATCATACTGGTGTCAATGGAGTAAATTTTAAGCCATCCGTCTCATCAAATCCAAACATTACATTCATATTTTGAATTGCAGAACCTGCTGCTCCCTTCATTAGATTATCGGATGCAGAGAGTGCGACTACTCGTTGATTATCTTCATCGATATCGAATCCTACATCACAAAAGTTGGAACCTATCAGAAATTTGGGATCGGGGAACTTGTATAATCCTTTTTTGTCTTTAATGAATCTTATGAAAGGTTCATTATTATAAGATCGCCTATAAATTTTCCAAAGTTCTAATTCATTAATTGATTTATTTAGAAAAGTATGATTGGTAGTTAGTATACCACGAACAATATTTACTGCATGTGGACTCATACTCACTTTGATCTCTTTTTTTGTCAAAAGACTCAATTCTTGTATTATCTCACCGGTATGTCTATGTTTTGCTGGTTTATATGGTCTTATAACTCCATATCTCATTGCATGATGAGTCCCGGCATTGCTTTGTGCTCCTGCACCAGACGATCCTATTTTGCTATCGACCACAATATGTTCTGTGTCAATGAGATTATTTTCCACTAAAGGTTTTACTGCAATCAAAGATGTAACTGCCATACATCCAGGACATGAGGTTAATTTTGATTTTTTTATTTCTTCTCTATGGAACTCTGGTACACCATATACAGATTTAGAAAGTAATTCGGGATAAGGATGTTCCCAACCATACCATTTCACATAATCTTTTGGATTTTTTAACCGAAAATCAGCAGAAAGGTCTATGATCTTTAGATCTCTATCATACAAGTCTTTCACTATTTTATTAGCACTTCCATGTGGAACGGATACAAAAACCAAATCACAAGAATCTGTAAGTTTTTCCATCTCAAGTTGTGAGAAGGTGAGATCTATGAATCCTTTCAGACTAGGATGAACTCTATGTACATATTCACCCGCTTGTTGTCTAGAAGTCACCATTGTGACCTCGATCTTTGGATGGGTAACGAGTAGTCTTAGTAATTCTCCGCCAACGTATCCTGATGCGCCTATGACTCCTACCTTCATTCTATTAAACTAAAGATCAAGAATATTCCTGTAGCTTATGAATTTTATTATCATTTAAAAATAGATCTTTTTTATTGTTAGCTAATTATAAAGTTCGATGATTACTTTCCGGTTATTTTTTTAAAGATTCAAGAACATAATCGATCATGGCACTTGCAATATTGATCTGGGCTACCTGAGATGCTCCTCTAAATTCAACATTGCTGTTTATTTCGTGAACTACGAATCCACGATTTTTATCTTCCATGACATCGACTCCGAGTATTCCTCCACCAACTGCTTTTGATGCATGTAAAACAATATCCTCAAGTTCTTTTGTTATTGGTGCTAGTGCAGTGTGACCTCCTCGTGAGACATTGGTTCTCCACTCGTTATTTGCCGAATATCTATATACTGCTGTTATAATTTGTTCTCCAGCTACAATACATCTAATATCTCTTGGAGGTCTATCGATCATCTCTTGGACATAATAAATTCTTGAAAAAGGGGTATCATTTTCCTCCCTATTCTCTACGATCATATTAGCAACTTCTCCATCATTTACTGGAAAAACACCCCTGCCCCAAGAGCCTACAAGTGGTTTAATGACAAATGGAAATCCAATTTTGTCTATCAAACTCTTAAATGATTCAGAATTGAAGGAAAAATAGGTTTTAGGAGAAGCAATTTTTGACTTTGCTAGTATAAGAGATGTTCTTAATTTATTTCCACAAATTTCAGTTACTTGAAAAGTATTTGTTACCGGATATCCTAGAAATTCTAGGCAAGAGGTTAAGTAAAGTCCCCTGAAGTGACTTAAACAACGTTGAAGAAAAATATCTCCTAGAAAATCATTGCCGTTAATATCTGTACTAATTGAAATGGTTTTGGCATCAACTAACCTAGTGTTAATTCCTTTTTTTATCGCATTATCATATAATGTTTTTTCTTCGAATCTTAGTTTATCATAAAGTATAGAGAGTTCCATTTTTATTCAAATTTTTTTGCAAAGTTATTCTCCCCAATCTTCTCCTACAGATTCTGCCCGCTTTAGATCCGTGGTTCCATTTGAGGTAGATGATATTTCAAAATCGCCTCCACAATCTGGGCAGGATACAATTTCCCCTACTACAGCATCGTCAGGAATATTCAGTTCTCCTCCACAATCAATACATTCTTTTTTCATTCTATTGTTCTTCTCCTTTATTCTCTTTTTTATTTAAAGTAATTGCTAAAGATTTTGCAGTAATAGATTGTAATCCCCAAAATTCAACAAAACCTTTTGCTAAAGTTTGATCAAAAACAGAATCAGAAGAATAAGTGGCAAGGGCATTATTGTATAAGGAGAAATCAGATCGCCTTCCAACAACTCTCATAGAACCATTTTGAAGTCTTATCTTTACCATTCCTGTAACTCTGTTTTGTGTTGCATCTATAAACTTATCCAAATCGTACATAAGAGGATCTTGCCATAATCCGGAGTAAGCCATCCAACTCCATTGTTGGTCTACCAAATGTTTAAATCGTAGTTCATGAGATGTTAAGACCATTTTTTCAAGATCTTGGTGTGATTCGATTAAGATGCTTGCCGCTGGGGATTCATAAATTTCACGAGATTTAATACCTATAACCCTATCTTCCATATGGTCAATTATTCCTACACCATGAGTTCCTCCTTTAGAATTAAGGTAAGTTATTAATTCTACTAAATCCATTTTATTTCCATCTACACTAACAGGGATTCCATCTTCAAATTTAATCTCCAAATATCCTATTTCAGGATTATCAAGTTTTACATACTTAAAACATTCAGGTGGAGGTTCATTGTAAGGATTTTCCAGCTCTCCTCCTTCAATTGATCGACCCCATAGGTTTTCATCTATACTATATTTTTTAACTTCCGTATTTATAGGAATATTGTGTTCTTTTGCAAATTGAATCTCCTTATCACGAGTCAGATTCAAATCTCTGATAGGAGCAATAATTCGTAAATTAGGATTTAATGACCTTATCGTAATATCAAATCTTATTTGATCGTTGCCTTTTCCAGTACAGCCATGCGCAATAAAATTCGCATTTTCTTTCTTTGCAATTTCCACAGCATTCTTTGCTATCAAAGGTCTGGCCAATGCAGTAGCAAGGGGATATCTATTTTGATATAATCCATTTGCTTTTATGCATCTTGTTATGTAATTTCCTGCAAACTCTGGGATCGCGTTGATGTTATAATGTTTTAAAGATCCTATTTCCATAGCTCTTGACTCTATTTTTATCAGGTCTTCATTTTGACCACAATCTACTGTTACTGTAATTACATCTAAATTATGTATTCTTTCCAAATATTTTATACATACAGAAGTATCTAAACCTCCAGAATAGGCAAGAACACATTTTTCTTTTACCATGGTTAGCCGATGCGAATAAATATATTATATTTAAATTTTTGTTTTAAAAGAGCTGATTGCATTTGATAACAGTAGCTCAAGAAAGAGAGAATGATAAAATTTTCATAAAATTAATACTGTAAAATGTATAGAATTACAAATCTTTTATTATTTGAACAATTATTGTAGATTGTTGTGTACAGGAGATATACAATTGATGAGATCAAGGGTAAAGTAATTGAAGTTTTAAGAAAAAATGATGTAGGTATGTCGAGTGTAGAATTAGCAAAAGCTATCAATATTAATAGAATGACGATAACAAAATATCTAAACATATTATCTATAATAGGTTTGATTAAAAGAAAGAAAATTGGGTCAGTAAATATTTGGACTTTAGAACCAGGAATTGTAGATCTAGAAATTCCTTTAAATTATTTACAAATACAACAAAAATTTATAACAATATTACTTGCCGACCAGCGAAATGAAACAACCAAATTATTGCTCAGTATCTTGTATTCAGATACTGAAAAGATAAGAATTATCAAAGATGTAATTATTCCTACATTTAATACGCTAAGGGAAATTTATAATAGGGGGAGGTTAGGAAAGACTGAACTCATTACATTAAATAACAGATTATTTGATTTAATGGTTGTAATCCTAAAACATTCAAATGAGGAAAAACATCACTATGATGTATATAATATATTCATAGCAGGAAATGAGGGCCAGATATATAATACTAAAATTTCATCAATATCATCTGAAATCCTTGGATTTCATACTAGCCATGTCGGAAATATAGAACAATATATAGATCCTTTTTTTGACATCGACATTCAAAGATACATAACAAAGTCTTGGAGTAATAAAAAAGGATTGAAAAACATATTTTTATTCTCGTCTGAAGAAACTTCACTTAGATTTCTTTTTACAACTGCAAGAGTTTTAAAGGATAAAATGATAGATGAAATAAAGATCATATTATTTGTAGAAAAGGATATTTTGTCTATTGCCAAAGCTCTAAATCCAGATTATGTTACTGCTGATCTGCATGATTTAATAACATGGCAAGAGAATTTGGTTAAATATTTCAATTGATATTGACATGAGATAGAATAAACAATATAAGAAGATTAGTTATCATAAATCATATTTTGTTGCTATGGTTTTTATATAACTTAAACCAGATTCAAGTAAATATGAAAAGTTTTTTTTAGGAAGAATAATTTCAAAACTCGTATTCTTATTATATTTAATATAATTTAATGATTTCATGACAGAGTCAAAATCTAAATGTCCTGCTCCTGGTATCAATCTATTGCTATCAGACAAATGCACATGGCCTAAAAATTGTTTACTAAATTTTATAGTATCATAAAAATCTGTTTCCTCAATATTCATATGAAAAGTATCTAACATTATCAGAAGATTGTCATTATTAATCCAGGAGGTTACAGTAATTGCATCTTCAGCTCTAACACAAAAAGGTGTAGAATATCTATTTAATGGTTCTATCAAAAGATTGATTCCGTATTCTTTGGCAAACCCTGATAATTCATATAAAATAGGTATAACTTTCCGTAATATTTTCTTTCTTTCTCTAATAGATATCCGTTCATGATTAAAATCTAATGATATTGGATGATCTGACAACAAACAGATATTAAAAAAATAACCACCAAAATAGTTGCTCATTTTTATACAATTCTTTATATACTGAATTGAATATGATATTTTTTTGTGGTCATTTGTCAGAAGAATAGGATTATGATTTTCATTTTGTGTTTGTTTTTTAGTCCAATCTCCGGTTACCCCTATTACCGATAAGTTATAGGAATTTATTTTTTCTAAGTAGGATTTCCAATTAAAGATAGATGGAGTACCTTGAATTTCAATCCCACTGTATCCACAGGTACTAACAGCTTCTAGAATTTCATCTAATGTAGAATTAGTAAATGAATTAAGTGTAATATAATACTTCATCAAAAAAGTACCTGGAGAATTTAAACTGATTCAATTAAGTGCTTTCCAATAGATATAGCATTTATTGAATTGTCTGAATCCTTTTCAATATCAGTCTTTGTATTCGAAACATATAATGAATATCCTTCCAATGTCTCTGGATTGTAGGGCCTTCCATGTGAACCTTTTATAAGAGAGGTATCAAATGAAATAGATTTAGTTTGAGAATTAAAAAATAATTCAAGTGGGTCATAACCAGGTTTTCTATGGATATCTACCCGTCTTGTAAAATTAGGAGCATTATCTATATCATACCACCAAAAATATGCAAACCATTTATCACGCTTTGATACTGCTATAATATCTCCAGAACGTTCATGATTAATATGATAAAACTGTTTTTCTTCACCAATAATTATTATTTCGATATCAGATATATTTTTTAATAGATTAAATACATTGGCAATATCTCGTTTTTGTTTAATATATATATGAGCTATTTGATGATCAACGACAGCGAAAGCTTTGCTAAATTCAAAATCGACATATTCTTTTCCCTTTATCTTCCTTACACTAAGAAAACTATTGTCTCGAAGAATTAGATTGATATTAATTGCACCATTTACATCATTAAAAGAATATTCAGAAAAAATTATAAATCTAGTATCGTCGAATATATCTATTTTTTTTGTCGATTGAACAATCTCATCAATTAATGTATCTGCTTTTAATAGATCTTCACGTACTTGAAGACTATTTTTCCCAAATCGTTGAGCAGAATAATCAACATGAGGAATATATGTAAACAATAGGTTTGGTGTGTACTTCTCAATAGCATATTTTGTAGCTTTACAGATCCATTCACTTGAAGCTGGGGATGAAAATGGACCCCAATATTTAGACAGATCAAAGTCACCTATTTTTTTAGAGATTTCCTCATAGAAACCTACAGGTTTTGAATAACACCACATCAACATTTCATCTTCCAGATGGATTGGTTTTGGAGTAATTATGACATCTGAATTTGCATAAAGGCTATTTTGATAAAAAAGCACAGCAGTACTAAGAGTAGGATTTTTACGTTTCATAAAATCCCAGATCCTTGGAACTTGAACTAGAGAACTATATTGTTCCCAGAATGATACTGTATATGTATTAAGATCCATAAATCCGTTTGCGATAATACCATGTTTATCTGGATATTCGCCAGATAATATACTAGTCTGCACCGGACATGTTAGCGCTGGAAAGACTGGTTTTAACTTATATGATTCACCTTGGTTAGCAATATTGGAAAGTACAGGGAGTAATTTTGAATCAAGATGTTTTTCTTCAAGTCCTACGATATCAAGGACTATTGTATATTTTTTCATGATTTTCATATAGTTTAGAAGTTATTAAATTTAAATAATCCTGTTTGAAGGCTCTGTTCAGATAACAGTAAGAGCTATAGCTGAGAATGTTCTAAATATGATATGAATAAAATTAAATTTGAAAGGAATAAAACCTCTACTTTTATTGTAATGTATTCTTTGTATCTATATTTT
>Ga0315534_1000389_pt1 | contig 30241 bp, 21 predicted proteins | sample SalMarSW160240MG_FD_203094 | JGI IMG/M metagenome (GOLD analysis project Ga0315534, IMG submission 203094) | Salt marsh sediment microbial communities from the Plum Island Ecosystem LTER, Massachusetts, United States - Salt Marsh Sediment SW1602-40 ...
CACAACGTTGTTTCTGATACGGTCGATGTTAAATCCGATTTGAAAATTGAAGTTCTCCGAAACCCGCTTCCGGTAGGTCGTATTGAATTCAATACCCTGATTAGTAAGATCTGCAGCATTATCATAAGGTGCACCCGTTCCGAAGTAATAGGGTATTGGGGTGATCACCAGGATATCTTTTGTGGTCTTGTAAAAATATTCCAGGGTGAATTGCAACTTCCGGTCGAACAGACCGGCATCAAGACCAACATTAGTCATCTGCGCAACTTCCCAGCGGAGTTCAGGGTTACTCATGGTGGTTGGTATTCTCCCTTCCACGATCTGATCACCAAAGACATATACCTGGTCCGGTTGCATGGTCGACAGGTACTGGTAATTCCTTACGCTGCCTTCATTACCAACCTTACCCCATCCGATCCTCAGTTTCAGATCGCTGATGAAGTCCAACTGTTGCAGGAATCCTTCCTTTTTCATGTTCCACCCAAGGGAGAAGGAAGGAAAGATACCCCACCGGTTTTCATCTGCAAATTTGGAGGATCCGTCACCCCGAACGGTTCCTGTGAACAGGTATTTATCCCTGAAGGCATAATTCACCCTGCTGAAGAATGAGAGAATGTTCTGTTCCCATAAATAGTCGGTATTGGTAACGATGGAAAAATCGGTTTTGTTCTTTGCCGAGGAGAAATAATGGCTCTTCTCATCCAGGGGCACATCATACGCTCCCATTTTGACATGGCTACTGCTCATTTGCTGGGCTTCAGAACCCAGCATTACGTTCACATGATGGTTCCCAAGTTCCTTTATATAGGTGAAATAGCCCGACCATACCAGGTTCTCCGTAGGGATTCGTTCATCATATAATTCACTCGGAGCTTTTAATTCTTTGCTGGAAACAAAAAATTCAGGGAAATAGGTACTCCTTTTGAAGGTAACATAGTCCATTCCGAATTTTGTAAAGAAGGAAAGATGATCCGTAATGGAAAGGTCTCCCCACACATTCAGGATTAATTGATTTTCATTACTCCGGTCAAACTGTGATTCGTAGACCCTCCTTGCCGGGTTATTGTTGACCTGGCTGAACTGGTCAACTCCCCAGTTTTCCTGGTCCTCATTCCAGGCTGCCGTTATCGGATCGACGCGCAGGGCGGTTGTCAAGACGCCCGTATAAAGATCTTTATCAATATAGGAACGTTGGTTATTCACAAAAGCAAAACTGATCCCGCCAGTGATCCATTTCTTCAGAGAAAATTCACTGTTTGCCCTAAAGTTGATCCTTGCCAGATCGCTGTTCTTCACGATACCTTCCTGGGAAAAATATCCGGCTGAAATATAATATTTATGGCGTTCCCCTCCTCCCGAAAAACTGAGATCATAGTTTTGGATAACTGCCGGTCGTAAAATTTCTGACTGCCAATCAGTGCCTTTGAAGCCATTGTCGATAACGTAATTGAGCTTTTCTATCTCTTTGTAAAGGCTTTCATCCGAAGGATCGATATTATCAACATCTATTCCGTCATTTGTATAAGCTAAAAGTTTAAGTCTGGCGTACTGCGTGGCATCAGCCATTTCAACAGGACTGATGACCTTCTGGATACCCGTGTACGCACGAAATTGAATTTCTGCCTCTCCTGCTCTTTCACTTCCATTTTTTGTGGTTATAAGGACCACACCATTGGCTCCCCTCGATCCATACACAGCTGTTGCAGATGCATCTTTGAGAATCTCAACATTTTGTATATCGGAAGAAAGAAGGAAGCTGATGTCATCATAGGGTATGCCATCAACTATATACACAGGATCACTATTATTGAATGTTCCGGTACCGCGGATTCTGACCCTCATGGATTCACCGGGTTCTCCCGATTGGGCCGTAACCCGAACCCCCGCCAGCCTGCCCTGTAAAGCCTGTGTAATATCTGACACGGCAACCTGTTGCAAATCGTCAGCACTAACAGTGGCTACAGAACCCGTTAAATCACTCCTCCTGACCTTCCCATAGCCAACAATGACCAACTCCTCAAGGTCCAATGTCGTCTCTTCAAGGTTGAATCGCAATTCCTCCTCTCCGGAGTAAGCAATGCTTTGTGAAGTATAGCCCACATATTGTACCACGATGGTATCCCCCGTTTCCACAAACAGGCCAAACCTTCCGTTCTGGTCTGTTATGGTTCCCTGTAAGGTGCCTCCGATCAGGACCGTGGCTCCAATAAGGGGCTGATTATCTGATGCTGAATAAACATAACCGTGCACTTCCCTCTGTTGTGCTACCGCCAGCCATGTGAACATCAAAAAACAGATCAGAGAAATACCCTTTCCCTTGAAATACGTAATTTTTGATGATGGGGGCATGTTATATCAACGCTTGTTTAACCTTTAGCCAGGGAAAAAGTATCGTTTTGGCTGATCCAGTGTTTAATCAACCGAATATAATCCATGTGAAGATATTATTCCAGGAAGACAAAAAATTTCAAAGTCATCCTGAATTCTCTCCTATATTCTCATATAAATTTAATCTATCTTCGTCAAATAAAATAGTTTTTAAATAGAAATCTTATGAGGATTACACTCCAGTATCGTTTATTACCCTCAGGTGCATGATAATTCCCACATCAAAGCTCCCGTGCAACAAGTAAGTGTGGATATCGTCTTTTAATTGCCTATCTTTTACCAATTGTTCCATAATACAACAGCTAATGTTCTTCAATTACCTCCATGTTGCTATCCGGTACCTGAAAAAAAACCTGCTATCCTTCCTGATCAATCTCCTTGGGCTGGCCATCGGGATGACTGCTTTTATTCTGATCATCCAGTATGTTCGGTTTGAACTGAGTTATGATAACTTTCACGAGCTGGGTGACCGGATCTACCGGATCCAGCAGGACCGGTACAATAAAGGCGAACTGACCACCCAGTGGGCTGCCGGGTGCTCGGCAGTCGGACAGGCACTGTACGAAAATTTCCCGGAAGTGGAAAATTTTACCCGCTTCCAAACGGCAGCCGGCATCATCTCCTATGATGAAAGGAGATTCAAAGAACAGAAGATCTACCTCGCCGATACATCGTTCTTTGAGGTCTTTTCATTCCAAATGATAAAAGGGGATCCATCGGAAATTCTTAAAAAGCCGTTTGAAACGGTATTATCCGAATCTGCTGCAAGCAAATACTTCGGAGATGAAGATCCGATTGGAAAAAGCCTCCTTTTCAACGATGGCTTGGAACTAAACATTGTTGGAATATTCAGGGATGCACCCATCCATTCTCATCTATACCCCGAGATCGTTGTATCCTGGGAGACACTGATCAGCCTGCAGGGACCCGATGTGAACACGGCATGGCAATGGGATGGTTTTTTCAATTACATCCTGCTAAATCCGGAATCAGATTACAAAGAGTTTGAAGCTAAAATACCAGCTTTTATCGAAGAAACGATTGGTGATGAGTTAAGAGAATACAATTGGGGGGTTATATATAACCTCCAGCCAATCAGGGATATTCATCTGCATTCCGATTTCATGATGGAGATGGAAGTAAATGGTAATGCCAGATCAACTTATGCCCTGCTAATCGTAGCCATATTCCTGGTGGTTATTGCCTGGATTAACTATATCAATTTATCCACAGCAAAATCGCTCGAACGGGCTAAAGAAGTCGGGATCAGGAAAATATCCGGTGCTGGGCAGGGTCAGTTGATCCGGCAATTCCTTTCCGAATCGATTTTGATTAATCTCCTCGGTGTTATTTTAGCCATCATCCTGGTTCAACTGCTGAATCCGGTATTCAACCAGATTACCGGCAAACCCCTGAATTTTGGCATAATTGGTAATCCCGGGTTCTGGAGTATCATGCTTTTAGTGTTCATAGCCGGAGCTGTTCTCTCAGGTACCTATCCTGCTTTTTTCCTCTCCTCGTTTAAACCGGCAATCATCATCAAAGGTAAATTTGGCAAGCAAACCAAAGGGATTATCTTACGCAAAAGCCTGGTTATCTTCCAGTTTATTACATCGCTGATCCTGATCTCCGGCACCCTGGTGGTGTATAAGCAAATCTCCTTCATGCAGCAGTATGACCTGGGGGTTGATATTGAAAATGTGCTTGTTCTACCGGGTCCAAACATCACCGATTCCACCTACACGGAGACCTTCAATGCATTCAAGGAGGAACTCCTGCGGAATCCCAATATTTCAGAAGTAGCCACTTCAACGGCTGTACCGGGTAGAAAAGCAGGCTGGAATGCAGGAGGTATACGATTACTCAGTCAGGCTAACGATGAAGGGAATCAATACAGGATAATAGGAATGGATTTTGATTTCGTTGATTTTTATGGATTGACAATTCTTGAAGGAAGGAATTTTTCACCGGAATTTGGAATGAATCATGAAACAGTTTTGTTTAACGAAAAAGCCATAAAGTTGCTTGGGTTCGATAATTTCAGCGAAGCAATTGATAAACAAATATTCTTCTGGGGCGACACATTCAGTATAGTTGGAATTCTGCAGGATTATCATCAACAGGGGCTCAAAGAGATTCAGGATCCGCTTATTTTTCGCTTCTTTGAAAGTGTAACAGCCTATTATTCAATTAAACTTGCTCCGACTGCTGATATTCAAACTACGATTGCTTTCATCCAGGAGAAATGGGGGATCTTCTTTCAGAGGAATCCATTTGAGTATTTCTTCCTGGATGAATATTATAAGGAACAATATAAAGATGAATTACTGTTCGGGACAGTTTTTGGGTCCTTTTCCTTCCTGGCAATTTTCATTGCCTGTCTCGGACTTTTTGGTCTCTCCTCCTATACAACAACACAGCGGACGAGAGAGATCGGTATCCGCAAGGTGCTGGGGGCATCGGTTGCGAAAAGCATTCTTCTGATGATTCGTTATTTCCTGAACCAGATACTGATCGCTGTTCCCATCGGTTTAGTTATCTCTTACTTCATCATGTCCCGCTGGATACAACATTTCCCGTTCAGGATCTCCATCGGCTGGTGGTTTTTTGTTCTCCCTGTGCTGGTTGTGTTAATCATTGCTCTGGTTACGGTTATTGCACAGGTATTCAAAACAGCCAATGTTAATCCAGCAGAATCGCTGCGGTATGAATGAAATGATTATTTTTAATCACTATGTACCGATTATTACTGTTTCTGTTAACTCTTCTATTCCTGGTTGATGGTTTTGCACAGGATAAAAGTGCAAAGCGAGGAATAGCCTACGGTTACCATTCCCCGGATGACATGAATGCCATCAAGGAAGGGATTTCCTGGTGGTACAACTGGACTTACAAACCCGATCAGTCGTTGGGTGGTGCATATCCGATTGACGGTGTTGTTTACGTGCCCATGGTATGGGGAGGTAGTTTTAATGTTGATGAAGTTATAGCCAATATACCGGATGATGCTGAATATCTACTGGGTTTTAACGAACCTAATTTTACAGGTCAGGCAAATTTAACTCCTGCCCAGGCAGCTGCTTTATGGCCCCAAATAGAGGAAATTGCCAGTAGAAAAAATTTGAAAATTGTAGGCCCTGCATTGAATTACTGTGGCAATTGTGTTGATATACCAGGTACAGAAAATGATTCAGATCCGATAGAATGGCTCGATGCTTTCTTTGGAGAGTGTCCCGATTGCCAGGTGGATTACATCGCCATTCATTGGTATGACTATGGATTAGAATGGTATATCAGTAGATTCAAAAAATATAATAAACCAATCTGGGTAACAGAGCTTGCCCTGTGGCATCATCAAAACCACACCATTGCAGAACAAAAAAAATACATGGCTCAGGCTGTTCAACTGATGGAAAAGGATGATACCGTTTTTCGGTATGCATGGTTTACCGGAAGGTCAGGAGGGCCAAATATAAACCTGTTTGAAAGCGAAGCAGGAGAACTTTCACCGTTGGGAAAATATTACCTTTCATTGCCTGCCAGTGGTGATGAGAATTTCCCTCCAATTGCGGATGCAGGCAGTGATAAACAAATCAGATTGCCCACCAACAGTACAACCTTACAAGGAGAATCCAGTGAGGATATCGATGGAAGTATTGTATCCTATGAGTGGAAAAAAGTTATTGGGGACAATGCTATCATTCAGAGCCCAACTGCCTCCTCTACAGAGATTACAAATCTATCAGAAGGAACCTATCGATTTCGTTTAACTGTAACGGATGATGATGGTGCAGTTGATAGTTGCGATGTAGCTGTTGAAGTAACCGACCTGGGGGAACTGAATGTCAATCTTGCTTTAAACAAACCGGCTGAAGCATCCTCCTACCAGGATACCGGTGGTGAGTATCCCCCGGGTCTTGCCAACGACGGGAATATGAATACCCGATGGGCCAGTGACTGGACTGATGACCAATGGATTACCATTAATCTTGAAGCAGGATACAAAATATCAAAAGTTATTCTGGAATGGGAAGTTGCCTATGGAAGTGCATACAAAATCCAGCTTAGTGATGACCCTGCCTTTGAAAGTTATGAAACCATCGCAACGATCAATTCAGGCAATGGCCAAACGGATGAAGTGACCACTGATAGCACCGTTTCAGGACAGTACCTGAGAATGCAAGGAATTAGCAGGGGGACTGAATGGGGCTATTCTTTGTGGGAATTCGAGGCGTATGGTATTGATGCAGATGGTGAAGGCCCTACAGCAATGAAAGAGAGGGAAAAGTTGCATTCAATGTCCATTTATCCCAATCCGGCAAACGATATCATTCAGGTCGAATTCCCACAACCATTTACAGGAAGACTGGATATCAAAAGCATTACCGGAAACCTTGTGAAAAGTAAAAGAATAGATGGTCGTTCATCCATACAACTTGATATTCATGATCTCATGAAAGGTGTTTACGTTGTATCAACGGACAAAAATAAATTTAAACCCACTTTACTGATTGTTCAGTAAACCAGTTATCGGGATAATTTACAGGAGACAATCTTTCCATAATACTATTGAAGCAACGAATAAAAGAAAAAAAACATTGAAAGATATTGAAAAAAAACAGGAAGCTGCAACCATTTTTTTTAAAATGAATCTGCTACTCATTCTGTTTCTTATCTATGGATGTTAAGAAACAAACCGGGACTTTAAAACCGTAAAAGTCTCAGTCGGAACCATTGAGCGATATGAAAACATGATATCAAAGTACATTTCGTCTCGTAATGTAGATATTTGGCTGCCAGATGATTACAATACAAAGAATGAATATTCAGTCCTCTATATGCACGATGGTCAGATGCTCTTCGATTCAACCACTACCTGGAATAACCAGGAGTGGGGTGTGGATGAAGTAATGGGCAGATTAATGGAGGAAAATAAAATTGCAAAATGCATTGTGGTGAGGATCACTCTGAAAATGCCTGGCGGAAAAGAGTACATATTCCTATTACCTTTCTTCTTGGAAAAGAATAGAGAGAAAATAGGATCCTGATTTCTGCCTTTTTAAGATTTTTGGCTTATCTTACCAATTCCAATCAATTGTTACAGTTATGAATCAAAATCTTAATCACCCTTCAGATTCACCCCCAGGGAAAAGACCCCCACTCCTTAAGATCCTATGCATCCTTTCATTTATCGTTAGTGGGTTATTTTCCCTGACGACCCTGGTGATCACGCTGTTTTACCAGCTCCAGCGAGCAGAAATCATGGTATTCTATATCCCGCATGACCTGGGGCAAACAGCCATGCTTTTTTTGCCAACCTTCCTGTTCACCCTGGCTGGCAGCATTGTAATGTGGAAAATGAAACGCTGGGGATACTATCTCTACCTGCCCGGTGCTCTGTTCCGGATCCTGTTTTTTATTGTGCTCTGGATTGGTAATTATGACTTTGTTGCCGGTATTCCGTTAGCTCTGGTACAACTTACAATGATTGTTCTTTTCGGGTTAAACCTGAAATATTTAGTTTCTCAAAGGAATTTTACTCAAGCCGCCTGACAATCCGTATCTTTTCCCTTCCTTTCCTCATTCTCCTCGATTAATATCAAATTAATTTGGTATTCTGAAATATTTTGTTACAATGTAGGTCAGTATTCATCAAAAAGATAGGAGAGTTATATGATTAAAACCAAGATTTATAATCAGGTTAAAAAACCCACAATTCATGAAAAGGAGGAGATTGTGACCTTTCTTTACAATAACCTTGAACAATACGGGGATCCCAAATCAGACATAGAGAAAGCGGTTGACTATGCCATAAAGGAATCACCATCATTTGGCGGTTTTGTCCTTGTATCCAATGAAGGCCGTGATATCTCGGGTGCGGTCGTCATAAACCAAACCGGCATGGAAGGGTATATCCCGGAAAACATACTGGTGTACATTGCAACTCACAAGGATCTCAGGGGAAAAGGCATCGGCAAAGAATTGATGAAAAAATCCATTGAAGTAGCACAGGGCGACATTGCATTGCATGTTGAACCCGACAACCCGGCCCGCTTCTTGTACGAAAAAATCGGCTTTACCAGCAAATACATCGAAATGCGATACAAGGAAGCATCAGAAAAGAATTAATCCATCTTTCAGCTTACAGGTATTATCCATTGAGCAGAAGAATCCATTCAACCTACTTCTTTTTTTGATACCGAATGCACATCATTGATATTATTGTTTTCATTGTCTATTTCGCTGTTATGCTGGGGATAGGCATCTATTTTTTCCGAAAGAACAAAGATGTGGAAGACTATTATATTGGCGGCCGGTCGCTGGGTAGCTGGCACATCGGTCTTTCTGTAGTAGCAACGGATGTAGGGGGTGGATTTTCCATTGGTCTGGGGGGGTTGGGTTTTGCGATCGGGCTTTCCGGGTCCTGGTTGTTGTTTACAGGACTGGTTGGTGCCTGGCTCAGTGCGGTTGTATTAATTCCCATTGTAAGCAGGATCTCAGTTAAACACAAGTTCTTTACATTCCCTCAGATTTTTGAGCATTTTTATAATAGTAAGGTTGCCCTGGTTGCCGGGATTATTTCTGCAATCGGTTACATGGGTTTCACCAGTTCACAATTGTTAGCCGGTGCAAAACTGGCTTCCGCTACGTTTGTAGAAATTGATTTAAAAACGGCCCTTGTGATTATGGGGGCTATTGCGGTGATATACACCGGGATCGGTGGATTAAAGGCAGTAATCTATACCGATACGGTTCAATGGATCATTCTTATGTCCGGCCTGATATTAATCGGCATTCCTATTTCCTACCATGCCATTGGTGGGATCGAAACCATCAAAGCAACCATTGGTCACGAATTTCTCGCATTAAACAATATTAACTGGCAACAGCTTGTGAACTGGGTTGTCACCATCATCCCCATCTGGTTCGTTGGCATGACACTCTACCAGCGAATTTATGCATCAAAAAGTATAAGACAGGCTAAAAAAGCATGGTTCATTGCCGGTCTGTTCGAGTGGCCGCTAATGGCATTCATGGGAGTAACACTGGGCATGTTCTCCCGGGTTGCTTTTGAAAATGGAATGTTTACTGAACTGGGGTACGGCGTGGGTTCTGCCATTGACTCTGAAATTGGTCTTCCTGTTCTCTTAAATACCGTTTTGCCCGCAGGATTAATGGGATTGATGCTTTCCGCATTTTTCTCAGCCATACTTTCCACGGCTGACAGCTGTCTGATGGCAGCATCGGGAAATGTGCAGACGGATATCCTGAGCAAATTCTTCCAGTTTAAAAAAGAGACAAAAGCCCAGCTTCGGGTTTCACAGATCATTACACTAGCGATTGGTGTATCTGCCATATTGCTGGCTTCCTACATGACCAACGTACTGGAACTCATGCTCTATTCGTATGCTTTTATGGTATCGGGTTTATTCATCCCGGTGCTGGCTGCACTGTACGGAAGGAAACCGAATCCATTGGCTGCAACCCTGGCGATGATCATAGGAGGAACAACGACTGTTGTTTTGGTGATTTCGGATATGCAACTCCCCCTGGAGCTGGACGCGAATATTTTTGGAATAAGCGCATCCGCAATCATCTATTTTATAGTGCATATTACCAGTCCACCCCGGTAGATTTAATAATAGATCGATGGATATTAATTCTTTGTATGCTACTAAATAGGCCCGTTATGAATACAAGTTCCCTCATCACCCTGAATACAAAGGCGGTCAAAAGCAACATCCGTTTTCTAAAAAGAAAGCTGGGCGATAATGTTAAAATATCATCGGTCGTTAAAGCCAATGCTTACGGACATGGTATTGAACAAATCGTTCCGTTGTTTGAAAAAGAAGGGATTGATCATTTTGCAGTTTTCGATTTCAACGAAGCATTGCGTGTTTCCAGGAGCCTTTTAAAGCCTAAAACCATCATGATCATGGGTTGGATCCCGGGTGAAAAACTGAAAGAGGCTATCCGGAGAGGATTTGAATTTTTTGTTTTCAACATTGAACGGTTAGAAAAAGCCTTCAGAGAAGCCGGAAAGCTTCAAATCAGAGCAAAAATTCATCTCGAGGTGGAAACCGGTATGAACCGATCGGGATTAAACAATGCGGAACTGCTTGATGCAATCTCCATTATTCAGCACAACAAAGGGTGTTTTGACGTGATGGGATTTTGTACACACCTGGCCGGACCGGAAAGCATTTCCAACCACCTCAGAATTCAGAACCAGTTGAAGAAATACAAGAAAATGCTATCGGTTCTGGAAACCAGTGGTATCCATCCCAAATACAGGCATGTAGCCAATTCAGCAGCTGCTTTTGTATATCCCAAAACCAGGATGGACATGGTAAGGATCGGTATAATGCAGTATGGCTTCTGGCCAAGCGTTGAAACATTTATACATTATATCAGCAGAGAGACAAGTAAAGAGGATCCCCTGAGCAGAATACTCGGTTGGCAAAGTAAAATCATGTCAATCAAAAAAATCAAAACCGGGGAATTCATCGGTTATGGAATCTCCTTCCTGGCACAATCTGATATCACAACCGCACTGATTCCAATAGGATATGCGAGCGGATACAGTCGTTCGTTAAGCAACAAGGGACGTGTTCTTATTCGCGGACAGCGATGCAGTGTTATCGGAATCGTGAACATGAATATGATTATCGCTGATATTTCCAATGTATCGGATGCGGAAGTGGGAGATGAAGTGGTCATTATCGGAAAACAGAAAGAGATGGAAATAAAAGTAAGCGCTTTTAGCGACATCAGCGATCAGTTGAATTATGAAGTATTAACCCATTTATCGGAGCGTATCGAACGGAAAACCATTTAAAAACAGGATCCATGGCATTCATCACATTAGACGTAAAACACTTAAAATCGAACTATGAATTTCTTGATACTCTTTTTAAAAAGAATGGCATTCAGTGGTCGATCGTCTCAAAACTATTAAGCGGGAACAAATTTTATTTAACCGAATTGTTGAAGCTTGGGATAAAGCAGATTTGTGACTCCCGCATTTCTAACCTGAAAACAATAAAAGCGCTCAATCCGGAAGTAGAAACCATCTACATCAAACCACCGGCCAGGCGTTCCATCAGCAATGTGGTAAAGTATGCAGATATCAGCATGAACACAGAGATTGAAACCATCCAGCTCTTGTCTGAAGAAGCCAGGAAACAGGAGAAGATACATAAAATCATCATCATGATCGAACTGGGTGAATTAAGAGAAGGGGTTATGCGTGAGGATTTTGTGGAATTTTACGGAAAAGTATTCAAACTGAAAAACATTGAAGTAGTTGGAATCGGTACGAATTTATCGTGTCTCTACGGTGTTCTCCCAAATCATGATAAATTGATTCAATTGAGCCTGTATGAACAGCTGATCGAAGCAAAATTTGATAAGCAGATACCTTACGTTTCCGGTGGTTCATCGGTCACTATCCCGTTGATTTTTCAAAACCTTTTACCCAGGGGGATCAATCACTTCCGCGTTGGAGAAACCCTGTTTTTAGGAACAGATGTCTATAACAACACCACCCTGAACAGGATGAGTCCGGATGTTTTCCGCCTGTATTCCGAAATCATTGAATTAATAGAAAAACCGATCGTCCCTACGGGTGAATTCGGAACCAATCTGGAAGGAGATACGTTTGAATTTGATAAAAAACTGATCGGTCAAACTACTTTCCGTGCGATCATTGATATCGGATTATTGGATGTTGAAGACAGACACCTTGAGCCCATGGATGATACCATCAGTTTTGTCGGGGCCAGTTCTGATATGCTGGTGATCGACCTAAGAGAAAACCCGAAAAAATACAAAGTGGGCGATTTGCTTGAGTTCAAGATGAATTACATGGGAGCACTGAGGGTAATCAACTCGAAATACATAGAAAAAAGGATTAAAGAATAAATCCCAGCAATAGATAGAGGATAGCAGTCGCCGTACCTGCAGTCAGTGCATAGGGCAATTGTGTTTTTACATGATCAATGTGGTCACTGGCAGAAGCCATGGAGGAGATAATGGTTGTATCGGAAATGGGTGAACAGTGATCGCCGAAAACGCCTCCTCCCAATGCAGCAGCAATCGCCAGGTAGACATTGGCATCCAGTGATTGTGCCATGGGAACTGCGATTGCGATCATGATGGCAAACGTTCCCCAGGATGTCCCGGTTGAAAAGGCGATAAAACAGCTTGCCACGAATACAAGAAAGGGTACCAGTTTGGGTGAAAGCCAGGCTCTGGTCACTTCCGCAACGTATTCTCCGGTTCCCAGTTCACGACACAATCCGCTAATAGCAAAAGCAAGCACCATCAATAGCGCAAGAGAGACCATGCCGGACATGCCTTTCAATGCCAGATCAATCATTTCCTTTCCCGGCAGTAATTTTTGGATCACATACATTATCGTTGCCACCAATACGGCAGTAATCACGGAATAGAGAACCGATGCTGATCCTGAACCATTTCCGATCGCTTCAAACACATTGGTCCAGAATGATTGGGTTGCCGGATCATTAATCCCTTCCCATCCTGTATAGATCAGCATAAAAGGCATCATCAGGACCATGGTAAGGATCGGAATGATCATATTCATGGCTCGCGGTGTTGCGCCTTCCCTTGTCTCCAGGAAAGTGATGTCCGATGAGACCATCGGTCTGGCATTATCAGCCAGTACTTTGCCTTCTACCCTCGCCCGTCGTTCTGCCTTTTTCATCGGGCCAAAATCCTTTCTGCTAAAAACCAGGTAAAATACCAGGAGAACAGCCAGCATGGGATAAAAATTATACGGAAATGCCCTGAATAATGTGGCAAAGGGTTTGTCGAAACCCTGCACTACCAGAAGGCTCATGATGAATGCACCCCAGGCATTGAACGGAACCAGTATGCTGGAGGGTGCAGAAGTGGAATCAGCAAGGTATGCCAGTTTTTCACGTGATATCTTCAGCCTGTCAAATATGGGTCGGTATAACGTACCTACCGTCAGTGCAGAGATGTTGGATTCAACAAAGATCAACAATCCCGTAAGGGCAGCAAGAAATTGAACTACCAGCCTGTTCCTCCCTTCTCCCTTCCTCTCCAAATTTGTCAGCAGGGTATCTATCCTTCGAATAAAACCTTCAACACCACCGGATCGCTGAATATAGGCAATCAGAATCCCAATAACGAGCGTGAAGATGATGGTCCGTGTGTTGTTATCCTCCTTGAACACATCCACCAGACCCTGTATTGTGTCCAATGTGCCGGTTAACAGATTCCCTTTATTTATAATGACCCAACCCAACCAGATCCCGAAAATCAGTGAAACGAACACCTGCCGGGTCCTGATGGCCAGAACAATGGCCGCAACAGGCGGAATAAGAGACCAGAATCCGTAATCTTGCATGATCCAAAGGTAATTTTTCTCTCTGTGTGAAACAAGTACAGCATTCTTTAAAAAAAAGTGATCATCAGGAGAAATATGACCGAATATTGGCAGCTACTATCCTATGGGCATTCCTCCTGTGTGGCCAAAAACCATTCGTCGCTCGACTTAAGTTCGGGCGACGAATAATCTGATTCCATAAGTTAAAAAGTCGTACCCCAAATTCTCCAGAAGGGATTCCTGTGGAAAAATCGCGACACGACAACTGGTTCAATCAGGTTCCTCATAGACCACCTGAATATAATCTTCAGTTGTCTTAAAGTTGGAAAATCTTTTCCAATATTAAATCCCCCTTGATCCCCCTTTGAAAAAAAAGGGGGACAAAGAAATAAGAAATTAATGAATGACATGCTATATTCGCTTTTACTATATTTATTGTGAATTCTGTCACAGGTAACTTTATGAAAACAGTGTTAATCAGTCCAAGATTATTTCTTCTGCTCTGTATCCTCACTTTTACCCCTCAATGCAAACAGGAAACATCGCAGGAGGAGGGTGAATTCCAGATCATTACGGAAGCCATAACAGATAGCAGCAATCCCTATTATGTTGATACAGCTCATTATCCTGTTAGACGGAATGGCTTTTCCATCGGGGTGTTCGATTCAGGGACAGGTGGCCTTTCCGTACTGAACACGATCCTTGATCTCGACGAATTCGACAACATGACCCATGAACCGGGAAGCGACGGAATAGCCGATTTTATTACCGAACGATTCATCTTCCTTGCTGATGAAGCAAACATGCCGTACGGTAGATACTATGCCGAAGGGAAAGCCGATTTTCTCCGGGAGCTGGTACTAAAAGATGTCCTGTTTCTGCTGGGGAATCACTATTACCTTTCACCTGACGATCCCCTGGTTCAAACCGACAAGGAACCGGTTAAAAGCATCGTAATTGCCTGTAATACAGCTACTGCTTATGGTCTCGAAACGGTCAGGGAGGCAATGGATCACTGGGGAATACATGTTAATATAACGGGGATCATTGAAGCAGGAGCCCGGAATGCCCTGGAAACAATAGCATCTAACGAACATGAGCTTCCTGTAATCGGTGTTCTTGCTACCGAAGGAACCTGTGCCTCAGGTGGTTATCCCGCATCCATAAGTATACTTTCTGATACCCTCCTTCCCGGTAAAAATATTCCGGTTGTCCAGCAGGCTGGAATCGGTCTGGCAGGAGCTATCGATCGGGATATCAATTACGTTGATCCTGCAGCAACCGAACCCAGGGAAGAAAGTCTCTATTACGGTCCTGGATTAAACCACCCTGATTATTCCATCGATACTGCACTGTGGGAGGAATACCATTTCGATACCGGGAATGACCTGCTGGTAAAAAAAGATCCGAAAGAAAAAATAACCGCGGTCCAGCTCAATTCCGTAACCAATTATATCCGGTACATGGTAACTCATCTTGTTATAAAGGTATCACAGGAATTCCCCGATCATACCCTGGATGTTGTTATCCTCGGATGTACTCACTATCCATATGTTGCTGCTGAGATACAGGGTCATTTTATGTACCTCAGACAAAATAATGAAAAGTATCAGCACATCATCCCGGAAGATATCACGTTAATCGATCCGGCGAAGTCACTTGCCATTGGATTATACGAGGAATTAACCGATACGGATCTTTGGGGAAAAGATCACTATTCAAACAGCCGGTTTTTTATTTCGGTTCCCAATTCATTGCTGAATGAAAACCGGATTGATGAAGTGGGAGAGTTCCCCTACGACTGGAAATATGGCCGAAACTTCAATACCGGCCTGCAGTATGTCAAACATGTACCTTTTTCTGACAAATGGATCGATGAATCCATCCGGATAAGAATCAAAGAGAAAATCCCAACAACATATGAAGTAATCTATAAAAATCAATAGTCTATATATTTATTAATCAATACATTATCATGAGAAACATAATTACATGTTGGTGCCTTGGTATATTCCTGTTCTCAGCTTTTATTTCACCCTTCAGCTTGGCTCAGGATATTACCCTCACATACGGCATGCCGGCTGAGGTAAACATGAATGATGAAATTTTGAATGCCGGAGTATCTTTGTTCAGGAAGGCAGTTGAAGAGGATAAAATCAGAAATGTTGTCTTGCTGGTTGCCCGTAACGGGAAAACATGGATGGTTTCTATGGCTATGGCTGGAGCGTTTTTAAAGATGGCAGTTTTGCACATACCGGCTCTGATGGAACGACTGCTATCGTAAATCCTTCCCTTCAGTTAATTGTCCTTGTCTTTACTCAAAGTCCGTCAGGAGATAACCCGGGCATGCGATTTTATGACCTTGTCAAGGCTTCTGTAGAAGATTGAAAAGTGCTGAACCGATTAATCCAATAACAATGAAAATAGTCAGAAATCCAATTCTTTTCCTTGGGTGTGTTTTCTCCCTGTTCGTTCAATGTTCCACGGACTATGATCTGGTAATCAAAGATGGGACGATTTATGATGGAAGCGGACAAGCCTCCTATGTAGCCGATATCGGAATTACGAACGGGATCATTCAAGAAATTGGTTCGATCAAACCCGGAAAATCAGAAGTAATTGATGCAACCGGTTTGTACGTATCACCCGGCTTCATCGATATGCACACCCATTGCGATGGGGGACTGATACAGCCGGGTATGTCGGCAGCTAAAAACTATCTGACTCAGGGAGTCACCACGGTCGTAACAGGCAATTGCGGAAACGGCACCTACCGTGTGGAGGAATTTTTTCATCGCCTTGATTCCCTCGGTATTGGTCCCAATGTCGTTCACCTGGTAGGTCATAATACAGTACGAAGAGCGGTCATGGGAGAGGATAACCGGGCTCCTGAACCGGAAGAGCTGGAGATGATGAAAGCTATGATTGCCAATGGGATGCGACAAGGAGCAGCTGGTTTTTCAACAGGCCTCTTCTATGCACCGGGCAGCTTTTCTGAAACCAGCGAAATCATTGAAATTGCAAAAACAGTAAAGGATTTAAACGGGATTTATGCATCCCATATTCGCGATGAAAGCAATTACACCGTTGGTCTGATCGCTTCCATTGAGGAAGCTATTGCCATTGGTGAAACGGCTGACATCCCGGTGCAGATATCCCACATCAAGGCTCTTGGGAAACCGGTATGGGGTCTTTCAGACGAGGTTTGCAATATCATTGAAAATGCCAGGGATCGAGGAGTAATCGTTATGGCCGACCAGTACCCCTATACGGCTTCAAGCACATCCCTTGCAGCTGCTGTGATCCCACGACGATTACAGGCTGAAGGCGCCATGGAATCCAGATTAACTGATCCGGACCTGCTTCCCGGTATCCGAGAGGAGATTGCTGGAAATATCGACCGGCGAGGGGGCTCCGAATCACTGGTCATTACATCTTTCCGTGAAAATCATGCTTTTGATGGGAAAAGCCTTGCTGAAATCAGTGAACTAATCGGAAAGTCAGTTGAAGAAACAGCCATTCACCTTGTGCTGAAAGGAGATCCTGCAATAATATCCTTCAACATGAGTGAACAGGATGTTAACTACTTCATGCAGAAAGATTACATCATGACCAGTTCAGACGGACACATCCAGGTCATGGGTGAGGGAATGCCGCATCCCCGCAGCTACGGTACCTTTACACGGAAAATCAGGAAATATGTCATTGAAGATCAACTGATCACTATGGAACACGCAATACGGGCTGCAACAACACTCCCCGCCAACATGCTTGGATTAACCAATCGGGGAAAAATAGATACCGGCTGTGTTGCCGATCTTATCGTATTCGATCCTGAAACCATCCGCGACCGGGCTACATTTGCTAATCCACACCAGTACAGTGAGGGAATTATGTATTTACTGGTAAATGGTAGAATTGCTATCAACGATGGAGAATATAATGGAACCCTTGCCGGACAAACACTCCGGATGAACAAACGCTGAACCATCTGTTACTTGATCCAACATTCTTATTCCTTCCTTAGATATTGAAAGAGATTCAATCCCTGCCTGCCGGGGTACTTTGTATTGTTTAAATTACTTTTAACAAGTAAAAAGAATCCATCGAAATGACATCGCTAAAAAAATTATCTGGTCTCCCTCTGATCCTGATCTTCATTTCCTTTGCCCTCACCGGTTGTTATGAGGATTTTATTAACATCTATGTGGAGTATACTCCGGGTGTATACAACCACGCTAAAACAGAAATCGCATTTTATCAGTTCCTTTCCGCGGGAAAACCTCCGAAGGGCATTAGCCGAATGCCAGATGGCGGATCACACGATGTGCTTTTCAAAAAGGTTACCCTCTACCGCTACAACCTCGAAACTGGAACACTGAATACCGTTTTCCGGTTTGGAAATATCCCCTCAAACGCCGGTTCCTGGAGGTAAAGGATATTGAAAAAATCCCGGACCAGATGACGGATTACCAAAACAGCCTGGACGGTGTGGATAAGATGAACCATGAGATCTTTTCAGAAGAGACAAAAGATTTGTTAAAGAAGCTATTGGAAAGTAAGTAGGTGGTAAGATCTCAGGTAATTTTGAATATCTTAAATGCCTTAAATACTTTAATTTCATCAAGTGTCTCAAATGCCTGAAAAGGGTGAATTATTTAAGGCAATGGTTGACTTGAAAGATTTGAAAACATTAAACTTGAGGCACTTACAAATTCAAGACGTTTTAGGCATTATCACTATTTATCCGTTGGATATACGACCTGGATAATACCATTCCGTAGCCCGGACGTTCACGTCCAGGTTCTCATGCAGGCCATTTAACAACAGTCACCTGTTCCTCCATGGCTGACCCATCGGCCTTTCGGGTAACCAAGTGAAGTTCCAGCTTCGCAGGTCCTACTCGTCAGACGAACTTGAGTCGTGTGACGAGGGCAAGAAGAGTTGGATTATTTATAGCAGTTTTTTAATTTGAGACACTCGAGGCATTTTACATTTAAGGCACTTATAAATTCAAGACATGCAAAGCATTATCATTATTGGGGGAAGGAAAGGGTGATTGTAGTTCCTTGATGAAATTTTGAATTGATCCGTACGTTTCCTCCGTGCAGCTGGAGGATTCTGCGGGACAAGCTTAAACCGATGCCTGAACCTTTTTCTTTTGTGGTAAAAAATGGGATGAAAACCTTATCAATGACCTCACCCTCCATACCCGTTCCATTATCTTCGACAACAATTTCTGCCGTATCCCTGGTTTTTCTGGCCTTTAACTGAATGATCCCATCCTTTTTTCCAGTCAGGGCATCGATTGCATTCTGGATCAAATTAATCAGTACCTGTTCGATCATTTTATGATCGATATGAATCTGAAGGTTTTCATCAACAGTCTGGCAGTTAATGGTTATTGGTAAATCCCTTACCATGGGAGAACAAAGGGAACAGACATCATCCAACAGAAGCTTTACGGGAACATCTTTCAGCTGTGGTTCCGGCAGACGGATAAAACTTTTGTATTGCTGGATAAAATCCAATAATCCATTACCCCGTTGTTCTATCAATTCAGCACTTCTGTAAATATCCTTGATCAGGTTTGCATTGGTATCATCTTTCCTGTTCATGGCGGAGGAAAAAGAGGAAATCCGGTTTTTTATGGTTGTTCCAAGCGTGGTTATGGGTGTCACCGAGTTTGAAACCTCATGGATTAATACCCGGATCAATTTTTGCCATGACTCGATCTCCTGTTCTTCCAGTTCAGCCCGAATATCCTGAAAGGACACCAGATTCAATCTGGTTTTTCCAAGAAGCAACTCCGTGGATCTGAACAGAATGTTTTGCATTTCCCCCCATGGGTTTTCCATGCGAATGGTTGCCTTGTTCCCCGGTTGAATGGCAGCGATTTTAGTCTGTAACCCTGGCCTTATCTTATCCAACTCGTTCATGTGCTTCATCCCAGGCACTCCCAACATGAACAATCCGGATTTATTAATTACCTCGATCGCACCGTCATTATTCCATACAAGTATCCCTGCGGTCATGTGGTTCACCACTTTTTCAAACCGGATGGTTGCATACTGCTTTTCCAGTCTCATTTGACTGATCTCTTCATTCAGGTGTTTAAAACTGTAATGCAATCCCTGGAAGGTCTTTTCCACCTTTTCTTTTAACGATACAAATGCGGTATCTTCCTCCCCGAAAAGTAAGAGAAAACGGGCCAGGTTGCGGTTGGTGGTATTGACATAATGAATCAGGAGCACGACCTGCAAGACAATCAGAATACCGAGGAACACCATGGAAAAAAACCGCTGCCTGGTAACCAGCAGGTAGAAAAACCCAAAGTTTGTAAAACCAAACAGGATTACCCGGATCACTACATTGATGTAAAAACTGTTAAAGGCCATATTTTTTAATTTTATGATAGAGTGTCGTTCGCGAAATTCCCAGCTCATCAGCCGTTATTGAATATCTTCCCCGGTTTTTTATTAATGCCTTTTCAATGGTGCTGCGCTCAACCTGCTCGAGATTGAGGCTTTCAGTATCCCAGCTGCGGCTGGTTTGAAGATTGAAATCATGTGGAGTAAGGATCTCATTCTCACACAGAATCACAGCATTTTCAATGGTGTGTTGCAACTCCCGGACGTTTCCGGGCCACGGGTAGTGCTGTAATTTCTCAAGTGCTTTCTGTCCTATTCTCAAGGCAGGTTTCTGGTATTTCACCGAAAATTTGCCGAGGAAATATTCTGTAAGTAAAATGATGTCATCTAACCGATCCCTGAGCGGGGGCATATCAATCTTTACCGTATTGATCCGGTACAGCAGATCCTCCCTGAAGAGATGTTCTTCCGTAAGTCTCAACAAGTCATTATTTGTTGCCGAAATCAGCCGGATATCGATGGGGATACTCTCATTGGAACCCAGCCGGTTCACCTTCCGGCTTTCCAGGACAGTAAGGATCTTTGACTGCAGGGAGAGAGGTAAGTTTCCAATCTCATCCAGAAACAGTGTTCCTCCATGGGCTGTTTCGAACCGCCCGGGCCGGTCGCTTTTTGCATCGGTAAATGCACCTTTCACATGCCCAAACAGTTCGCTTTCAAAAAGTGTTGGACTCAATGAAGCAAGATCAACAGGGACGAACGGCTCATTAGCCCGGCCTGACTGACGATGGATCTCCCGGGCTACCAGGTCTTTCCCCGTACCGTTTTCTCCCTGGATCAATACATTGGCATCTGTTCCCGCCACTTTGGCAATTACCCTGAATATCCCTTTCACTGGTTTTGATTCACCGATAAATTCAGGATAAAATTTCTTCAGATCTTCTTTTAACGCAAGGTTATTATGTTCCAGTTTTTTCAGTTTCTTTTTCGATTGCTGTAGCTGATAAACCGTTTTAAGGGTTGTTATCAGCTTTTCGCTGTTCCAGGGTTTTTGAATAAAATCCATGGCTCCGATTTTCATGGCTTTGACTGCCAGGTCTACATCGCCATATGCGGTGATCATGATTACTGCAATTTCAGGGTCCATCTTTAAAATCCTGCGCAACCAGAATATCCCTTCATTCCCGGATGATATTTTTGCCGCAAAATTCATATCCAGGAGGATCAGATCATACCGCTTCTGCTCCATACTGTTCAGGATCAGGTTGGGATTGGAAAGTGTATCGATCTTTCCAAAATCGTATTTTAAGAGTAAAACCAGTGATTCTAAAATCTGCCGGTCATCATCAATGATTAATAGCTTTCCTTTCATGCATCATTGTTTATGATTTTATAATACCCGCTGTGCTAATAGAACTTAATTCTCTAACTTATAGTAACTTTCTATTTATTTAGTGTATAATGCCGTCTGACGGTTATATGAATAAACATTTGGCTATTTGTGGTCCATGAAAAATATTAAAAATGTTTAAAATTTGAACGAAAAATGTTTAATTTTTTAACATTTTTTCTTCAGATTAAGGGTCTGTTGTTGTATTAATTTGATTTATAGTATTTTATAAAATTGGCACATATATTGATTTTCCACATTAAAATCAATCAGCATGTGGAGAAATTACATTAAAACATCCATTCGTAACCTGATCAAGCACCGGTCCAACACCATTGTAAACATTCTTGGATTGTCATTTGGGCTTGCTATTTTCATAGCTCTGGCATTGTATATTCAGTTTGAGCTGAGTTTTGACAATTTTCATGAAAATGCAGACCGGATATACCGGGTTGAACAGATCATGAATGAAGGTGACCGCATTGAGCGGATGGTGGGTTGTCCCACGCCGCTCTGGCAGGCATTAAAAAATGATTTTCCGGAGATTGAATCCTCCATGCGGTTTGTCTATATCTCGGGGCTAAGTGATCTCAGTTTAACTGCCAGGGATGGTTCAACCATCAAAGCAAGGGGATGTTATGTCGAAGAAGATTTCCTTCAGCAATTTACTTTTCCACTGTTGCGAGGTAATCCGGAAGATGCGTTAAGGGAACCTCTATCTGTGGTGCTTTCAAAATCTATTTCTGAAAAAATGTTTGGTGAGAAGGATCCGGTTGGAGAATCCTATGATATTACCGGAGTACAATTTATGATTACAGGCATCATGGAAGATATGCCTAATAATTCCCATCTCCAGTTTGACGTATTGCTATCGGTAAAAACCATTGAAAAATTATATGGCGAGGATTCTTTCACCGCCTGGGGGAATAACTGGGTTAGCCTGTATGTCACGTTGATCCCTGGGCATGATATTTCGGATTTCAGAAACAAGATCAGATACAAGCTGAAAGAATACTATTATGAAGAGACACTCAATGAGTTGGATGTGCGGCCGATCCGTGAAATTCATCTCTATGCAAATTTACGGAATGATTATGCGGTGAGGGGTAACATTCGGAATGTTTACATTCTAACCGCCATTGCGGTTTTTATTCTCCTGATGGCCGGGGTCAATTTCACCAATTTATCCATTGCCCAATCATCCGTTCGTGCAAAAGAGGTTGCTCTTAGAAAGATAAACGGTGGTTTGCGCAAGGTCTTGCTACTTCAGTTTCTGGGTGAATCGATTCTCATTGCTTTCATTTCGCTCTTTTTGGGTTTTGTATTTTTTGAATCCATTCTTCCCTTTTTTAACCGGATAACTGGTCAAAGCATTGATTTTCTCTACCTGCAGAATATTTCTTTATTTCTGGTCATCATTGGGGTAGGTCTTCTGCTGGGTTTGCTTGCTGGTATTTACCCGGCCATTCTCATTTCAAAATTTTCACCCCTTTCGATTTTCAGGACACAAACGACCCATGGCAGCAAAAATCCCATACTAAGAAAATTCCTGATCAGTTTGCAGTTTTTCATTTCTGTAGCCCTGATCATTGGTACAATTGGTGTGGCCCGGCAAGCATTCTATCTCAAGAATAAAGATCTAGGGTATAATCCAGAATTGGTAGTCAGAGTTCCGCTGAATGACACATCGATGACCAGGATCAATACCTTCCGGGAAGAGCTTCTCAGGTTTCCCGGGATCATAAATGCTTCGGTTCATGACTACAGGGTATGCGAATCAACCAACTGGACAAGAATTACCTGGGAAGGAGCTCAGGATGATGAATTTATCCGGATCAATGTAAATTACACCGATCAACATTACCTCGATACGTATGAGATGACCTTGATCGAAGGAAGAGGGTTCAGTGAACCCATATCAGGAGATGGAGAGGCAGAAGATGAAGTAATTTTAAACGAAGCTGCCGTTAAGCGGATGGGATTTGATGATCCCATTGGAAAGAAAATCCTCTATGGAGGTGATTACAGGAGATATGGCAGGTTAGATCCTACCATTGTAGGTGTAGTAAAGGATTATCATTTTCTTTCCGCACGCAATATCATTACCCCTTTTATGATTCGCCCCTACCAGAACCGACTGGTTGGCCAGAGCATATCTTTCCGCCTGGAGGGGAAAGCGTTGAGTGAATCACTCGAACTGATGAAAACAAAATTTGCTGAATTTTTCCCCGGAGAAATCTATGATTATGAATTTGTCGACGAATACCATGCACAGATGTATACGGTTGAGGATCAACTTTCCAAAATTGTATTTACCCTTGCCGTGATTGCCATAATCATCGCCTGCCTGGGAGTGTATGGACTCGTGGCATTCACGACAGCTAAAAGAACAAAAGAAGTAGGTATTCGGAAGGTAATGGGAGCAAGGTTTTTCTCAATCAGCCGACTGTTTGCCCGGGAATTTATGATCCTGCTGATCGCGGCAAACATCCTCGCATGGCCGGCTGCCTACTTTCTGGTAAAGAACTGGCTTCAAAATTTCCCCTATAAAGTTGATTTTTCTGCCTTACCCTACTTTATTGCTCTTTTATTGACCATATTCTTCACCCTGTTGAGTATGCTTTATCATACCAGAAGGTCGGCAAGACTGAATACGGCAGAATGTTTACGCTATGAGTAAATGAGACACCTAATTCACAAAGCAGAGCTGAAGTGAATTGGGATTGTCGAATTTATCCCGCTGAAAAGCGGGATCTGAGACACCTAATTCACAAAGCAGAGCTGAAGTGAATTGGGATTGTCGAATTTATCCCGCTGAAAAGCGGGATCTGAGACACCTAATTCACAAAGCAGAGCTGAAGTGAATTGGGATTGTCGAATCCCAGCCTGCCGTGTAATACTTCCCAATTTCGGTAACAAAATTTTCAATAAGATGCTGAACCGAGTTCAGCATGACAACAAAATAAACTTCTGATTTACTTGAACTCGTCAGACGACTTACGTTCGTCTGACGAGTTGTTTGACCCGTTTTGAAACAGACTCCGTTTCATTCCGGAACACCACAAGTGGTTCATACCATTCATATTACAATCATATTATGCTGTCTGAAAGTCTATTAGCAAAATTGGCATGCCGATTGGAACAAGATTAAAAAATACCTGGATGTTCCGTAACTATTTAATCTCAGCACTGAGAAGTTTCCTCAACAACAAAGCTTTTTCGGTCATCTACCTGATTGGTCTGGCATTGGGAATTACCAGTTGTCTGATCATCTTTCTTTTTGTGGAGAATGAACTGAAGTTTGACCGGATTCATCCGGATCATGATCGCACATACCGGGTAACGCACCTGTTTAAAATGCCACAATCGAATGATTTTTTTGCCAATACTCAATCTCCGTTGGCAGATGCCATCCGCGAAACAATGACCGGCTTTGAAAAAGTGGTTAAGGTATATTATACAAGCCAGCAGCAGGTAATTATTGATGAGGAGGTCACTCAGGAGGAGAATCTGGTTTTCACTGAACCCGATTTTTTTGATTTTTTTACGGTCGAATGGTTCGCTGGCGATCAGGCATCTGCTCTGCGGGATGTAAATTCCATTGTCCTGACAGAGGGTTTTGCCCGAAAATATTTCCCACTGGATTCTGCAATAGGGGAATCCATCACCCTATATGATTCAATTCCTTTCACCGTTACCGGATTGGTTAAAGATCCGGATGTTCATACCCATCTTCCGTTCACCGCCCTTTTATCCATCAATTCATTAACAAAAGAAATTTTTGGATTTGATTATGATCAATGGAGAGCCACGTTGGGAGGCTTTTTCACCTATGTTAAATTGAATCCTGGCATCGACCCGGTCCAGTTCGAAGAACAATTTAAGACGCTGAAAAAAAAATACTTAAGGGAAAGCGACCGGGAGATGGAATATTTCTATTTGCAGCCCTTAAAAGATATTCACCTCAACGAGCAGTTCAGGATGGATAATCCAGGCTATACAACATCCCGTGAGTTCATTATCGTGATTTCACTGGTGGGCATTCTTATTCTTATCATTGCCAGCATAAATGTTATTAATCTCCGGACAGCTCATGCATTGAAACGTTCAGTTGAGGTAGGCATACGAAAGGTTAGCGGTGCATTCCGCCATGATCTTATCCGCCAGTTTATGTTTGAAAACCTCATCCTGGTTATCCTGGCAGTTGTCATATCGCTTCTTCTATCAGAACTCCTGTTAAACTCGGTGAACAACATTTTTGAAGGGACGATTTCCCTGGAGCTGTATGCTTCGCCTTCCTTGTTTTTGTATCTGCTTCTTGCTATATTGGTTGTTACCACCTTAACCGGATTTTATCCTTCAGTAATCCTCTCCTCCTTTCATCCTGCCCGGGTGCTTTACAGAGTTATTCGGTCGAAGGGAGAAAAAAGGGGTTCACTTCGTAACATTCTTATCGTGTTTCAGTTCATCATTTCCCTGGGATTAATCATGTTAACCCTGACCATTTCCCATCAATTACGCTATATGCAGGAAAAGGATATGGGCTTCCGTAAGGAAGAGATCGTGAATATTACATTACCGGATAATGATCCCGTTATCGTGAACCGGCTTCGAAACCGGTTTATTCAGGAACCAGATATTGAACAATTTTCCTTTTCTAACGGAGCGCCTACATCGGATATGAGACTGGGATCCTTCTTCTCCTCTCCGGGAGCCCCGGAAACAGAAAGATACATGTTTGATATTAAATATGTTGATACCAATTACCTGGATCTTTTTAGCCTGGAACTGCTTGCAGGCACCTGGTTTAGAAAGTATCCAGCTGCAGATACCACCAACCGCATTGTTGTTAATGAAGCCTTTATACAGAAAATGGGGATTTCATTCCCTCCCGATGCCATTGGACAATGGGTTAATAGAGGTTCAGGAAGCAATGAAATCATTGGGGTGATCAGAAATTTTCATGTTGAATCCCTATACAACCAAATTATTCCCGTTGCACTTATTATTCGTCCTGACGAATATTTTGTGTTAAGCATTAAATACAGGAAGGGAAGTGAGCAGAAACTGCTTTCCGGTTTGGAGGATACCTGGAGGGAGCTGTTCCCAAACGAACTTTTCCACCATCAATTTCTGGATGAGTTTATTCAAAGTTATTATTCACGGGAGGAGATGACCGGTAAGCTGACCCGATGGTTTGCTTTTCTGGCAATACTGATCACCTGTCTGGGAATTTTTGGACTGGTTCTATTTGTTACCACCAAACGAATCAAGGAATTTGGTATCCGGAAAGTCCTGGGTGTAACCGGTACCGGTATTATTTCCCTGGTGGCTAAAAATTTCCTGATCCAGATAGGATTTGCTTTCTTTATAGCCACTCCCCTTGCCTGGCTCTTCATCTCGAAATGGATGGAGAACTTTGCTTACCATGCTTCGGTCAAACTCTGGATATTTCTTGTTCCACTGGCGGCTATTTTTACAGCCAGTATGATCCCCGTTTTTTTCACCACCCTGAAGGCAGCCAATACGAATCCGGCCGATTGCTTGAGATACGAGTAAGTGAGACTAAGGTTTTAAAAACTGCTAAGTGCATTAAAATCTTATAGTTGAACTTCTGACTGTCGGCAGACAGGTATCCAGCTTTTCAGCGGGATCATACTTCTTTCTTCCAATCTTTATTTATTTTTCGGTTCCCGGTTACGAGGCTCTCCAGGAGAAAAATCCATAAATTTTACCCTGGTGTCATATCGACCAAACCTTTGAGGAATTGAAAAGGTTTGGAGATATCTTCTAAAAGGGAGATTGCATTTTCATCAAAGTGAATTGTTAGAATATTTACTCGTTTCACTTCATGAGATTGCTCGCCTGCCAGTCGGGCAGTCTTTGCTTTGTTCTCTCCCCTTCCGCAATATGCGGAGGGAGATCGAACTGACAGTACAGTTCAGTTTGAAATGAACCGTCTTCCCATCTCTGCTCAATTCTGTAACAGATTTCCTTTTATAATCAAATTTCCTTCGGAGCGTAGTACCTTCTCCAGAATTTAAATCTGGTAAGAGAAGTATAGGTAAAGAAGTAGTTGAAAATTTTAAATCTCAATAAAAAATGGAGTATTCTGTATCCTGTAAAGATGATGGTCAGACCGCTAATAATCATGACTGCATAATAGATCAATGTCATGAGAGAAGAATCAAAAGCGACAGTTATCCATCCATGATCCACCATCCAGTGTATAATAGCCCAGGGGACTATTGAAAATGTAAGCCACCAGAGAAGGAAGGACAGGCTATGAACGGTTTCAATGGCTCTTTCCGGGCATTTATTCATGCATTGCATACAGCTCTCACAGGTGAATTTCCAGTATGGAATATCATTGATCATTTTAATCGATCCGGTAGGACAATTTTTCACGCATACCTTGCATTGGGTACATTTATAACTTGCAAAGAAGGTCTTTGCAAGCAGGAATCTACCAAAAATGTAATATCCCAATGCAATGGGTATTACAAAAATATCGAAAGGGATATCCATCCAGCCCCTGAAAACCCTCTTCCCTTCCAGGATCCTCCCTGTGAACTGCAGTGTAATTCTTTTACACCGTGTAAAGATTGACTCAACCACTTTATCCCGTATTCCCGGATGCAGGGAGATCCAGTTGGATGGCAGATCCAGTGGACGGTATCCTTTGCACCGGTAACCTTTCAAACGAAGGAACAGAGCAGGCAACCATTGGGCCAGACCGCTTAATCCGGGAGTGAAAATCTTATGCAATTTCATTCCCGCCCTGGTGTTCAGGAGGAAAACATCATTCTTAAATGTTTTTGGGAAGTGCGCAATAAAATCGAGTACTATGGGAGGTGCATTAAATCCATGGGTAGGATAACAGAAGCCAATAAGCGATTTCTCCTGAATATGATCGGTTTGAGCAGGTTTGTCCTTCTCAATCTTTATGACGTCAGCTTTTACACCCTGCTGTTCCGCCTGCCCGGCGATCCATCGGGTTGCCGCTTTAGCATTCCCCGTCCCGGAAAAATAGTAGATGACTAAATTGCTGTACATATGAAGAAGGCAATCTACAAAATATACGGGAAAAACATCTTCGTCTTTTTCATGTATTCCCGGTACTCTTCGCCGAACTTCATGATCATCTCCTTCTCTTCAACACGTGCAGTGAAGATCAGTGCGATGAAGTTGATGATGGCCAGCAGGATCTGGAGGTATCCTGGATCTTTGGCCATGGCTCCGAATCCTCCCAGGATCAGGGAAAGGTATAATGGATGCCGGATGTAGCCATACAAGCCGGTGGTGATCAATCGGGTTGTCCGCTCCAGGTGTCCTTCGGCCGGTTTTCCCATCCTGTATAACAACACAAATCCCCATATGGCAAAAATCAAGGAACCAAGCAGCAGTATCCAGGAGATGATCTGGTTGACAGCGAAAACATGCTTAAACCAGACCGGATAATTTAACAGAACCAGCAGGAAAATGGATTCAAAGGAAAAAAAACGATAGATCCCGTGATAGCGTTTTTCCCTGATCGAAGCGATCCAGGAGAAATAGATCAAAAGAATGGTGCCCGCAATAAGGATGAGCAGGATAGTAGGGTTCATGTAAGAGGTTAAGTTGTATGATGCTTAACAAAGATAATTCGTTTTACCGAAGGTTTGATCTGGAGATTGAAATTTCAAATAACATATCCCAAATAGCAAACAATATCTAAATATCAAATTCCAATATAAAAATAATTTAACATTGGTATTTGGAATTTGTTCAAAGGACTCTCTTGGAGGTGCTTATTTGTCATTTGGATCTTGTAATTTGTGATTTTCCTGTATCCGTCAGACGTAGTGAATGGATTCATTTCGTTCCTTCACCTTCCCAAACAGGTAAAACATTTCCGTTGCGATCTGCTGACATCGTTCATCATATCGCAAAGCCTCCTTCGGTGTGTTGTCTGCCACCTTCGGGTCTTCATATGGTATGGAAAACCGTGCGGCTGCTCCGGGGACTATAGGACAGGCCTCATCCGCATCCGGGCAGGTCATTATTGCCAGAAAGCCTCCCTGTGGATTGACCTGATCTGAAAATTTCTTTGAAAAAAGTTCAACCGGTTCAATCCCGTTAGCATATGTGAACCGGTAAACCGGATTTGAACCAATTCCATCCGATTCAATCTGAAATCCTGCCTTTGTCAATGCTGTTACTGCTGCCGGATGAATAGCTGTCGCTTCTGTACCTCCTGAAAAACATCGAATCCCGGGTATCCGGTAATGCAACACTGCCACCTGTGCCCAGAGCTGGCTCATCTGGCTTCTCCGGGAATTGTGTGTGCAGATAAACATCAGGTTTACCGGTTCTCTTTCCCTGACTTTACCGGATATATATTCAGCGATTTCTTTCAATTGAGCCTTCCTTTCTCCAGGGATTGTGCTAAAATCAAGCACATTTGAATGGATATAACCGGTTAATGGTTCCAGGATAGTCCGCTTATCACTTTTTAGTCCTGACATATCGTTTTCTATTGTATCCGTTGTTTCATCAATGCCAGAAATTTCTCCGGTAGGTGGGAGGTTTTACAGAGACGCTCCGGTTCAATGTTTGTCCCTGTGCCATCAGGGAAATGGTGTATGTTCCGGGATCAGCACCTTGCAGGTCCCAGTTTACCCGGTTAAATCCTTTGCGATTTGTTCCCGGCATCTCCTTCACTACGTTTCCTTC
>Ga0315534_1000392_pt1 | contig 30205 bp, 27 predicted proteins | sample SalMarSW160240MG_FD_203094 | JGI IMG/M metagenome (GOLD analysis project Ga0315534, IMG submission 203094) | Salt marsh sediment microbial communities from the Plum Island Ecosystem LTER, Massachusetts, United States - Salt Marsh Sediment SW1602-40 ...
TTTCAATGGGATTGGGTCCTGGCAAGCTGTACGTAATAAATTCTGTTTTTTCTACTGATTTTAATAGGTTACATGGTACTTTTCCTATCCTAACTTTTTCATCTTGTCAAGCCATTATTCTTTTCTCTGATGAAGTCCTTCTCATCACCTCCTCCATGGCTATGTAGTAATCCCTCTGTACCTTGAGATTGGATACTCGGCAGTATCTCTGGGTGGTCTTTATTCGCGTGTGTCCCAAAAGATCCTGGATGGTGACGAGATCCGCATCTGCATTCAATAACTGGGTCGCCATGGTGTGGCGGAGCTGGTGACAAGAGACCTTCATGCCTACCTTGTGTGCATAGTGTTCCATCCGCTTCTGGATGCCACGAACCGACATTGGGTTGCCCGCACAACGGCCTTTTTCCACCAGAAAGACTCGTCTTGCCCGCGAGTGAGGTCTCACGTTTAGATATTCGATAAGTGCATGATGAGCGTCATGGCTCACGTACACCACTCGGTCTTTCAGCCCTTTTCCTTCATAGACAAACAATTGTAATCGGGGTAGGTCCAAGGCTGCCAGGGTGAGCTTCGCAACTTCGTCCACCCGCAATCCGCAGCGCAGCATCAGCATAAACATCGCTCGGTCCCTACGACTGTTGATGGCGGCAAAAAGCCTGGGGATCACCTCATCCCTGAGATATCGGGGCAGAGGCTGAGAAAGTCGCAAGGCATAGCCACGCTTTACCGGATTAGATATGTGCACTTCCTCCTCGCTGATAAGATACTCATAGAAGCTGCGAATGCTGTCTAAATAGCAGTTAATCGTTTTCGGCTGAAGGTGTCTATCCAAGAGATGATCGATGAATGACAGAAGGGTATTATGGGTTGCCTGCTCAATGGGAACATTCACCCAACGAACAAAATGTAGTAAGGTACTCATGTAGTTTCTCAGTGTGTAGCGAGAGTAATTTCTTCGCTTCAGGAACCTACGGTAGTGGATAATCACATCGGTAATGGCCATTGATACCTCCCTTCTCGATGATTGCCATGGCTCTAAAATACTCTTCTTTCCGGGTGTTGTCTGTGAGCCGAGCATAGCGGCGAGTCATCTCAATGCTGTTGTGACCCAGGAGCTGCTGCAGACACTCCAGGCGCATACCGGCATTGAGGAGCTCACTGGCAAAGGTATGGCGCAGGCAATGCAGCGTATATCCCCTATGAGACAGCCCTGCGTTATCCAGATATTTGTGAAACATAGCCCGTGCAGCCTCATAGCAAAGCGGTCGTCCTCGTGGGCCATAAAATAGATAGTGCTCTTCCGAGTTCCTCCATTCGAGCCATGTCTGTAACGCGACCTCCGCATCATCACTGATATACACCACTCGGCCCAGTCTGTTTTTTTGGGCTTCAAAGATTTCGATGCGCTTCTCCCTTATATTTACATTTTCTACTCTTGAGTCGAGCAACTCCCCAATGCGCATTCCGGTTCGCAGTAGTACTACTATCATTGCCCGATCGCGTGGTTTTTTGATCACTGAGAGCAGCTGCTTGATGTCTTCCGGGTCAATGGCCCGTGGCAGAGAATCGGGCACCTTGATACGCATCTTGCGATTGAGTACATTCGGATGAATCACCTCGCGTTCAATTAAGAAGTGGAAGAAGGCATTCAGTGTCCGCAGCCGTGTGCTGATGGAGTGTGGCTTCAATCCCCGATCATGCTCGCGCTCAATGAACGCACTGAAGTCCTCTCGAGTAATGCTCTCCAGATGGTTTCTGCCGATGGAGGCAAGGAAGGTAAGGAAAAGGATAATCGTGCTGCCGTTGCTTCGTATCGTATTGGGACGGCAATTTCTCCGATGGAGATAGAGCAGATACTGTGTGACATGAGCTTCTCCACAAAGCCCCTTATCGGATAACCTTTGAAGGACACGATCAATTTCTGGATTAGCTACCCTGGGTTCATCGGCTTCGGCTTGACGTAATGGTGACGGATAGGTGAGGGAAGCCGTTGATTTGTCAAGGCCGGATGGGCAATAGTCACGATGATACTTGCTGTTTTCTACAGAAATATATTCTAGGTTCATCACTACCTCCTTTTTCGTTTTCGTAGAAAAAACAGGTAGATGATGACCTTAAATTGAGCTTCAGTCAATCATCGTTTTATTACGTACAGTGGCAAGGTATCTGCAATCCAAAGGTTTTGACTACCAAATCAATACTTGAATGAATTGCAATTCAGGTCAATTGAAGGATCATGTAAGTATTCATAGCCATCAAAAAGCGCTTGCAATAATTGTAAACGGCAAAATATAGAAAGCAGCAATTGCTAATGTAATACGGTATTTTACAGAAAATATATAGTGTTAATATGCAGATATTTTTCTGCTTAATACAATACGTTAGCTTACAAAGACATAAATTCTTGAAGAATGATATGACAAAAAGGCACGAAGTTCCAATAGTAGCAAAAGCATAAGGGGGTGAACCATGTCCGACAGCCACGATAAACTTGTTGGCATCTGGAAGGTGGTGTCATTCGATGTTGAGGATCAGGAGTCAGGAGAGCGAAAGCCGTTTTATGGTGATGCAGCCCCCAATGGCTACATGATCCTCACCACCGAAGGGCGCGTGATGGTGTTGGTTGCGAGTGGGCAGCGAGAACCCGGCCAGACCGATGAAAAACAGGCGGTGCTCTTTCGTACCATGCTATCCTATACTGGATTCTACAGATTTGAAGGAGACAAGTTCATCACTGCTGTGGACATTTCGTGGAATGAATCGTGGACCGGGACCGATCAAGTGCGTTTCTACACGCTCGATGGTAATAGGTTGGACATCATGTCTGAATGGATGCCAAACCCAATACAACCGGAACGGATTGCGCGTGGAATCCTTTCTTGGGAACGTGCCAAATGACCGGTTGCGGGTGGTCAGATGTTCACAAAGCTAACAAGCTCATGAACCAGATGGGCCAAAAAAACGCCCCACTGGTTATGAGCAGCGTTACAGATAACTGCTATATATTTGAAATCAGCGAACATCCCAAGATGATGTGATATTCTTTTCATATCCTCACCTTTATTGATCACTATCATTCTCCAGCTTGTCGGAGCTGAGCGGGGCTATTAGGTTGATCATTCTTCATTCGAGAAAATCGGCAAGGTGGAGGGATGGCATGATTCAGAATCATTCACGGAATGTATGGATCATCCAGGCTGATTGCTATCAATTATGGTTATGGCTTGCTGATTTGGTGCTTTATTATAGCAACAAAAGAAGTTGCTATCATCATAGCCAATGCTCCTATTATGAAAGCCATAAAATAGTTTTCAGTGACATCAAATATAAGCCCTCCAACAGCAGGGCCAGTAGCTGCCCCTAAACCCCAACCAATAACAAGAACGCCCATTATCTCTCCAAGGCTATGAACTCCAAAGATATCACCAATCAGTGCAGTTATGGGAATATCAAATCCTCCTGAGGCGAATCCATACACTATGGCAAAAATATAGAACATCCATAATCCCCGTGCCCAGGCCACCCATACCATCGCTCCAACCTGCAGTAATCCACAGACCATGGCTGATGCCTTTCTGCCGGTTTTATCTGAAACTACACCCATTATCAATCTACCTGGGATACTGATACTACCAATGAGGCCAAGAACTACCGCTGCTTCAGCAGTTGATATATCCATATCAGTAGCGTAAGGCACAATATGGGTGTAAACTAAATGAAGACACAGGGAAAACAACAGCCACACAATCCCTAAAAACCAAAAGTTTCGAGTTCTAAGGGCCTGAGCCAGGGTTACGCTGCCTGCATGGGGATTATCCTTTGAATTCACACCTGCTGTGGTATCAGGTGGAGCTTTGGCTCCATCGGGTAACATTCCGATTTCAGCGGGTTCCTTTTTTAACAGCATGGATAGAGGAGCGATAACCAGTCCCACAATCAACCCGAGCACTGCAATTGCCGTCCGCCAATCAAAACTATCAATCAGGTACGCAGCGAATGGTGCCAATACTATCGTTCCCAATCCCCCTCCAGAGGCCGTAATAGCTAAGGCAAGCCCCCGCTTTTTATCAAACCATCTTGACGTCGTTGACATCAGTACGGAGTATCCCGGTCCTGTTCCAATAGCCAAGAGTACACTGTAGGCAAGAAACAACTGCCATGAAGAATTGGCTTGACCGGTGAGGAGAAGACTTAAGCCAGTAAAAACGCCCATTGAAAAGACAACGAGTCTCGGGCCATGTCTATCGAGAATTCGACCTCCTATCATCGCAAATACAGGACATAACACCATATAGATGGAGAAAATGCTCGAGGTAGCCATTCGTGTCAGGTCAAACTCGTTTCCTAAAGATTTAAAAAAGACACCAAAGCAGTAGCGTGACCCTAAAATAAGTGCAAAGACGACGAAGGAGGTTGTAACCACTATCCACCCATAAAACAGTCTACCGTTTGTTTTTGAAAGGGGTTGCATTAGTAAGGATTTCTCTGCTTAAAAAGTAATTTAGGTCATGTTAAGGCCTTGGTAAGCAATAGAAAAGTTATACTTGTCGAGATATGCTGAATATTACAAATCTCAAAATTACAAATGGATAGTTAAAAGTATACTACTATTTTACATTCTGGTTGATAACTTTAAAACTTCTATGGGAATGGAATTGTATCTTTTTGTGAGGGATTTTAGATGAGAAAAAACACCTTCGGTGAAGTCCATCCAAAGGACAGGAAACTGTATACCTTCTTGAGGCTAAAGGATCTTATAATGGACCTTGTAGCAGGAGATAAAAACTCAACAAAGAACTTTTTACACGGCGAGGTACCGCTTCTTGACCTCTTCGTTTTGTTCCAATTCGGAAATGCTGCCCTGGTATTTTATGGCCCCGTTATCCACGATGTAAGCCCGATCTGCATGTTTGAGGGCAAATTTGGAGTTCTGCTCGGAGAGAAGGACGGTCATTCCCTCTTTTTTGATTACATTAATAAAGTCGCTAAGGCTTTTTACAATAATAGGCGCTAATCCCTCAGAGGGTTCATCAAGGAGCAGGAAATCTGGGTCACCCATCAGGGTGCGGGCTATGGTCAGCATCTGCTGCTCTCCTCCACTCAAAGTACCTCCGCGCCGTTGGGCAAACTTCTCTAACAAAGGGAACATTTGATAGATTCTGTCGAGTGTCCACTTGGTTGGTCGATCTTTAGAGGCCCGTCTCCCTATATCCAGGTTTGCATGCACCGTGAGGTCTGGAAATATTCTTCGATCCTCGGGTACAAAGCCCACGCCGAGACGGGCTACCTTGTAAGAGGCTAAGCCGGTAATATCTTCCCCCCGATAATTTACCGATCCTGACTTGGGTGTATTGATTCCCATGATACTGATCATGGTGGTGGTTTTCCCTGCCCCGTTTCTTCCTAACAACACTACCACCTCTCCTTTTTCCACATTGAGGGAGACATCAAAAAGGATATGACTCAACCCATAAAATGTGTTGATCTTATTGAGTTCTAATTCCATGGTTAAACTTCTTCTCCTAAGTAAGCCTCGATGACCTTCTCATTTTTAGAAATCTCTTCTGGGATTCCCTCTGCAATCATTACACCGTAACCCAAAACTGTTACTTTCTGTGAAATGCCGAAGACTATATCCATATCATGCTCGATGAATAGCATGGTGATTTTCAATTGTTTCCAGAGATCCTGGATAAGCTCCACAGTTTGCCAACGCTCTTCTGGGCTCATACCTGCTGTGGGCTCATCTAAGAGCAGCAATTTAGGCTCCAGGGCCAATGCCACTGCGATGTCCAGCCTTTTCTGGTTCCCATGGGCTAAGGTGCCGCTTTGATGTTGAGCCATATCGGTCATTCCCACTCTTTCCAGCATTTCGTAGGCCTTTTCATGCACGAATTTGAGTTTGTGGGTGGGTGTGACAATATTAAGATTCCCTTTTTGGTGTGTGATGACCGTGGCCACAATATTCTCCAGCACCGTCAACCTGGGGAAGATATTCGTGATCTGGAAAGACCTTCCGATACCCTGTCTCACAATGTCATAGGGCTGCATGCCTGTAATATCCTTACCTTTAAAGTAAATCCCTCCACTGTTTGATAAGTGATAGCCTGTGATAAGGTTAAAAAGAGTGGTTTTTCCAGCACCATTGGGGCCTATTATGGAACTCAGCTCACCTTCCAGAACTGACATGTTGATGTTGTTAATCACGGTGTACCCATCGAAGGACTTAACAAGACTTTTAATTTCAAGGATGTTATCCGCCATTTTGCACTCTGCTTGCTCTTCTTAAAAAAATATCATTTTTCATGATTTCTTAAATAGTTTTTCATAAAGACCCACCAACCCTTCAGGGGCAAAGAGAACCACAGCTAACAATATGAAACCCAGGAAAATGGCCCAGGTTTCCACAAGACTTTGGTGTATCTGTTGAATAATGATGTGGAGGAATATCAAAATGGAGGAGCCAATAGCCGGCCCAATAAAAGAATACATCCCGCCCACGAGGCAGGCAAAGATGGCATCTCCTGATCTACTCCAGTGCAGAAACTCGGTTTGGGCAAAACGGTTCAGCTCAGTGAATAACCCTCCGGCCAGACCTGCAAAAAAGCCGGCAATAATGAAATTGATTAATTGGTAGCGCCTCACATTTATCCCAATAAACTTTGCCCGTTCCGTATTCTCTCTTGTGATCCGTATGGATAACCCAAAGGAGGAGTGCACGATAATTCTCATAATCATGAAACAGACGAGAAAAATTACAAGACAAAATAGGTAATAATTGGCAGGCCCTAAAAACTCCGGTTTGGGAATGCCATGAATACCATCATCCCCACCAGTAAATGTGTACCACTGAAAGGCTATCATGTAAAGGAGCTGACCAAAGGCCAGGGTGAGAATGGCAAAGTAGAGCCCAATCAACCGTACACAGAACCAGCCTATGATGGCGGCAGCTATAGCAGCCATAAAGGGAGCGGCCAGCAGGGCCAACCCCAATGGAACCCCTGCTTTTTTCATGAGAAGGGCCACGGTGTAAGCCCCTACACCAAAAAAAGCGGCATGTCCAAAACTTACCATTCCGCCAAAACCGAGGATGAGATTGAGGCTTGTTGCAAAAAGCGCCATGATTATCATTTCCGTAGTGATCCAAATCCAGAATTCGCCTGTTCTACCCAATTGTCCTAAAACAAAAGGGAGTATGAAGAGAAGAACTACAAAGCCTGTCCCAAATATCCAATTTTTATTTTCAGGTCTCGAGTTATTCATATACTGGTCGTCTCTCACTATTATCTTTATTATCTTTCGGGTTTACCAAAGAGCCCCCAGGGCCGTATGATCAAAATAAGGGCCATGACAATATAGGGAAAAATAATGGCCAAACGGCTAAATGGCAGCTGTATGAATGATATACCCACCCCAATAATCAGGGAGCCTAATAAAGCCCCCCCGATACTTCCAAGTCCTCCAATGACCACTACGGCAAAACATTCTATGATCTTCTCCATGCCTATACTCAGATCAATGTTGGACAGGGCAGACATAAACACGCCGCCGAGCCCGGCTAACCAGCAACCCAGCATGAAGGTCCCAGTCATAACTCTTGCAACATTAATCCCCAAAGCCCCCACCATTTCCGGATAGGAAACCGCAGCCCGGATAAGGTTCCCTGCCCTGGTCCTATGGAGTAAAAACCACAAGCCCACGGCAATGAGTGGGCCCACTACAAGAATAAAAACATTATATGTTGGCAGGTAGTGTCCAAAAAAATCGATTGACCCGGCCAGAAGCTCGGGACGCGCAACATTGCGAATATCCCCACCCCAAATCAGACGACATGCATCGTCAAGAATTAACAGTATGGCGTAAGTCAGGAGTAACTGCAACAAGTGTTCTTTGCCGTAGATGCGTCGAAAAAATGGGATCTCCAAGCCCAAACCCAAAATGGCTACGGCCGGCGGAATCAAAACCATTAACATAAGAAAGGAGAAGAGCGAGCCCCCACTAAAGAGCGTACTGAGGGAAAAGGCAAGAAAGGCTCCGATCATATAAAGGGATCCGTGGGCGAAATTAATCACTCTGAGTACCCCGAACACCAGAGAAAGCCCGGATGCGACAATGAAGAGAACCATCCCCTGGCTGAGACCGTTGATGAGCATGAAGAAAAAAAATTGTATGGTCATAACGTTTTCCGGAAAACTATGTGTTAAAAAAGAAAAAATAATCATTTGGGCTCGTCCCACGAAGACCAAGGGACGAACCCAACTACGTCTCTTCTATTTTGGCTGCACTTTTTTGAGTTGCTCTATGGATAGCCAGACCTTTTCCGCTGGCACTTCCACTACTTCTTTTAAGATAAGAAAGTCTTTATATTTTGGGTCCTTGGCTGTGTAGCCTACATAGATACCCACGTTCGCCATGTGATCTTCGGCGCGTATATATCTGGGGCCTCGCAAGGAAGCAAAACGCAAGTCATCTAAGGCCTTGGATACCTTGTCGGAGTCAGTGCTTCCTGCTTTCTTAATAGCGGTAGTGAGTGCAATCAGTCCGTCGTGAGCCATGATTGCCCAATCAGATGGCCATTCATTGTATTTCTTGTGATACTTCTCTACAAATACCTTCATATCCAGGGTACCCACTGCGTAAAACGGGCAGCGGGCATAGCCCAAAAGCCCTTCGGGCATATCCATACCCGTTGCTCTCATCAGATCCAGGTCATACAGGGAGGTAATGCTGGATTTCTTGAAGAGTCCATATGGCTTGGCCTGCTTTATAAAAGTACTCAGGTTGCCTCCCCATAGATTGGTATAGATGACCTCAGGATTTTGGGACATCAGTGCCGGGATATATGGTCCAAAATTAGTCTCTCCCTGTTTGGGCCACACTGCCTTGAGGATTTTGACCTCGGGTTTAATCTTCACGAGATACTCTCTAAACGCATCCCATTGGGTATGACCATAGGCGTAGTCAGGACCTATAAAGCAGATACGCGTGTAGGGAGACTTTGCGAGAAACATGGCAATGCCTCTTCCCTCTATCCCTGTATGTGGCACAACCTGGAACATATATTTGTGGAAATCTGTGGTTGTCAATTTGTTGGTATTTGATGTATGAAAGTAGACGATTTTCTTGAATTCCTTTGCCACCTTGCTTACTGCTAAGGCCACGCCACTGCTTGTGGGGCCGATGAGAAAATCGCACTTTTCGCTTAAAATCAGCTCTCGAGCCATGGTAGCCCCAATGTCCGGTTTAAGCTTCGAGTCGCGGATGACGAGCTCCAGTTTTTTACCGAGTATGCCGCCGGCCGCATTGGCCTCCTCTATAAAAAGCTCAAGCCCTTTTTTCTGAGATGCATAAAACGTTGCCCCAACCCCTGGCATATCAGCAGTCCAGCCAATTCTGATGGTATCTGCTGCGAATACATTATTCCCCGGGGCACTCATAAGGACAAAAAGAAATCCTACAATACAAAAGATAATTTTGGTGTGAATATTTTTCATTTTCCCCTCCTTTTTTTGGGTCATCATAGACCATTTCTCCATGTTATTTTACATGAATTAATCAGTATTTGTTATATCACCCCCTCTCATTACAGTTTCGCATCTTGGCCTTCCCAATAGGTTTTACGCATCTCCCTTTTAAGTGTTTTCCCCGCAACATTCCGAGGAAAATCTGCCTCGATGACAACCCCAGAAACACGCTGAAATTTGGCTTCTACATTATCGTTGATCCAATCTTTAAGTGCTTCTGGTGTAATAGAGCCAGGTTTGTGCAGAATCACAGCGGCTAAGGGTGTTTCACCCCATTTCTCATGGGGGATGCCAAAAACAGCAGTCTCACGAACGGCCGGATGCTTGACAATGGTCTCTTCAATGTCGCGGGGGTACACATTAACTCCGCCGGAGATGATCATATCCTTCTGGCGGTCTATTAAATACAAAAATCCATCTTCATCAACATACCCCAGGTCGCCGGAATGCAACCAGCCGTCAACAATGGCTTTTTCCGTCAGGTCAGGGCGCTTGTAATATTCCGGCATCAGGATAGGGCCATTTCCACAGATTTCGCCAACTTCACCGATAGGGGCTTCTTCTCCTTTCTCGTTTAAAATCTTCATATCAAAGAAGGTTGGTGGAGTACCAACCGAGTCCATCTTTCTCTCAAAATCGTATTTATCAAGAACCGTGACAAATCCCTCGGTGAGCCCGTAGAGCTCATAAAATCTTCCAGGCAAGAGCTCGTGTATCTGCTCTTTATATTGTCGATGAAGGGGCGCTCCGAGTGAGAGTATCATTTCAAGCGATTCCAGGGCCTTGGGAGAAAAATTCGGCGCATTCAGCATTCCAATGATCTGCGCGGGCACCATCATGACGTGGGTCACTTTTTCGCGCTCAATTGTTTCTATATATGAAACCGCATCGAACTGCGGAAGGAGAATATATGTTGCCCCTACATATACCGTTGGCATCATATCAACAAAGGCGCCATTAAAAACTATTGCTCCAGCATGCATGGTAACGCTCTCTGGTGTCATGCGATAGGATGCAGCAAAGCACTGCCCGTACTGGGCTCGAATATAATGTGTATGCACTATCCCTTTCGGCATACCAGTCGTTCCGCTACTATACATAATATCAAACTGATCATCTCTCGAGATCTCAATGCCCTTAGGTTCCTGATCACCAGCAACTGCCTTTAGCGCATGATAATCTCGATAGCCGAGTATATCTCCGGCATCAATCAATAAGTATCTATCATCGGCAATAGCAGGGAGTTCAGGCTTTATAGAATTAATAGTCTCAACAAAGGTTGAGTTTGTGATAATGGTCTCTGTATCTGAATCTCTCAGCAAGGTAGCCATGGCCTTGCCTCGCAAAAGTATACTGAACGGAACAACAACTGCTCCGATTTTGGCCACTGCCCAATACACCTCAAGCTGCTCTAAACAATTGGGTAGAATTGTTGCAACCTTATCGCCTTTACCAACTCCCATATCAAGTAATGCATTTGCCAGACGGTTAATGCTTTTATTGAATTCTAAATGGGTAAGGCGTTGGTCCTCGAAAACGATTGCAAGATCATTGGGGTGATAAAGAGCATGATTAGAAAAAATCTGTCCAATATTCATTTGATCCTCCTTTAATAAAAACCCAACTAATATATGATCAAAAACAAGACTGAAGTTGACTTCTTTGATGTTGTCTTTCTAACGTCTTTTCAATATGTGAGCACCACTCCACCATCAAACAGGAGATCTCCCCCGATGAGGTATCTCGAAAAACGTGAAAAACCAAAAATGAAAAGATTGGCAACCTCTATAGGAGTCATCATATCTTTTATCCGGGATTTACCCATCATAACATCTGTGAGAACTTCTTCAGGAGTTATGTTACGCTGTTCCGCTTGTGAAGGGATCTGATTCAATGCCAACGATGTTTTTATAAAGCCAGTGCTTATAGAAAATGAGCGAATGCTCCCTTTCCCTTCTGCAGATATCGATTGGCTCAGTGCCCTTAAACCAAACTTGGTAATATTATACACCGGTTTGTTCTCGGTGCAGATGTGTGCGTGGATAGAAGCCATATTACCAATTACGCCGGTGCCGTCGCTGTTTTTCTTCATATGCTGAATGGTCAACTTAGAAAGATAAAATGGAGCCCGGAGCATAATTTTCTGCATCAAATCGTATTTTTCCATGGGAAAATTTTCTATTGAATCAATATGCTGAATACCGGCTATGTTTGCGACATATTTAATGCTGCCAAGCTTTGCAGCTTCCTCAACAGCGTAGTCTATTTCCTCATCCTGTGTAAGATCGGTTTTGATGAAAATCATCTGCCCACCCATTTCACGGGCGAGATTCTGTGTCTTCTTGCCTTCTTCCTCATTGATATCCAATCCCACGGTCATTAATTTATTCGCAGCAGCTGCAATAGCTGTGGCTCTCCCTATGCCACCTGCAGAACCAGTCACTATGCACACCCTATTGGAATTGAAGTTCTTATCAGATAAGAACAATATGTCATCTTTTGTGACTTCTGGCTCTTGAATGTCAATATTCATCTTTATTACACACCCTATTTCTACTGGTTCTATATTTATTGCGACTTTCATGCCAGATACCTTCAAACCCTGCAATTAAACATCGAGCTCATAAGAGGCGCTCTCAATACTTTGATTTGGAGTGCATTTTAGAAAAGCTTTGCCCTTATTCTTAAATTCTGTTGCAATTCAAATAACAAGGGGGTATAAGGTGGGTATGTCTCAAAAAAGAGACATGTCTTTAATGTGAGACAGGGGGACTCAATGGGTAATGCACAGGTAGCAAAAGATCATAAAAACCTCTTACCTCAAACGGAAAATTTTTTTAAAAAGCTCATGGATAATATGGAGATTGGTGTTATCGTCGCAGACTATGAAGGCCGCATTATTTACATTAATGAAACCTATGCAAGGTTCTTAGGCATGGACCAAGAGGCTCAAATTGGAAAACACGCAACAGAGATTGGCGTGAACTCTCGGCTGCATATTGTGGCAAAGACGGGCAAGGCAGAAATCAATTGGCCACACCAATTCAAGGAAAAAGCCTTTCTTGTGCATCGGGTTCCCATCAAGGAAAACGGAAAGGTCATTGCTGTTTTGGGGTTAGTGCTCTTCGATAGCGCAACCACAGCAAGTAAGCTCGCAGAGCAAGTATCGTTACTGGAGTCAAAGGTTAAGCTTTACGAAAATGAGCTTGCATCTCTTCGATCTGTTCGATTCACGTTTGAGAGTATCGTGGGAGTGAGTGAGGCCATTTTTGATGCCAAGCAGAAGGCAATCAAGGCTACCACGAACCAGTACCCGGTATTTATTACAGGTGAGTCAGGCGTAGGAAAGGAGCTCTTTGCCCAGGCCATTCACTATGGGAGCTCAAGAAGGCACCATCCCTTTGTTCGCGTCAATTGCCCTGCAATTCCTAAGGAGCTATTTGAATCGGAGCTCTTCGGCTATGAGAAGGGCTCCTTTACTGGTGCAGGCCCTAAGGGCAAACTGGGTAAGTTTGAGCTTGCCAATCATGGCACCATATTCCTCGACGAAATAGGCGATCTCCCACTCCATATGCAACCGAAACTCCTGCGCGTTCTGGAAGGGAAAGAATTCGAACGGGTTGGTGGCACCTCTTTGATCAGATCGGATTTTCGGCTCCTTACTGCCACCAATCAAATGCTTGAAGAAATGATGGGAAAAAACAGCTTTCGCAAGGATCTCTTTTATCGCCTCAACGTGATACCGATCCACATTCCCCCTCTTAGGGAACGTCGGGACGATATTATCCCGCTCGCATACCATCTATTAAAACAGATTGTCCATGATTCAGGTTTCTATGAAATAAAATTAGATCCCGAGGCAGAAAAGGTCTTGGTGCATTATGACTGGCCAGGAAACGTGAGAGAACTTTCAAACCTGCTTGAAAGGGTTGCATCGTATCTGGAAAGAGACACAATTTATCTCTGTGATCTCCCCTTCCACCTCTATCAAAGCCGAAAAGCTTCCCTCAAATCAAATCGCACCTCCCTTAGGCAGGTACAAGGGAGTGCAGAAGAAAGGGCAATCCTCTATGCCCTGGAGTCGACCAACTATAATAAAGCCAAAGCCGCAGATTTCCTTGGAATCCACCGATCTCTATTGTACAAAAAGATGAAGAAGTATAATCTGCCACTTAAAAAAGAATAATTCCCTCACATTTAATCTGAAACACCGAAAAAAAGAAAAATCAATTCCACCTATAGAGCAAGAATGCTTTTGTTGTAATCCACACGGGTATATTATTTGCATCTACTTCGCGATGCTTTTGCTATAACATACACCTCCTGTAATCTCTATGGTAGTGGCGTTAATCGCATCGTTTTCGATGCAGTGCATTATGAGGCGAACCACTTCCTCAGGCTCAACAAGCCTTCCAAGGTGTACATCCTGTAGGATTGTGTTGAGGACCTTCTGATCCATATCTTTAAGAATAGGAGTTCCCACATAACCGGGCGCGATACCCACTGCGCGGATGTTCCTGATGTTTCTGAGCATGAACTCACCTACGAGGATCTTTGGCATGAGGGCATCAGCAACTTTAGTTGAGGAATAATTAAGCTGACCTATTTGCCCTGTCTTATTGATTGAAGAGATAACAAATAGTATGCCTTCCCATCCTCCATTGACCATCGCTTCTATGGCATCTCGTACACTAATAAATGTACCTGTCAGGTTTACATCAATGACTGACTGCCACTGTTCAAGGCTCATCTTCTTTACAACCTTGCCGGTTTCTCTATCAGTGCTTACAACAGTTCCATCTCGTATGATACCAGCCGAAGGTATGAGGATATTGAGCTTCCCAAATGAATCGATAGTCTCCTTCATAAATCTCTTCTGATCCTCCTCACTTACCACATTGCCATACACACCTATTGCCTCACCACCTTCCTCTTTGATCTCCTTCACAACCCTATCAACTCCTTCTTGCATAAGGTCACAGATTGCAACCTTTGCACCCGCCTTGGCAAGCTCTTTTGCACACACCTCACCAATACCTCTACCTCCACCTGTAATGAGAGCAACTGAATCTTTAATCTCCATACCTATACCCTCCTTTGCCTAAAAGTAACTGATAGTTGATGGCATACATTGTAACTAGCAAAAAGCATTCCTACCTGCAATCAGCACAATATTTATTTTTTATTTTCTCATTAAACCTTTCATTGCTCCCCCACCTGCACTAGTATTTCTCTATCCAACTATATCATTTCCATTGAACGTAAAAATTGTAATAGAGAGCATACTCCGCTTCACATAAAGCACACACAGAAAGAAACCTTGACAATTCCATATTTTTTGACAATGATGAGAGATAAAATTTATCATACGGTAATTCTTCATATATTTTCTGATCGCTCACCCCTCAGCGGAGGAGCGGGATATGCATGCAAGATCATTAGTAAGCCCTCATGAGGATACATCAGTTTATCCAGATGAGGGTTTTATTTTTTAGGGTGAAGGGAGTATGCTTCCATGACTACAAAACCAACCTATAAAGAATTAGAAAAAAGGATCAAGGAATTAGAAAAGAAAACCGTTGAGCACAAGCAGTTAGAGGAGATGCTACAAGAGAGCAAAGAGAAGTGGCGCTCTTTGGCAGAGACCGCCCCATGCGTAATCCTGACGGTACAGCGGGATGGCACGATCCAATTTCTCAACCGCCCAGTGGGAAACTATATGCCGGAAGACACGATTGGGACAAAGGTGTGGGATTATGTTCCACCGAATCATCACAGTGTGATGCGGAAAGCTATTGAGCATGTCTTTAAGACTGGTCTTCCTACTGGCTACAAGATTCTCGGAGCAGGTCTCGAGGGACCCGCCTCTACCTGGTATATGACGCAACTGGGTCCCATTCTAAAGGACGGAAAGGTTACTGCAGTGACTATGGTTTCTGTCGATATAACAGAAATAAAGAAAGTACACGAGGAATTGCGTGAAAGTGAGGCCCAGAAAGAGGCAATCCTTGATGCCTCAGTAGACAGGATTCGGCTTTCAGACACGGATATGAAAATCATCTGGGCAAACCAGACACACCAAAGAGAACTGAACATGGATCCTGAGGAGCTTATTGGTCAGCAGTGCTATACTGTTTTTGTCAAAAGAGACACCCCCTGCTCTGAATGCCCAAGCATAAAAGCCATCAAGTCCGGTCAAATTGAACACTCTGTCCTGACTCGACCTTCACTCAAGAATAAGGAGAAAACAACCTATCTGAATTCGTATGCAGTGCCTCTGAAAAATGAATCCGGTTATATTGAAAGCCTTATTCAAATTACGCGAAACATCACCGAGCAGGTACAGGCAGAGAAGGAGTTAGAAAAGAGTGAGGAGAAATACCGGACCCTCTTTGAAGATTCAAGAGATGCCGTCTATATTACCACTCGGGAAGGCAAAGTGATTGGAACCAACCAATCTTTTCTGGATCTTTTTTGTATTACCAAAGATGAACTACCAGATCTCAACGTTCAGCAACTCTACGTACATCCTGTTGACAGGTCACGCTTTCAGAAACAGATCGAGAAAAATGGATCTGTTAAAGACTTTGAAGTGAAGCTTAAAAAAAAGGATGGAACAGCAATGGACTGCCTCCTCACCTCGACGGTGTGGCAAGACAGTGACGGAAGCATTCTGGGGTACCATGGTATTATCCGCGATATCACCGAGAGAAAGAAAACAGAGCGAGCATTACGTGAACGAGAGAAAGAGTTAAAGATTCAAGCGACGAACCTTAAGGAAATGGTTACCGCTTTGCGAGTTTTACTGAAACAAAGGGATGAAGATAAAACAGAGCTTGAGGAAAAATTACTTTCTAATGTGAAGGAACTGGTTGTGCCTTTTCTTGCAAAGGTGAAAAAAACCCCATTAGATTACAAACAGTTCGCCTACATAGATATTCTTGAGTCTAATCTCAATGACATTACCTCACCATTTTTGCACAATTTATCTACGAAATATATAAACCTTACTCCCAAAGAAATCAGGGTGGCATATCTCATAAAGGAGGGGAAAACCACCAAAGAGATAGGAGAAATGATGGCTGTATCCCCTCGGACTATTGAGACTCATAGAAAAAATATACGAAGGAAACTTGGCATAGAAAAAAAGAAGGGAAACCTCAGGTCTCGCCTGCTGACATTTCAATAATTGGTATTTTCCATCCGTTTTTTCTCCCTAATAATTCCGTCTTGACTTTTATTCCTCTTGTGGCATTCTGAAAAATAATACGCTCTAAAGATTGGAATGTATATTTTGTTTCACTTCAATAGCAAGATAACCTTAAAAAAAGGGAGGTGTAAAATGAGATCAATACGGATGATTACCATAATGATGGTTTTTGCAAGCATGGTTTGTATCGCTGCATGCGGTGAGGAAAAAATGGCTTCTCTTGAAGGACATGACGATATTGTCGCTGTTCTCCAAAAATTACCCGAATGCTATGATAACCTCGCGATCACAAAGGCGATTTACACAGAAAACGCGATATTATATTACCAAGATGGACAGACTAGGCAGATGAATACGCTGACAGGCTCAAAGGAAATTGGAAACTACCTAAAAGAAAGGGGGAAAGTGGGTTGTCTGATTAAAATATCTATACAAGATATCAAAGAAGAGGCTGATACAGCTCATGCTGTGTATCATATTACAGCGCAAGAACGTAAGTCCGGTCTTGATTATACCTTTAATTGTTCAGCCGAAATGGTGAAGCAGGGTCAAGCGTGGAAAATAAAGGAACAAAGTACTAAGTATGCTCATTAGCGTTAATGTATTGTTAACAATCTGAATTCTATCTGCTATCTAATTCAAGTATTGATCCTCAATTACTTACAATAGATTTCTTAGAACCTGAGAGACATACACGTCAGACCACCATCCATCTTGCGCACCTCACTTACATCCAGTTCAATGATACCAAGTCCTGTAGCCTCAAGCTTTTTTACTGTGTTTGGAAATCCCTTGGGAGTGATAAGGCTATTGTTTATTAGAAGTGTGTTCGCTGCATACTCTTCGGTCTTGTTGACAATAATTGTATCGTAACCTTTAAATTCGTCGCGATCTGCGAATTTCTCTGTGATAAGCAACGTATTTTTACCAATATAATTGACGCTGGATTTCAAGTGTAAGCCTGCTTCTATATACACCGTTTCCCAGGTATATCCATATTCCTCAAAGATGCAACCGAGTTGCGTAGCCCCTTCTCTGTTCGTGCGCTCAGAGATTCCAATAAAAAAATGTGAATCCACTTGAAGCACATCCCCTCCATCAACAGTCCCGGGGGCGTGGATTCGAACGGTCTTGCGATAGGTGGCAAGCGCTCGTTCGATCGTATTCTCTTCACCTTTTCTATCCTCAACCCCAGGGTTTGTGATAATGGCCACATCCGGTGTTACAACAGCAGTGTCTTCCACGAAATATGCATCCGGGTAATTGGGCAGAGGCTCAAGGACAATGAGCTCGAGCCCAAGGGAGCTCAGTGCCTTGATATACGCACCATGCTGCTTTATTATCAATTCATACCGAGGTGTTCCAAGATTGGATGTGGTAATACCGCGAGCAAAATCATCTCCAGGTTTTCTGACTATGGCATGTGTGAACATTTTAGACATATGTAGTTATATGAATTTTTTTATAACGTTCCCACTTCTCTTATACTAACTTTTTCAGGTTTTCATCCACGGTTCCGTCTGGCAACACATAATCAGGAGATACATAGCCTTCTCCTTCAAATCTCTTCTTCCTTATACAATCCTTCCCCCCATTCCAACAATATTCTTCTATCCATTTTTTGTCTAATAAACCTCTATCATAGGCTCTCTTCATACCAGATGTTTCATCATACCATTCGCACACATTTCTATTTTTCATGTTTGCTATGTTCCTTTATAATATCGGAGCTGATCTGGCGCCGACGGCTGAAAACCCGGGGAAACCAAAATGTACCAGCGCTCTGGCAGTTTGGTGCAGCACAACACCTACTATTAAAATCGAAAGATGCACAAAAGTAGATGTGAATATACTATAAAGATATATGTTATTTAAAAGGAAAAAGCAGCATAAGGATGGAAGAAAAAAAGAGAAGAAGCGTATTTAAGCAATTCGTTTTCTCTTTAGGATCGTTAAGGCCATGTGGGTAAAAAATTGTAGGAAAAAATACGTCGGCACAACACGCATTAGAAGTTAATCTTTTTTGTGAAAAAGTGCAAACCCCTGACTTATTTGTAGTTGAGGCAGAATAGTATAATGCTATGATGATAAAAGCATGAATTATACTGTGCCCCCAGCACACTGGGGCTTTGATATCAGATCAGGCTAAAATCCATAGCCCACAGGCCCATGCCCCGGCACGCTTACATACCCGCGCTGGCCTCCTGAATCGTAGTTGCCTGCGCTGAATCTTGATGTCCAGAAGTTATCGCCCCCACTTCTGCCCGTATATGCATTCCTCTGCGCAGCAACATACAGGTTGATAACCGGAATGGGATTCCCTTCATATCCTGCATTTCCATTCTGATCGAGCCAGTATGAACCGGGCTGAATCCAGTACCCAAGAAGCTGACTCCATACAACCCACTCTGATTGGGGAAGTTCGCGTCCATTTATAATAACTCCTGTATTGCCGTTCGAGGCCTTTCTGTCAAGCTTTCCGAAACCATGCCCTGCTAACATAAAGCTATATGCAGGATACCCAACAACTCCGTAGAGCCCGCTTTTTGGATCGTACCAGTAGTTTCCGGGTCTTGGCTTAATATTATAGGTCTTTTCAATCTCATTAACCTGTACGTCTGAGAGAACAATACCATTGATTATTATCTGATTCTTCTGCCCAGAGCTTCCGAGAAATAATAGCATCAATCCAAAAATACCAAGAATGGGTATTATTTTCCTCATCATTTTCATGACGATTCCTCCTTTAGCTTGTATAAAAAAATTATATCATAAGGATTAATTGAAATTGGACATCTTAAATTTCCTTCCCATTGAAAAACATGCTGATTCTACAATTAATATCAATATTTTTAATGTCATTTCACTTTTCAGATGCCTATACCCTATCAATATCAAATGCCTCTACCCATGTTTCGACAAGTTTGTCTGTTCGTTTTTGGAGGCGACTTGAAATAATCTGGTTCAATCTACGCATCAAAATATAGCCCAGTTCCGGATCTTTATCGAACATATCGTTTAGATCAGCAGCAGAAATAGAAAGAATTTTGCAAGCCCTTGAACACCGAGCTGTTGCGGTCCACCTTCCAGGACTCACCAAGGATGACCAACCGAACACTGCTCTACTTCCCACTGTATCAACGACGATGGGTTTTTCAATGATCTCTAACCGATTATGTATTGCTTCCTCAAATTCTACGTCGGCCTTATATATCTTATCTGTAACAATAATGCTCAACTCTACTTCTCCATCCAGAACTCCATAAAGATTTTGGGCTATATCGCCTTGGTGAAAGATAATTTCGTTTGTTTGAAATTCCAAAAGGTCCCATCTCGGAATGATCGGTTCAAGCTTTTCTTGGCTTATACCTGAAAAAAAAGGTAATTCTGCAATTTCATTTTTATCCAGCATAATCCTCTCCCTTATATATACGGTTAATGGCTTTTGCCGATAGGTTTTTGATCATCCGGATTTTCAAACATCTTTTCTTGCTTCTCGAAAATATTTTTCTCGGATTCAGGTTTTTTATTCTTTTGCAGTATGACTGTTTAGGTGAAACCAATGTCATAAAAATGATCAGCGCGGTAGCAATATATAGTATGGTACTTATAGAAAGCTTTCTGCTACTGCGCCTTACATTTCGATAGTACTTAACGAAAACGTAACACGTGTTGCTCAATAATGAATGTGATATTGAAAATGAGTGACAATGAAAGTGGATTTGTGGCGTGAAACTTGCGGATCAGGCTCGTGATGCATGAGGCGTACTTAGCATTATTCGATTCACAATGAACGATTATAGTGAAACTTAATAAATAGTTTATATTATTTCGCACAAAATGACATCTAAAATATTTTTGAGGGTAGTAAATTTTGCAATCTTTGTCTTTTTCCAATTTGATAGTAAATTCATCTTATACTGCCAAGACCTCATTCAAGATGGCAACCTAAATAATTTAAGTCAGTGATGCGGTTTCTTTTTCACCTCATTTAAAAACCAATCCAAATAATCATCGAGCCTGTTGACAAGATAGTACGGCAAATTCAGCAGGAAAAAAGGTTTACCGCCGATGGTTTTGACAGCATCGATACATACCTCCTCTGAATAAAACCGCACAGCATAGGGGTGAGGTGCTTGGTCGATAAACTGGTGCAGAGAACGCAAGCGTCCTGCGGCGCCGGATTTGACTTCGATGGGTATAAGATAATCACCGAAGGGCACTATAAAATCCACCTCTGCATTGGACTGCTTTTTCTCGCGAACCCAAAAATAGAGCCCATGCAGAACCGACGTATTCATTGCCAGCAATTCCTGACCCACGATATGTTCGGCGATCTTTCCTTTATATACATTGTCGAGGTCAGCGGATTGAAACAGATCCTTCTGCAACCCTGCGAAATAATTTACCAAGCCAGTGTCCAGAAGTTGTAGTTTGGGTGATCTTTTTCGGTCAGCCAACAAAGGTGGTTGGGCATGCGTGGTAGGATATATAAGGTGTAAAAGCATAGCTTTATCAAGAACAGCAAACGCTTCACTCATCTCCCGCGATCGATAATTCGATTTACCAAAACCTTGAAAGGTAATGCGGGAGCCGGCTTCAAAAAACGCGTTTCGGATAATATGACGAAGCACAGCAGACTGGGTTTGATTGGACGTATATTTCTCGACATCATCAAGATAGGAAACGATAAGGCTCTCATAAACAGGCTTCAGTCGGTTCAGGTCTCTGGTATCAAGATAGACCTTAACGATTTCTGGCATCCCCCCAATGAACGCAAATCGGTGGAATAATTTCAGCATCCTTTCGTGGGCATAATTCGGCATCGGTATTTGATCGAAGATTCGGATTGCCTGAGTTTCATCACTGGCTTCTAAAAATTCACAAAACGATAGCGGACGCATGACCTGATACTCGACCCTTCCGACCGGGAAACTTATATGCCGATCTATCAACGATTCCAGCAGAGAACCTGCCGCAATGACGAAAATATTTCCCGCTTTTTCATAAAAATATCTCAACTCCGTTACAGCTTGAGGTGCGTTTTGTATCTCGTCAATAAACAGGAGAGTCTTCCCCCTATCTCGAATAGCGTTTTTATAGAAGAAGATAGATTCAACGCGCTCCTCAAATCCTAACTCTCTCTCGAATAGAGCTCTATCCTCTGGAAGCTCCAGATTCAAATAGAGATACTGATCAAATTTATCTGCCCAAAGATCCACGGCTGTGGTTTTCCCTACCTGTCTGGCACCGCGCAAAACTAGGGGCTTTCGATTGCTTTGACCAGCCCATTGATCGAATTTTAACAAGATGGATCTTGAAAACATTGTTTTATATCTCATAAAGTCAGGGATAATATAGAGAAAAAATGTATAAAAGTCAAGGTTAATTCAATCTAAAATAGTATAATAGTCAAGGTATTTAAAAAATGGCTTGCTCTGTAATATGTTCCGCAAAAAACGTCCCCCCAAAGAATACGATGGGAGAGTGGTACATTTTGCACTATATTTACCGGCTGGAAAGAAATCATGAGGCCGAAGGTCAGTTTGTGAGAGGACTAAAATACTAAAATGAGAATTTACACACAAGTAAAAGAGATTCTCCTTCGTTATTTTTGCCCATAGAAATGTTCACTTTTGTGTTTTTTTTCAGATAGTCCAAAAACTTGCTTTTCTCGTCCCTGTTATATTTATGGGCACTATTTACTGCACTGTAAATATTTCCTGAATAAAATCCCAGCTCAAAAAAAGTAATTATCCCGCCGATGACATCCAGATCATGATCAAAGGCCTCATACGCAGCATAAATCATTGCGCCATTCAACAAAAATGATATAAGGGCATCTTTTTTTCTCTCACAATACAAATGCCCTGCACCAGGGATGATGGCAAGCACTCCAGCAGTGGTGGGATTTTTCCTTTTGAGAGGCAGCTTTCTGTCGAGTTCCGTCACAATTTCTTTGAGATTGTATTTTTTCCTGTTTTGAAACGAAATCTCCTCAAAGTACTTTTGAGCCTTTTCCCACAAACCCATTTCCAGGTATACCCAGCCCCCTTGATAATGGGCCTCATCTTTCATTTCTTGATTCGGAGCAATCGTTATCACATTTTTTATGTGTGTAAGAGCCGCATCATAGCGCTTAAGTAATACATATGCCCTGCTTATTTTAAGATATGATTTGAGGGCATATCCCGTATTCTTGTAGTCCTCTATAAGCTCATCGAAGGCCTTAATAGCTTCTGAATATTGTTCGCCGTAAAGGAAACAAAGACCTATCTTGTATCTGGCAAGCTCCACCTTATCGGATAAAGGAAAAAAATAGATAAAACGCTTGTATTCTCCAATAGCCCTATAATATTCACCATTTTGAAAATAATCTTCGGCAAACTGAAATTGTCGTTCTGGATCGATCACAATTTCTTGGGTGGCATCTGAATGTGCCGGATTTGTTGTTTTTGTTGGATTAATATCTGTTTGGAGGTTTTCTGATTTCGCAGGGGAAGAGATAAGGAAGAGAAAAAGGGAGACAATGAGCATCACCCATCCTGCCAGTGAGGTGCAGGATTTACTGTGCATGATACCACCAGAAATCATTATTTTCTAATGGATCATACCATTTCAATTTCCCATTTACTATAATCTGGGGGGACAATCGTAACTCATCCCTGCCACATCTGAACAGTCGATCACATGTCATCATCCAACCAATGAAAAAGTCATGTTTTTTGAAACACTGTACACTATATTTCGAGCAGCTGGGATACATAGGGCAATTTTTACCATCGATTTGTGAAATATACGCACTGTAACTCTCAACCAGGGCCCGCAGGGGATTAACCTTTTTATCAATTTGCTTTTGGGAAATTTTTTGAGAGTTATTTTTATCCCAGGGCCCGTTAAAAGAAGAAGCATATGCCATGGTGGTCAAGCAGAAAAACATTATCAAGAAGATTAGACCGATTTTCATCTGGCGGGATGGAGTACTGGAGTACTGGAGTACTGCCACGTGTCTCCCCATTCCGGGATTTTTTCGGAAGAATCTCTCAGAGAGAGTACTTGAGTATTTCATTTTTCGTTTTTTCCATTCCTCCATTACTCCCTGGCCCAGACCTGGGTTATAGGCTTAATAAACTGATCAGAGCATGTAACGCTTTATAGGCTTAGCAGGCTCATTCAAGCACGTCGCGCCAGGGCAGGCCAACTCTCCATTACTCCGATTGGGTCGAAGACCTGCCTTTTGGGCGAAGCCCATTATCTATTTTTGGGTTATCCTAAGAATCTCCTCTACGGTGGTAATCCCACTGAGCACCTTTAAGGCACCATCTTGACGAAGAGTTACCATTCCCTGGTTAACTGCTTTTTTCTTTATGGCATTGGAATCCGAGGTCTTTAATATAAGACTCTTAATTGCATCATCTAAAATCATGAGCTCAAAAATACCGGTTCTTCCCTTGTATCCTGTATTGAGACAATCATGGCAACCTTTTCCTTTGTATATCTTTTTGCCTGAAGACATCTCTGGTGTTATGCCAATTTTTTCCAGAGATTCTTCATCAGGGATGTATTCCTCTTTGCATGCATTACACACATTCCTTACCAGTCTTTGGGCCAGAATACCAATTACAGAGGAAGTTACGAGAAAAGGTTCTATTCCCATATCAATAAGTCGTGTCACTGCGCTGGCCGAGTCGTTTGTATGAAGGGTAGAAAAGACCAGATGACCGGTCAAAGCAGCCTGAATAGCAATTTCAGCTGTCTCCAGATCCCTAATTTCACCCACAAGGATCACGTCAGGGTCCTGGCGCACAATTGAGCGCAGCCCATTTGCAAAGGTGATATCAATCTTTGGGTTGACCTGGATCTGCCCAATCCCCTCGATCTGGTATTCAACGGGATCTTCTATAGTGATAATATTGATGTCTGGATTATTGAGTGAACTTAAAGCGGCATATAAGGTTGTGGTTTTTCCGCTCCCAGTCGGCCCTGTAACTAGAATAATTCCATGAGCTGATGTAATGAGCTCATTAAATATCTTTAGTCTCTCCTCAGACATCCCGAGATCAGAAACCTTGAGCAGTACATTTGCCTTGTCCAGCAATCTAAGGACAACACGTTCACCAAATGCAGTAGGGATGGTAGAGACACGGATATCCACATTTTTATCTCCTATTTTGATCTCAATCCTTCCATCCTGGGGAAGTCTCTTCTCAGCAATGTTCAGCTTTGCCATAATCTTGATTCTGGATATAAGTGTTGACTGAACATGCTTAGGAGGAGACAGCATATCATAGAGAATGCCATCAACTCTGTGCCTGATCTTTATCCTGTTTTGATAGGGTTCGATATGAATATCGCTCGCCCTTGCCTTTACTGCCTGAGATAACATCAAATTCACCAGTTTGATAATGGGGGCATCGCTGGTGTCATCCAGGAGATCCCCCGTTTCCTCAACAGCAGATATAATTATGTCTCTGTCTTCATCACGCATATCCTGAATGACCTGCTCAGCAGAATCGCTGCTCATATCATAGGCAAAATTGATGGTCGAGAGGATGGCAGAGTAGGGAGCAAGTACAGTTTCTACACCATCCCATCCCAGGATTATGTGCAGATCATCAATGGGCTGAAACAACGTAGGATCATTGACAGCTATGTAGGTCCCGTCAGATCTTACCACAGGGACCATCTTGTATTTTTTTAGAAATTGTATAGGGATGTGTTCTGTGAAGTTGGTATCCATATCCTCAGTGGAAATAGTGGACCATAATGATAGTCCAAACTGAATACCACGGGCCTTTAACAGGTCTCCTTCTCCGATTACCCCTTTTTGGACGAGAATTTCTCCTATCCTGCCGCCTTCTTTCCGTTGTATCTCAAGGGCTTCTTCGAATATCTCTTCTGAAAAGGAGCAAATCTCTTTTAATATCTCCCCCAATAATTTATGAGGCATACGATACGCATCCTTATTGAACAGTCGAGCCCTGTTCTTTAAATTTTGGTTTTTCATACATTTTTATGGCACCTCCCCTGATTTTTTCTATTTCCTTTTGCTTCTCGTCATAAATCTTTTGTGCCTCAATGGGGTTCTCAATGATGTGGGGTGTTAGAAAAACAAAAAGGTTGGTTTTATTTCGAGATCGAGATTTTGATTTAAAAAGCAAACCAAGGCCCGGTATATCTCCTAAACACGGTACCTGATACGCTCCTCTTTCAGTATTTTCTCCAATGATCCCACCGATAACCACAGTATTTTTATCCTTTACGATAACCGTGGTTTCTGCAGAGCGCTTCAGGGTCGTCGGTCTGAATTCCTCAATCCCACCTTTTAATGTTATATTCTCTTGAAAGATCTTTAGCCTTACAAACCGCTCCTGGTTGATCTGAGGAGTGATCTTGAGTGTCATGCCCACATCCTTATATTCGTATGTTTGGTATGTTTGGTCACCGGTTGCCTCTTTGGTGAGGTACGGCACATTTTCTCCTACCTTAATCTCTGCCTCCTCATTGTCTGTTGTCAGAATCTGCGGAGTTGAAAGTATATTCACATCAGAATCTTTTTGGTATGCCTGTAAGATGGCGGCGACATTTGGAAAAACCACATTCCCAATTGTGATTGCCTCACCAACAACCCCCAAGGAAAATCCTGAAGGGAGAGTCGGTGGAATCCCTGACAATCCTTTAATACCGCTGTAATCCCCTACTCCGCCAGCACCTCCCGAGCCAGTAAAAACACCGCCTTTCCTTCCATGATACGTAAAATCCTCCATTCCTAACCACTCTACCCCAAGCCTGAACTCTTTATCCACATTGACTTCCATAATCAGGGACTCGATATAGACCATGGTTCTGGGGATATCAAGCTTCTTGATGATATCTTCGATGACAAGATAGTCGTGTTTTTTTGCATTAATTACCAGCGAATTGGTTGCCTTATCTGCCACTATCTGTACCTCCTTAGAGATAACAGGAGCTTTTCCTTTTGCTGCCTGTTTTTTCTCTTCAGAAGGAAGGGCCGCTAAGACCTTGACAAGATCCTCGGCATTTGCATTCTGAAGGTAATACACATGAATATCCCCTTCTCCTCGTGGAATCTCTTTATCCAATAGTGTTATAAGCTTTCTAATCCGTAATGTATCATCCTCTGTGGCCAGTATTATCAAGGAATTGGTCCTCTCATCAGCCATAATTCTGACAACAGGGCCTATAGGTGCGCCTTTTGTGGCCCTCTGAGTTGTCTTTTGAAAAATACTTACTAATGGTTTCGATAGAGAGGATGCTGTTGCATGTTCAAGGGGAATTACTGATATCTCTTCACCGATGCCCACCACATCAATAGCTTCTACAATCTTGAGCAAGCGTTTGATATTGGAAAGCACATCAGTAACAATCAGCATACGTGTAGGTGGATAGGAGACAATCAGGCTGCTCTTGGATATCAAAGGGGCAAAAAGTTTTTTAAGTTCATCAGGATTGGCATATGCAAGAGGAATGAGCTGAGTTACTACCTTGTCTTCAGGGGCAATAGCCTCTTCGCGGAGTCTGGTCTCAATGTTTTTAGACCGTGCATGGAGAGCTGGCACAATCTTGATAATACTTCCGGCAGGAACGGTTGTAAATCCATGGACATCCAGCACAGATTCAAAAACTCTATAAGCCTCTTTTACCGATATCTTGGTCGGGGAAATAATCGTCACCTTCCCCTTCACCCCATCATCAATGACAAAGTTCTTACCTGTCAACTCACTTATAAACTTGATAAAGAGGCCAATATCTACACTGTCAAAGTCGATGGTAACATAGCGTGTACCTGGCCCCTGTTTAAGCGGGAGCTTTTCCCCCTGGGTAATCCTCTTTTTTGCTGGAACCTTTACCTGGGCTTGGGGTTGTTTTTTTTCTTTGGCAGGCTTCACCGGCTCAAGCTTTTTTTCTGGTTGAATAGGTGGAGGAGCAACAGATATCACTCCTTCTTCACCCGCAAGCCTTGCTCCGAGTGCAGGACCGCTCCATGAAAACAATAATACTATTATCCACAAAAGAGAGAAAAGATATGCTTTCACATTTGTAGTATATTTCATAATCTTATGTCCCATGATTACTGGAGGGTTGGAGTATTGAAGCCTCTCATTCTTTATATTTCATTACTCCGACTCTCTGTTATTTCTTTTCTAGTATCTTTTCAAACTCGGGCACGCCTCTCATGTTTTGTAGGTCTCTGTCCTTTCGAGCCCACTCTCTCACCAATGTATTCAGTGAAATAGCCTTCTTCAGGTTTTCCAAACTTTTCATCACCTTTCCTTTCGATGCATAGAGACATGCCAAGTTGTAATATGGGTCTACATATTCTGATTTCAGTCGAATAGCACTTTCAAGACTGTTTTGAGCCTTCGAATAGTTTCGCTGTTGAATATAGATCACCCCTAAATTATTCAATGCATAAACGTTGTTTGGCTCAAGTATAAGGGTTTGCTTATAAAGCTTTTGTGCTTCTTTCAAACGGCCGATTTTTTGAAAATATTTTGCCCTTTCATAAAATTCCCCAAAATTTACAGTCGCTTCTATCTTATGGCTTACTACGGTCTTTTGATTCTTTGGAGGTGATAGTGTCTTTTTATATTTGAAATCGAACCATGAATAAAATGTAAAAGCAAGTAAAATGAAAATGAGAGAAATCAGCCATACAGTTCTTGAAAAAAAAATACCTGGTTTTCCTTTGGTACCCAATAAAATTCTTTTGTATTTTGGAAACCTGACATCTTTCTCTTTCTGTGCCTTTTGCAATGCCTCGTGTATGTAGCTCATTAGTCCGACACCTGATACAAAAAGGCTCTGGTTCGGGGACCAACAATCCCATCAGGACTAAGTTCGAAATAGTTTTGGAATTTCATGACACAACGAAAGGTTGCATTGTCATAGACACCTGTAAGCTCCAGCAAATATCCCAGTTTTTTTAAAGACTTTTGCACGTTCAAGACGTCCGGTGAACTCATCCCCTTAATTAAATCTACCTTTTTGCCTTCGTAGGGATAGATCCAGGTAACATTCTGCTCCCCGTAACTCTTAAAAAAATCTCTGGCAACCTCCCTTTCCTTACCGTCAGCATCTACTGCTATGACTCCATCAGCTGTTACTTCACGGATCAGGAGATAACGAGAGGATGAGGGCAGGTTAGAACTCGTATCCCCTGCAATAGGGCTCGAAGATTCTGAAGGTGAAAAGTGAGTTAAAAGGACTCGAAAGGGTTTTTTGAACCTCATAAAGTATTTTGGCTCTATATCGAAAGAAATCATCCCTACATTTTGTTCATTTTCATGACTGCCGCCTGCATTGTTCTTATCGTTGTAAAGGTTAAAGAGGCCTGCAAGGCTTGCCTTTTCATCAAGATAGATTGTTGCTTCCTGCTTTTCGATTTTGAGAGGCATTGATATGGATTGAGTATCTCTGGTTGGAAGCGCCGCCATTTTTTCATGGCCTGGAAAAAGTTTGAAAATATATTCTCTAAAGCTCCATCCAGCAAAACTTGCGACTATGATTAGTATCAAGAGGAGCATAATAGGTAACACAACTCTTTTCCAAAACCACCACTTTATTTCACTATCTGCTGCTATATCTCCACGGATTTCCTCGAGAGCACTCCCAACCATTCCTTGAGAGATAATATATTTTTCCCTGGCATATGCAATTAGGAGTGCTCGATCACAAACAGCATTGATCCTTCTTGGATTTCCTTGAGAATAACGATAAATTGCCTTAAAAGCACTCTTTGTAAACCTTACATTTCCCCTGCCGCCTGCCACCACCAATCTGTGCTCTACATAGCCCTGGATATCCATGTGGGCTAAAGGCCTCAGCTCATAGCGAACCATAATCCTTTCATTAAGCTGTCGTAACGAGGAAGATGCTAAAAGCTCTTTCAATTCAGACTGTCCAACGAGAACTATCTGAATCAATTTCTCTTTTTCTGTTTCTAAATTCGAAAGCATCCGTATCTGTTCAAGAACCCTGAGAGAAAGATTTTGAGCTTCATCTATCAACAGTACCGCATTACCCCCACCGCTAAAAGTCTCGAGCAGGAACTGGTTGAGTCTGTCAATATATTCTTTCTTTGTTTGCACTCCAGGATCAAGGTGAATGTCAAATTCCTGATTTATTATCTCTAAAAGTTCTTTCTCATTGATAAAGGAATTAAATATCAGGGCGCTCTTCGTAGATTTATTTAACTGGTCTAAAAGAGCTCGGCAAAGGGTAGTCTTGCCTGTACCGATTCCACCAGTAATAGCAATAAAGCCCTTTCGTTCGTTAATTCCATAAAGAAGATGGTCAAGCGCCTCTCTGTGATGAGGGCTTAGAAAAAGGTATCGTGGATCTGGTGTGAGATTAAAAGGGCTCTCTTTAAAACCAAAATAGGATGTATACATATAAAAGTTAAAAGTGTCTAAAGTTAAAAGTGTCTAAAGTTAAAAGTGTCTAAAGT
>Ga0315534_1000393_pt1 | contig 30179 bp, 26 predicted proteins | sample SalMarSW160240MG_FD_203094 | JGI IMG/M metagenome (GOLD analysis project Ga0315534, IMG submission 203094) | Salt marsh sediment microbial communities from the Plum Island Ecosystem LTER, Massachusetts, United States - Salt Marsh Sediment SW1602-40 ...
GGTCTCTACCTGCTGGGTAGACACGTCCTGCCGCGCGAGGAAAACATGCTCGTAAAGAGGCATGGATAGCCTTTCCTTCTTCGTTGCTCCGGCGCGAAGCCCCGCATGGGCGCTTTAGAAGGAAAGGCCCAAGAGACGACCCAGAGAGCGGAGACACGGGAGGACGGCGTTTAAGCCTACCGCCTAGAAGCGGCCCTCCGTTCAGCCCCCGACCGGAGCGGTTGTCATGGCGGCTTTATAAGACCTGGCGCCACATTTACAAGGGGCGATCGGCGGGCCCCTCCGCTATTGCGGGACCGACTGCGAGGTGCACTCGACGGCCTTGTTCTCGGTCAGCGAGAACGCTTTACAACCGCTTTGGGCGTTGACCTCGACCACGCCAACCTTGTCGATCGGCGCGTCCTTGTATTCGAGCGTGAAACTGACCGGGGTCACCACTTGGGTGGTCAGGTCCTGGGGTGGACGTCCTTTGGCGTCGAAGGCAAAAACGAGATCCTTCGGGTTGCCAATGCGCGGCACGAGTTGCAGCTCGCTGAAGTCCGGCGTTGGTGCCGAGGCTTTAACCGTGATGGTGACGGTCGGCGGATCGCCGGATTTATTGAGTGCGGCGGTCACGTCCTCGATCGAGGTGAGCACAACCAGTGCCGGATCGGGCGGGAGCTTGGATTTCCAAGGCCAGAGCGCAGGTTCGCCGGCCAGAAGCGGCGCGCTCACGCTCGCCATGCCGAACGTTGCGATGAGCGTTTTGAGGAGGCCGTGCCGATGCATATCTATTTTCTCCCTATACGAGGGGTGAACCGGGATGTTGTCCCGAAACGCCTTTCTAGCATAGCGGATTGTGGGGACACGCTGCCTTTTCGGTTCGCCTCGCTGCGTGGGATCGCTTGACAGCAAAGATTGAAACGGTGTCTTTGGCGCGAACCTCAGATCCCCTTCATCTCAGCAGATCCCTTCATCTCAGCCTATGAGCATTGCTTTCATATTTCCCGGCCAGGGAAGCCAAGCGATCGGCATGGGAGCCGAGCTTGCCAAGGCCTATCCGTCCGCGCGCGCCGTGTTCGAAGAGGTCAACGCGGCGCTTTCGCAGAATTTGTCGAAAGTGATGTGGGAAGGACCCGAAAGCGAACTGACCCTGACCGAGAACGCCCAGCCGGCGCTGATGGCGGTTTCGCTGGCGGCAATGCGCGTGCTGGCCGACAAGGGGCTGACACTAAAGGGGAAAGTAGCGTATGTGGCGGGTCATTCGCTCGGCGAATATTCGGCGCTTGCCGCTGCCGGCGCGCTCAGCTTGGCCGACACGGCGCGGCTTCTCAAGACACGCGGACGCGCCATGCAGGAGGCCGTGCCCGTAGGCGAGGGCGCAATGGCCGCACTGCTCGGTGCCGATCTTGCGCAAGCCCAGGACCTCGCCAAGGCCGCGGCCGACGGCGAAGTCTGCGAAGCCGCCAATGACAACGCGCCAGGGCAGGTGGTGATCTCAGGCGCTAAGACAGCGATCGAACGGGCGTTAAGCCTTGCGCCCAAATTCGGCGCCCGCCGGGCGGTGCTTCTGCCAGTCAGCGCCCCGTTCCATTGCGCGCTCATGCAACCGGCCGCCGAGGCGATGCGCGACGCGCTCGCTGCCGTGACAATCGATTCGCCGGCGGTTCCGTTGGTGGCCAATGTGCTGGCCGAACCGGTTTCCGACCCGGAGACCATCCGCGCACGTCTCGTTGAGCAGGTGACCGGCATGGTGCGGTGGCGCGAGACCATGCTTTTCCTCAAGGATCATGGCGTCGGCACCGTGTATGAGGTTGGTGCCGGGCGCGTGCTCACCGGCATTGCACGCCGGTTTGATGGAATGGAGGCTAAAAGCGCTGGCCTGCCGGATGAGCTCGAAACGGCAGCGGCAGAACTTACGGCTTAGAAGTCAGAAAGGAAGACACCTCGATGTTCGACCTGACAGGAAAAGGTGCGCTTGTCACCGGCGCCACCGGCGGCATTGGCGGAGCCATCGCCAAGGTGTTGCACGCGCAAGGCGCCAATGTCGCCGTCTCGGGCACCAAGGCGGAGCGCCTCGAAGCCCTTGCCAGTGAGCTCGGCTCGCGAATCTCCGTGCTCCCTTGCGACCTGCGCGACCGGCCGGCGGTGGCGCAGCTCGCCGATACAGCCGAAGCAACGCTCGGCCAGGTCGACATCCTCGTCAACAATGCCGGCATCACCCATGACAATCTCTTCATGCGCATGAAAGATGACGAGTGGGATGACGTGATTGCGGTGAACCTGACTTCGGTGTTTGTGCTCACCCGGGGTATCTTGCGCGGCATGATGCGTCGCCGTTACGGACGCATCGTGAATATCGCCTCGATCTCGGGGGTGTTCGGCAATCCAGGGCAGGGCAACTATGCCGCCTCAAAGGCGGGGCTGGTCGGCATGACCAAATCGCTGGCGCGTGAAGTCGCAAGCCGCGGCATTACGGCCAACTGCATCGCCCCGGGGTTCATCAAAACGCCCATGACCGACGCATTGACGCCCAAGCAAGTCGAGATGATCGCCGCCGCCATCCCGGCCCAAACCTTTGGAAACCCGGAAGATGTGGCCGCGGCCGTGGCCTTCCTGGCGAGCCCTGAGGCGGCCTATATCACCGGCGAGACGATGCATATAAATGGCGGCATGGTGATGGTGTAAGTGCCTTGATTGATAAGGACTTTTGGCAATTCCTTGCGGAAATTTGGCAGGTATTCTAGAGGCATGGGGACTTCTGGCTTGCCCGCGCAAAGTATGGTAGGCAGGCGGCCGTTTCGTGGGGGCTTGACAAACGACAATCCCACCGCGATCAACCCTTCTTTCACTTGCCGCTTGGGAATGCGTCAGGCCGTGAGCCGCCAGCCCGGGGGATGTGCAAGGGTAAGGATCAAAGTCAGGGACGGGTGAGGCGGATATGAGCGATATCTCGGAGCGCGTGAAAAAGATCGTGGTGGAGCATCTCGGGGTCGAGGCCGATAAGGTCACCGAGAACGCGAGCTTCATCGACGACCTCGGGGCCGACAGCCTCGACACTGTCGAGCTGGTCATGGCCTTCGAGGAGGAATTCGGCTGCGAGATTCCCGACGACGCCGCGGAGACTATTCTCACCGTGGGCGATGCCATCAAGTTCCTGCAGAAGAACACGGCAGCTTGACGCGACTTCGCGGGACACCGCCGTCCCGCCGTGATGAATAAGAGCCCTCGAACGGCTCAAAAACGAATTCCCCGCGAGGATCACGCGAAGCGCGATGCGACGTGTCGTCATCACAGGTTTGGGTCTCGTCTCGCCGCTCGGCTGCGGCTACGAGACCGCGTGGAAACGCCTGACCGCAGGTGACAACGCCGCCCGCCGCATCGAGAGTTTCGACGTCTCCGACCTGTCCTGCCAGGTTGCGTGCCAGGTCCCGCATGGCGACGGCTCCAATGGCAGTTTCAATCCGAGCGACTGGATGGAACCGAAGGAGCAGCGCAAGGTCGATGAATTCATTGTCTATGCCATGTCCGCCGCCACTCAGGCGCTTAAGGACGCCGGTTGGCAGCCGGCCGCCTATGAGGATCAGATCCGCACTGGCGTGTTGATCGGCTCAGGCATTGGCGGGCTCCAGGGCATCGAGAAGACCTCGCTTTTGTTTGCTGAAAAGGGGCCGCGCCGGGTCAGCCCGTTCTTCATACCAGGGCGTCTTATCAATCTGGCCGCCGGCTATGTCTCCATCGAGCATGGCCTGAAAGGACCGAACCATGCGGTGGTTACCGCCTGCTCGACAGGCGCGCATGCGATCGGCGACGCGGCACGGCTCGTTCAGCTCGGCGACGCCGATGTGATGCTGGCCGGCGGGACCGAATCGCCGGTTTGCCGCTTGGCGATTGCCGGATTCGCCGCCTGCCGCGCGCTTTCGACCAATTTCAACGATCAGCCTGAGCGCGCCTCGCGCCCTTATGACCGCGATCGCGACGGATTCGTGATGGGGGAGGGTGCAGGGGTCGTGGTGCTCGAAGAGCTCGAGCATGCCAAGGCAAGGGACGCCCACATCTATGCTGAGGTGATCGGTTATGGCCTGTCAGGCGACGCCTTTCACATTACCGCGCCTGCCGAGGATGGCGACGGGGCCTATCGCTGCATGGTCTCAGCGGTAAAACGTGCTGGCATCGATCCGGCCGATATCGATTATATCAATGCCCACGGCACCTCGACGCCGATGGGCGATGAGATCGAACTTGCCGCCGTCGAGCGCCTCTTCGGCAATGCCGCGGGCAAAGTCTCCATGTCTTCGACCAAATCCGCGATCGGCCATCTTCTCGGCGCCGCCGGCGCGGTCGAGGCGATCTTCTCGGCACTGGCGATTCGCGACAACCTTGCTCCGCCGACCCTGAACCTCGATAATCCCTCGGTCGCGACGGCGATCGATCTCGTGCCGCATCAGGCGAGGGAGCGGACGATCAACACAGTGCTATCGAATTCGTTCGGCTTTGGCGGGACCAATGCCTCGCTGATCCTTCGGCGTTGCGACGCGTGAGGCTCTTTCCGAAACCTCCCTTTCGCCATATTTCGACTTCAACTGGGAGGCATCGTCTGGGTAAGGTTTTCTCGCCATGTCCGTGACCAGAGACCTTCCGTCGATGCCTAACATCAATGACGGACGATTTGCGCCCGGCGCTCCCGGGCATTTGGGCGAATCGCTCCCGCGCAGCCCAGCCGAAGCGCTTCAGCCGACGCGGCCGCCCGAGCCGCCGCCGGAGTGGGAGGAGCCTGACCCCAATCCGCACCCATTCTTAGGGATGCTGGACGGGTTTATGACTTTCATTTTCCTGCTGGCTTGCCTCGCTGCCGCGGTCTTCTTTTGGGTCAAGATGCAAATCGACCGACCCGGTCCGCTTGGCACTTCGGCTGTTTTTGCCGTGCCCAGAGGTGAAAGCGGGGCCGCCATCGCCGAGCGGCTCGAGCACGAGGGCATTATCGCCGACCGCCGCATCTTCATGACCAGCCTGTTCTACTTTAAATATCTAAAGGGCCTGGGGAGCCCGAAAGCGGGCGAGTATCAGTTTCCCAAGCAAGCAACCATGCGCGACGTGCTCGATACGCTGGTCGAAGGCAAATCGATCCAATACAAGATCACCTTCGCCGAAGGGCTGACCAGCTATCAAATCGTGCAGAAGCTCTTGGCCCATCCCGAGCTTCACGGCGAGATTACCGAGATACCTCCAGAAGGAAGTCTGCTGCCCGACACGTATAAGTTCGGCCGCAACGACACGCGGCAGGACATCATCGAGCGTATGCGGGCGGCACAGACGAAATTCCTGGCCGCGGCGTGGGCAAACCGCCACGAAGATATTGCGGTCGCGACGCCGGAAGAGGCGCTGATCCTGGCGTCGATCGTGGAAAAGGAGACCGGGCGCGCCGACGAACGCGCGCAAGTCGCCAGCGTGTTCCACAACCGGCTCAAAAAGAACATGCGGCTTCAATCGGATCCGACCATCATCTATGGGCTGGTGGGCGGCAAAGGGGCGCGCGATTATCGCCTGCGGCGCGACGAGATCAGCCGCGAAACCGCATATAATACCTATAAAATCAATGGCTTACCGCCAACTCCGATCGCCAATCCGGGCCGTGCTTCAATTGACGCCGTGCTTCGGCCGGCCAAGACCAGCGACCTCTATTTCGTCGCCAACGGGACCGGCGGTCATGCCTTTGCCGCGACGCTCGACGAGCACAATAAGAATGTCGCGCATTGGCGGCAGATCGAGCGCGAAATACGCGCGCGAGAAGCGGAGCAGGCTGCGGCCAAGGCCGCTCAAGAGGCCGCTGCACCGCAGGATGAGAATGCGCCAGCCGCAAACGGCGCGCCGGCGGCCGATCCGACGATCACTTCGGAGGCCGTGATAGACCCGGCGTCGCTGGCCAATACAGGCAATCCTTTCGTACAACCGGAGCCTGCTGGCGAGGGGGAGGTCCCGAAACCGCTGAGGAATCCGAAGCGCTAAAGCTTGCGGACGTGCGTTAGGCACGCGACTCGGCTTATAAGCGGCGTAGTTAGAAGGCATTGCGGGCGGGGGCTTTGCTATCGCATGACGCTGATGAGCATGACTGGCTTCGCCCGCACCCATGGCGTGCACGGGGACACGAGCTGGCACTGGGAAGCACGCAGCGTCAATGGCCGGACTCTCGACTTGCGCCTGCGTATGCCGACCGGCTTCGAGGGACTTGAGGTTACCGCTCGCAGCCTTGCCCAACAAAAGCTCGCGCGCGGCAACTGCGTCATCAATCTGTGGGTCAAGCGGGAAATCGGCCACACGGAGATCCGCCTCAACGAGGCCGCGCTACGGCAGGCGCAGAGCGTGGCAGACCGCGCCCAAGATCTCACCGGGCTTAAACATGCCCGGCTCGACACACTGCTCGGCATGCGAGGGGTGGTGGAAACGGTCGAGGCGGAGGAGAGCGAAGAAGCTCGAGCGGCGCTAAATCACGCCATGATCGCAAGCCTCGCGCAGGCGCTCGATGAGCTCGTAAGCGCCCGGGAAAGCGAGGGGGAACGGCTCCAAGTGGTGATCGAGAAACAGCTCGCTGCGATTGCAAGACTTACCGACAGCATCGCGGATGCCGCGGCACAGAGGCCCGAGGCAATCGCCTTGCGCCTGCGCGAACAAATCGCCCGTCTCACCGACGCAAGCTCGACGCTCGATCCCGAGCGCCTGCATCAGGAAGCACTCCTGATGGCGGCCAAGGCGGATATTCAAGAGGAGCTCGATCGGCTGCGCGCCCACGTCGCGGCGGCAAACGACCTTTTCGGCAGCGGTCAGCCCGCCGGACGCAAGTTCGAGTTCCTTGCCCAAGAGTTCAATCGCGAGGCAAATACCATCTGCTCGAAAGCGTCCGATATCGAAACCACCCGAATCGGGCTTGAGCTCAAGACAGTGATCGGTCAGTTACGCGAGCAAGTTCAGAACATCGAGTGAGGGAGATGGGAAGGGGCATCGCCCGAAGGGGACTCATGCTGGTGCTGTCTTCGCCGTCCGGCGCAGGCAAGACCACGCTCGCGCGCCAGTTGATCGAGAAGGATTCCGGTATCTCGATGTCGATCTCTCATACCACGCGGCCGAAGCGCAAAGGTGAACAGGACGGCGTTCACTACTACTTTGTCGACCGCGACACGTTCACGCAGATGCGCGACCGCGGCGAGTTTCTGGAATGGGCGGTGGTGTTCGACAATTACTACGGCACGACGCGCAAGCCGGTCGAGCAGGCGCTGTCGAAAGGATGCGACGTCCTGTTCGATGTGGATTGGCAAGGTGCCAAATCACTGCGCGATAAGGCCAAGGGAGACGTCGTCACCGTCTTTATTCTGCCGCCTACCGCGACGGATCTTGAGCAACGCCTCAATGTGCGCGCGCAGGATTCGGCCGAGACGGTACGGCGCAGGATGCTGGGGGCCAGCAACGAGATCCAGCATTGGAAGGACTACGATTACGTCGTCATCAATTATGACGTCGAGCAGTCGGTATCGGCGGTGCGCTCTATTCTTGTGGCTGAGCGACTGCGCCGGGCGCGGCTGACCGGCCTTAAGGATTTCGTGCAGAATTTGCAGTCCGAGCTTTAGCCGGCGTTCCGGGCCCAAGCACGTTGGCGAGCCGGCAGAACGCATCGACGTTAAGCTCTTCGGCACGCGCCTTAGGATCGATGCCAAGCGACTGGAGCAACTGTTCGCTGTCAGGCGTAATTTGGCGAAGCGCGGCACGAAGCATCTTGCGCCGCTGGCCGAAGGCCGCGGCCGTGACACGCTCAAGTGCGTTAACGTCGCAAGACGGCTGGGGCTGAGCCCTAGGAACCAGCTCAACCAGGGCCGAATTGACCTTGGGGCGTGGCGTAAACGCCTGTGCCGGCAGCGTCATGAGGATGCGCGGCAACGTGCGCCACTGAGACAGCACGGCAAGGCGTCCATAGTCCTTTCCGCCCGGCGGTGCCACGATGCGTTCGGCGACCTCGCGCTGAAACATCAGAACCATGCGGTCGAACCAGGGCGGCCACGGATCGCTCTTCAACCAGGAAATCAGCAGAGGGGTGGCGACGCTATAGGGCAGATTGGCGACGATGCGGACCGGGGAAGCGCGTGCAAGCAGGGCAAAATCCACCTCTTTTGCATCGGCGGCAATAATGTCGAGCCGGCCGGGATAAACCGCCGCGATCGCATGCAACGCCGGCAGGCAGCGTTCGTCCTTCTCAATTGCGACGACGCGTGTGGCGCCTTCGAGCAGAAGAGCGCGGGTGAGGCCGCCGGGTCCCGGTCCCACCTCGACCACAGTCACGCCCTCAAACGGCCCCGCCGCACGGGCAATGCGCCGCGTCAGATTGAAATCGAGCAAGAAGTTCTGACCGAGACTCTTTTTCGCCGTCAAGCCAAGCTCGCGAATCACTTGGCGGAGCGGCGGTAGCCCGTCTTCAGCGCTCACGCTTTCGCCTCGGCCTGTGCACTCATGGCAGCGGCCAAGCGCAGCGCTTCGATCAGGCTGCGGGGGCTCGCTTTGCCGGTTCCGGCAAGGTCGAATGCCGTGCCGTGATCGGGGGAGGTGCGTATGAAGGGCAGGCCAAGCGTCACATTGACCCCATCCTCGAAGGAAAGAGTCTTGAACGGTGCAAGCGCCTGATCGTGATACATGCAGATCGCGGCGTCATAGGTCGCAAGGGCAGCCTCATGAAACAACGTGTCGGCGGGGCGGGGACCTGTCACATCAAGACCTTTGGCCCGCGCTGCGTCGATCGCCGGTTTGATGATGTCGATCTCCTCACGGCCCAGGCTGCCTTCTTCGCCGGCGTGGGGATTGAGGCCGGAGACGATAAGGCGGGGATGCTCGACGCCGAAATAGCGCGTGAGGCTATCGGCGGTGATCGCAAGCGTCGAGAGGATAAGCTCGGGCGTGAGCAGGCCAGGAACCTCCTTTAAGGGAACGTGGATCGTCACCGGAACCACTCTCAAGCGAGCACTGGCGAGCATCATGACCGGATGCAGGGGTTTTCCTTTGGGCGAGGCGAGAGCGGCGAGATACTCTGTGTGACCCGGGAAAGGGAAGCCTGCGCCATAGAGCACCGACTTGGCGATCGGATTGGTCACCACCGCGCGCGCCGCTTCCTCCTGCACCAGGCTGACGGCGCGCTCGACGGCCTGCATCACCAAAGGCGCCGCAGACCGGTCAGGATGTCCGGCCACGACTTTGCCTTGGCTCGCAATTGGGAGCACGGGCAGAGCATCGGCGAACCGGCTCAGCCCGGCGCCGATATCGGAAAGCTCGGCGATGGGCGCTTCGAAGTTCAGCGCTCCGGCGCGGGCGGCAAGCACGGCCGGGTCGCCAAGCAGGACAAAGGGTGGAATGGTCTCGTCGGCACGCGCGGCCCAAGCGCCGAGCGCAATATCAGGGCCGATCCCCGCGGGATCGCCAATTGTCAGCGCCAAGGGACGGTCGGCAGCCATGCCTGTCCGCTAGCACGAAAAGCGTGCCTAGCGGTACTCGATGAACGCGTCTTGACGGATATCACGCAACAGGCGCTCGGCCCGAAGTCCCATTTCCTTGTTCATCAATTGGTTTTCAGCCCTTTCGCGGGCCTTGTCGTCGCGCGTGGCCGAACTTTTGCCGCATACGGCGTAGAGCTCGACCGCGGCCCGGGTAACGGTCGGCGGCGTCATTTGCCCGGCCTTGGCATTCAACACGAGGAGCCGCGCCGGCTGCGCCAGAGAGGCCGCCTTCAGGTCCTTAAGCGTGTTCACGCTGGCCCCGTCGATCCCCTTGGCGAGTTGGGCGCAAGATCCGAACCGGGCGCGCAAAGCTTCAGCCGCCGCGACTTGCGTGGCGATCGCCTTTTGGCCGCCGCCCGACGGGATAGCGAATTTCACTTGGCGAAGCTGCAACGCGGGCTCCGCAGCTCCATCTTCCTCCGGCGAGTCGCTCTCCGACAATGCCTTCTCGACATCGGCATCGGCGATTTGAATATCGCGCCGGAATTTTTTTCGTACCGTTTGCTGCCAGACCAGCTGTGCGCGGATGCGATCTTTGAGCGTTTTGATATCGACACCAGCCTTGCCAAGCGCGGTGGCAAGCCCATTGACGTCCATGTTATTTTTTTGCGCCATGCCAGTCAGGACCGTTGTTACATTGTCCTCGTTAACCGTGATCTTTTCTTTGCGCCCTTCCTGAATCTGTAAATGTTCATCGATCAGCATGTTGGTCGCCTGCTTTTTAAGGGCAGGCGAGGGCTGCTGCTGGGTGGTGATGGCGAGAAACCGTTCGCGCTGATCGATGTCATAGTCGGAGATCGGATCGTCATTGACGAGAATCTTGATCGAGACTTCCTGAGAGACGGCGGTCAGGGCGCCTCCGATCAACGTCACAGCCAGAAGCACCGCTGCCAAGCCGGAGCGGATGGCGCGATTAAGGATCCGCATCGATGCGGTGTCGCTTGGCGAGTGTCTGAACTTACGCATGGACCGCAACCACCTAGTTGGTATCAGACCCACTTGCACCAAATACGCTATTCGCCGAGGTCGAGTAGGCGAAGCTGCCGAGATACTTCAGTGAGATGCTCACAAGGAAGCGTTCGTCCGGTTCGATGTCCTGATCCTCGATGAAAGAACGCTGATAGGTGACGTCGACCAAGAAGCAGTCGTCCTGGAAGCGCAGGCCCGCGCCGTCAGTGATGGTCTGATCCATCGCCAGATCGTAGCGGAGGTTACCCAGCAACGCCCAATTCTCGGTGATCGCCAACGTGCCGGCGGTTATGATTTCTTCGCGCGCCTCGCCGTCTGCAAGTCCTGGTTCGCCGGTGACATCGGCATAATTGACCTTGACACGCGCGGGACCGTATCGCGCCCAAGTGGACAGGTCGGTGCGCCTGATGTCGAAAGTGTCGTCGTCGAAGCGGGACTGGGCCGAGAAACCGAGATAGCTGGAGGCCTGGAGATACAGACCGCCAACATAATCGGAGGCATCGGACGCAAGACCGCTCGTTTTGTAGAAGGCGGTGTCGTACTCGTTGTCCCCGGCGACCTGATAACTCTGGCCGAAGACGGCGCGACCATAGGCGCCGGAGGCGAGCTGAGCGGTGTAGCGCACGCCCACATTGGCGCGCGTGCCCGTTTCGATCCGGTCATAGCCGGAGAACTTGTCGATATCGAACAGGAGCGTATCGTCGAACACGAGGCTCAGAGCGTCCTCGTTGGGAATCTCCTGCTGGTCTCCGGCCGAGTTCGGCCGGGCGATGATCTGGCCGATCGGTTCAACCACGTGGGTCACGCTGCCTGTGCTGGCGACAAAGGGATAGCGATACTCCAGGCCGGCAATCGCGTTGCCGCGCAAAATACCCTCGCTCCCATCCATCTCGTTGGTGACGAATTCCTCGGAGCTGTTCACCCCCTTGTCGACGCCGCTAACTCCGTAGACGTCGCCGCGAAGCTGCGCGAAAGGCGTGAATACCTGCCCCATGCCGTCGATCATTTGACGCCGCCAGTTCCCCTCTACGATCAACCGGTTGGAATCGACGCCTTCTTGGTTTTGGAACACCATGACGTTGGAATTGAAGCTCAGTTCGCCGCCAAGGATCGGATGGTTGACGATGTAGTCATAGTCGATGATCGGGAACACCGTAGCGTCGGAGAACGGCTCGTCCGTGAACAGCAAGCTTTGGGTGTTGTAGAACCGCGTCGAGAGATAATTGCGGTCATGCAGACCCTCGAGGTAGATCTGCGAGACGCGATCGGTCTTGAGCCGGCTATCGAGATTATAGTACCGCCGGAACGTCTCGTCGGTCTCGGCGATCACGTCCCAACCGACGCTCCAATAGGGGTTCAGTCCGAACTTGCCTTCGGTCTTGATGCTGCCGCGGAAATCCTGATCGGTCGGGCTAGCGAAATTGCCGTTATCCCACACGCCGGCAAGCTCGATGCTGTAAGCGCCGCTCGCCAAGCGATGCCGCCAATTGCCGAGAAGCAGGGTCCCGGCATTCTCCGTCCACATTGGCGCGAAGGTGAAATCGTAATGATCGGAGAGCGCCAAATAGTATGGAATCTGGACCGTGTTGCCGAGCTCGTTGGAGTGGCTGTAGCTCGGCATCAGGAAGCCAGACTTGCGCTTCACAGTGGGGTCGGCGATCTGGAAATAGGGGACCCAAACCACCGGCATGCCCAAGAAATCGAGGAACGCATTCTTGAACACGATCGTGGCCTGATCGCGCTTATGCGTGATCTTACCGGCGCGTAGGCGCCAGGTCGGGGGCCTGTTGGGATGCTCCTCGCAGGGCTTACAAGGCGTGAACCATCCGTTCTCGAACACGGTGACGTTTCCGGCCTGACGCGACGCCGATGCGGCAACGATGCGCGTATCGTCCTTGGTGACGAGCTTGAGGGCATCGATGAAGCCGTCGCGGAAATCGTCCGTGAGGGTGATTTGGTTGGCGGTAATCACCGCGCCATCGGGGTCCTTGATGCGCACATTGCCTTCGGCCGAGAGCGTGTTGGCGGAGCGGTCGTAGACCACGCGATCAGCAAGAAGCGTGTAGTTACCGTAGTAAATCTCGACATCGCCTTTGGCGGTGATCCTGGCGTTGTCGTTGTCGTAAATCATCTCATCGGCCTGCAGCAGCATCGGCTCAGACGAGTCGACCTGCTGCGGAGGCTGGACGATCTGTTCGAGCGGCGTTTGCAATTGGCCAAAGGCGGGCTGCCAGGAGGCGAGGGGAACAGCGAACGCGGCTAGAACGCAGGCAAAGACGATCCCGCGCAGGCGGCCAAACGCTCCGCCTCTAGGCGCGGCAAGACCGGGCGAGGCCCGGTGCATCAGGAGTCTTTTTGCCCCCGCGCCGGTCATCATCCGTCCTCTCGGTATAACAGCACGGTGAGCGCAAGCGATGCGGCGACAATCACCGGCACCCATGCGGCTGCGACCGCGGTTGTCAGGCCAGACATGGCGAAATTGCGGGAGATCTCAGCAAACACGAAGAAGAGAAAACCGGCCGCAAGCCCGAACACGGCGTTGATCTGGACATTGCCAAAGCGGAATCCCCGCAAGGAACACGTGGCGGCGATGAGCACCATGGTCACAAGGAGGAATGGCCGCGACAGCAAGAGCTGGTACTGCACGCGGTATTGCGTGGCGGGAAGCCCAGCCTTCTCGGCAATTTGGATGAAGTTCGGCAAATCCCAGACCGAGATCGAGAAAACGGTGCCGAGACTGTCGCGCACTTGGGTTGGCGTGAGATAGGTGCTGAGCAAATAGCGCTGGTAGAACACCGGCTCCTGTCCCACGGCGCTGACCCAGACATCTTCGAGTTCCCAGCGCCCGTCTTTGAGCAGGGCTCGTTTGGCTTCAATGCGCTCGGTCAAGCCGTGATTGCGGTCGTACTGAAAGACGGTAACGCTTCGGAGTTCCAAACCCTGGTTAAGCGCTTCGAGAGCATGGACGACAGTCGGCCCGTCGGCCCCGTCCTCGCGCAGCCAAGCGCCGGCATTTTTTGTCTTGAGCAACGATTCACCGCGCCCAAAGGCGGTCGCGTAGAGCTGTTCAGCCTCGGCACGCGCGAGCGCGGCGATCGGATTGTAAAACAGCACGAAAGCGACCCCGAGCAGAAACGCGACGATCATCGCCGGCAGCGTGAACTGCCAGACGGAAATACCTGCGGCGCGAAGGACGATAAGTTCGGAGGAGCGGTTCAGCATCAGGAAGATACCGATCGTTCCGATGAGAACAGCGAAGGGAAGGACAAGTTCGGAAAAGGACGGCAAGCGGAGCAATGTGATCCAAACCAGGACGAAACCAGGAATGTCGTCGGAATAGTTACCGGCACGACGAAGCATCTCGATGAAATCGACGAAGAAGATCAGGACGCAGCAGATCAGGAACATCGCCACCATGGCGATGAGGAAGCGCGCAGAAAAGTAGCGCGCAAGCGTGCCCACTGCACTGATGCCTGGCATCTGCGCTCTCACGTCGCTTGCATCCCTCTATCGGTCCCTAATTTCATCTTTTTTGGCTGGAGCTTGAGCTCGAAACTCAGCCTGGACCGCTGTTCTGGAGCCATTTTAGCGTGGGCCGCCCAGGCCGCAACGATAATCGCCCCCAGCGGAATGGCGTACACAAGCACGATCGCCCAGCCATTAATCGCGACCAGGTTGCCCGCGGTGATGCCCGCAACCCGCAAGCCCACGGCGATGCCGAAGGCGGTCAGGATCTGCGCCCATCGGCTCTCACGTGCGGTGCGAGCATGGCCAAGGAAGGCTATGGCGATAAAGGCAAAAGCAATGGGGTAAAGGGGGGTGACGAGGCGATCATGGAGCTCGGCTCGGAGCTGGGGATAATTCCGAGCTACGATGCGGTCGTTCATGTCGGGGCTGATGAGCTCGCCAGTAGATTTTTCCCGAGGCCTAAGCTTTTGGCCGCCATCATCTTTCGGGCTAAACTCAGAAAGATCTATCATATTCTGGTCAAAGGCGACAATTTGGACGTTTCTATCTTTGCCATTACTGTCGTAGCGGTGAACATACCCTTCCAACATTACGAGGTATGAGCCCTCATCGTTATCGATGATCCGGCCGCGCTCAGCGAGATAGCTCATGACTTGCTTGGGGTCGCGCTCGTCATGGACCAAAAGTCCAAGCAAATCGCCATTCGGGGCGCGGTCCCGGATATGGAAGGTGAGCCCCTTTTCGGGGCTCGAAAAACGGCCTGGCTGAAGGACTTGCGAGATCAAATCGGCCCGGACATGCGTGATGAAGCTGCGCAAGGTGCGCATGCTTGCGGGGGTTATGACCAGGTTGGTGATGAGGACCGCGGCGGCTACGATCGAGGCGAGGGCGACAATCGGTGCCCCGATTCGCCAGATCGGCGCTCCTGAGGCTGTCATCACGATCAATTCGCTGTCGCTGTTCATCCGGTCGAGGGTGTAGAGCGACGCCATGAGGACGGCATTTGGCGCGATGAGGGCCATCAAGCTCGGGAGCGTGAGCATGGTCATCTGCATGAAGAGCACGATGCCCTGGCCCTGGGAGGTAATTAAGTTCAATTCTTTCAAGGCTGTAGCAAGCCAAACGACGAGCGTCAGGGTCAACAGGATGACCAGAAACGCGTTCGCTGTTTGCCTGAACAGATAGCGGCCGAAGAGCGTCATCGCCGTCGCTTAAGTCCCCCGATTGGCTCCTTGGCGACACTCCCCAAAGCGCCGCCAACCCCCTGGTGCCAAAGATGATTCTCCCTAGCTAAGATGGCGGAATTTCGGCTCTTTTGGAATGGCTTGCTTTCATTTGAGAGGGGATTTACCTAGGGCCGCTGTTATTTTCTCCCGCTGTTGCAATACTGCATCAGTAAGCGCTTCCGGTCCCACGGCGGTGCGCCCCAGATCGATTGCCTGCGGATAACAAGTTCAAGCCAAGGAGTGTCGTCGTGAGCGATCAGATCGTCCCATCTTTTGCCGTCAAGACCGCTCCAGCCGATGGCGTGGTTGTCGTCTTCGCCGAAGAGGGGCCAAAGCTCAGTGCCAAAGCCCGAGCGCTCGACAAGACGTCGAAAGGCGTGCTGTCAAAGGCGGCCAAGATCACGGGCTTCAAGGGCAAAAAGGAACAGACTGTCGATCTCATCGCGCCGCAAGGACTGAAGTTTGCGCGGCTCGTTCTCGTTGGCATGGACAAGGCGAGCGCTTGCAGCAGCGAGGATTGGCTTAATCTCGGTGGGACAGTCAGAGGATTGTTGAGCGGCAGGGAAGCGCCCAACGCTCACATTTTTCTCGAGACGGCAAGCGGCGATGTCAAACCGGCGGACGTCGCAAGCTTTGCGCTCGGAGCGCAGCTTCGCGGTTACACGTTCAAGAAATACAAATCGAAGGCGCAGAAGAAAAACAGCAAGAGCACAAAAACAAACGAGCAGACGCTGAAGAAGATCGTCGTGCATTGCGCCGATCCCAAAGCCGTGAGCAAAGCCTTCGCGCCGGACCGCGCCATCGCGCAAGGCGTGACGCTTGCCCGCGATCTCGTCAACGAGCCTGCCAATGTGCTTGGACCCGCCGAATTCGCCGCGCGCGCAAAAATGCTTTCCAGGCGCGGTGTGCAAGTCGAAGTGCTCGGACTTGCTGCGTTACGCAAGCTTGGAATGAACGCCTTGCTTGCCGTGGGGCAGGGGAGCGCCCGTCCGAGTCACGTGGTGGTCATGCAATGGAAGGGTGCCGGCGCCAAAGGGGGCGAACCGATCGCTATTGTCGGCAAAGGCGTCACCTTCGATACCGGAGGAATCTCGCTGAAGCCGGCGGCCGGCATGGAGGAGATGAAAGGCGACATGGCAGGCGCCGCGTGCGTCGTCGGTTTGATCGACGAACTTGCGACGCGCAAGGCCAAGGTTAACGCCGTGGGCATCATCGGACTTGTCGAGAACATGCCGGGCGGAAAGGCGCAACGCCCGGGCGACGTGGTGACCGCCATGTCGGGCCAGACCGTCGAAGTCCTCAACACCGACGCCGAGGGGCGCATGGTGCTCGCCGATTGCCTGTGGTACGCGCAGGAGCGCTTCAAGCCGAAAGCGGTGATCAACCTCGCTACGCTGACCGGTGCCGTGATGGTCGCACTTGGCAAAGAACATGCGGGACTGTTCAGCAATAACGATAAGCTGGCGAATTGGCTCATTGAAGCAGGCCAGGCCACCGGCGAGAAATTGTGGCGCCTCCCGCTCGGACCGAAATACGACAAGATGATCGAGTCCAAGGTCGCCGATATCAAAAACACTGGCGGGAAGTGGGGCGGCTCAATCTCCGCCGCACAGTTTCTTCAGCGCTTCATCAAGGAAAAGATGCCCTGGGCGCATCTCGATATCGCTGGCACGGCGATGTCGTCGGTCGATAGCGAGATCAATCGCAGTTGGGGATCCGGATTCGGCGTAAGGCTGCTCGACCGGTTGATCACCCAGCATTACGAACGGCGGACCTGAGCCCGAGGTCTAAGAGCCCGGTATGGGCCGCTACAGCAAGGCTGTCCCTGGTCCAGGTATCATTTTCCATAATATACCTTATGCGAATCTCAGGGGTCAGGATCGGCACAGGGTCAACGCCGCTGACATGACCGAATTCTACGCTATTTCAGGCCTGTAGACTGCGGAACGCATAGAACGATGGCGAGACTATCCTGGCGCTCTGGGTTGATAAGCGTGGTGGCGTTGGGGCTTGCCTATGGTCTCGTGCATGCAGCACTGAGACTGTGGGTCTCGAATAACATTGCGATCGACGACATCAAATCCAATGTCTACGCGCAGACGCTAGAACTCGGTTACATCGCGAAACAGCCCCCGCTGTACGAATGGCTGTTGTGGCTGGTGCAGCAGATGACGGGGCCGACGCTGCCAAGTTTCCTGGTTTTGAAATACGCTCTGCTTACAGCGACGTTTGCGTTTTTGTATCTCGTGGCAAAGCGCATCTTTGCGGACCCCAAATGGGCAATGTTGGCGGCGCTGTCGCCCCTCCTACTCTACCAGATTGCCTGGAACGTTCATGAAGGTGTGACGCAGACCATTGCGCTGGTTTGTGCGGTGGCGGTGACGACCTGGTTGTTTATGCGCCTCGTCGAGCGAGGCAGCTTGGGCAGTTATGCCGCATTCGGCTTTGCTGCCGGTCTCGGTCTCCTGACGAAATATAACTTCGTTGTTTATTTGGTCGTCCTGGTTGCCAGCGCTTGGCTGCAACCGTCTTTGCGCGCGCGTTTCATCGATCGGCGCATATTTGTGAGCATTGTTTTGGCCTGTGTTGTCATCGCGCCCGTTGCCTATTGGCTTTTTACCGAGCGGCACGATCTGTTGGCCCTCTACCGGACGTCAATGTCTCCGATAGCGGAGACCGATTGGTTCAAGGCGCGCGTCATCGGCGTAACCCGGGCGCTGTGGGTTCCGTTCGGCTTTCTATTTCCGCTCGACCTGATTGTCCTGATCGTATTTCCCGCCACGGTATGGATCGGATGGTCGGCGATCAAAGACGCTGTCAATCCACGGAAGTGGGATCACCGTAAGCCGGACTGGCGTCTGTTCCTTTTGCACATGACCATGGCAGGATTCGTTGTGCTGATACTCGGTGCATTGCTGACAGGCGCCACGCACTATCTCGAGCGCTACATGCATCCCCTTTTCCTGCTGACGCCGCTGTGGCTGGTTACACTCGTAGAGCAGACCGGCAACGCGTCGCGAAAGCTCAAGATACTTGCCACGGTTCTTGTCGCGGCGACATTGCTCGGCTTGTCGTTTAGGATCGGCGATCTCTGGCGCAACATGGCATTGGAATGCCGCCATTGCCGCATCGTCGTTCCCTACGAGCCGCTTGCGGCGGCGCTGCAAACGGCCGGCTTTCATTCGGGCACAATCATTGCGGCGGATCGTGAGGAGGCAGGCAATTTGCGTCGCTTCTTTCCGGATGCAAGAATCGTTCGGATCGAACGGCCGCGCTACGTACCGCCGCCAAAACCTTTTGATCCTCGTTCGAAGCTCGCCGTGGTTTGGCGCGAGAACAGAGAGCATCGCTTATCGAAGGCCGACCGCGATGAGCTCGCCAAAATCATTCGCAGCTTCGATGTAAAGCCTGAGCAACTCGTCGTCAGGTCACCCCAGTCGCCGGCAGAGGCGAAGCATGTCTGGCGATGGGGATTCATCGTCACCGACGATTCGCCGCCGCGCCAGTAGGCAGCAGGCTCGGTTGACAGCGCACCGGGCTGCGGTCCAGGTGTCATCGCCCGTGCGTACTTTAGGCGGGCGTTGGTCCCCAATTCTGAATGTTAAGCAGATAGTATAACAACATGATATTTAATGATAATTCGTTTGACTATTAGCGTGCAAAGGTGACCTGTCGTCATGCCAAACAAGCCGCCTGAGCAGCGCTATTCGCTCGACGATCTTCTCGCCGTGATGGCGCGTCTGCGCGACAAGGAATCAGGCTGTCCGTGGGACATCGTGCAGACCTTCACCACCATCGCGCCTTACACGATCGAAGAAGCCTACGAAGTCGCTGATGCGATCGCGCGCGAGGATTTTGATGAGCTCAAGGAAGAGCTCGGGGATCTTCTCTTTCAAGTCGTCTATTACGCGCAGATGGCGTCGGAAGAGAATCGCTTCGCCTTTGCCGATGTCGTAGACGCGATTGCACGGAAGATGGTGCGGCGGCACCCGCACGTGTTCGGCGACGCCGATCGCGAAGAGTTCTTGGCGAAGAATCTGTGGCGCCGGATCAAAGAGGAGGAGAAGGCAGCGCGTGGGCTAGGGACCCGGCCGACACGCTTCAGCGACATTCCCCTCGCCCTGCCCTCGATGACGCGTGCGGTGAAACTTCAAAAGCGTGCGGCCGAAGTTGGGTTCGACTGGCCAAACGTTGCGTGCGTTCTTGCCAAAGCCGAAGAGGAGGTCGCTGAGCTGAAAGCGGCCTTGGCCGAGCGTGAAGGAACAATGGCAGCGGATCGTACGAAGCACGTGGAAGAAGAGTTCGGCGATCTCCTATTTGTGATGGCGAATATGGCGCGTCATCTCGGTGTCGATCCGGAAGCGGCCCTTCGCGACGCCAATGCAAAATTCCTACGCCGCTTCGCAAGTGTGGAAGAAGCGCTTGCGAAAGAGGATCGCAAACCGGAAGACGCAACGCTTGAAGAGATGGACCGGTTGTGGGACGAAGCCAAAGACGCCGAGCGCAACAAGACCTGATCCTATTCGGCCGCAAGCCTCAACCGCGCAGCGCCGGCGAGGCGCGCTAGCCTCTGCCGCTTCTCGGGCGCAATGCGAATGCGCAACGCAGTGACCCCCTCGCCCATTTCGTTGCGTTGAACGACGTCGCAATTTTCATAGATCCAATTCGATAGCGCGCCTTCCTCAGGTTGAAGTGCGATATCGATGGTTTCACTCCGCAGATTGAGCCTTTGCTCGATCGCATTGCGCAAAGCATCGAGGCCAAAGCCGGTCGCGGATGAGGCCAGCACTGCGCCCGCCCGCGTCGCCTCACTCCTGGCGCGCCGCAAGGCCGCATCGTCGAGGAGATCGGCCTTGTTCCAGACTTCGAGAAGCCGGTCCGGCTCGCCTTCCAGATCGAGGCCAAGCTCCGACAGCACTGCATTGACGTCGGCACGCTGGCTTAGACTGGTTTCTTCCGCGATATCACGGACATGCAGGATCAAGTCGGCCTCGATCACCTCCTCCAGCGTGGCGCGGAAGGCAGCAATCAGTGTCGTGGGCAAATCGGAGATGAAGCCGACAGTGTCGGACATCACCGCTTTCGTACCGCCGGGGAGCGGCAAAAACCTGATGGTCGGATCGAGCGTGGCAAACAGCGTGTCCTCTGCCAGGACCGCCGCGCCGGTCAGGGCGTTGAACAGGGTCGATTTGCCGGCATTGGTGTAGCCGACCAGGGCCACCGAAGGGTACGGTTCACGCTCGCGCGATTTGCGATGAAGTTCTCGCGTGCGGCGCACCTGCTCGAGCTCTTTGCGGATGTTGTCGATGCGCTCACCGATGACACGGCGGTCGGCCTCGATTTGCGTCTCGCCCGGACCGCCAAGGAAGCCGAAGCCGCCGCGCTGACGCTCCAGATGGGTCCATGACCTGACCAGGCGGCTTTTCTGATAGACGAGATGGGCAAGCTCCACTTGCAGGCGCCCTTCCCGGGTCCGCGCGCGCTCTCCGAAAATCTCGAGAATGAGCCCGGTGCGATCGAGGACTTTGGCACCCCATGCCGTCTCGAGGTTGCGCTGCTGCACCGGGGTCAGTGGATGGTCGACGATGACAAGTCCAACCTCTTCGGCGCGGACGATGCCCTTGAATTCCTCAACTTTGCCCGAACCGAACAGCGCGGCAGGCCGCGGGCTTTGCAGTGGCACAATCCCACTTGCCACGACATCGAGATCGATGGCGGCGGCAAGCCCAACAGCCTCTTCGAGACGGAACTGCGGCGATCGGCCGTCGCCGTTGATATGACTTGATTGGCGCGTTCGCCCCCGCTTCGAACCGAGGACCGGCAGCAAAACCATGGCTTTGAGGCGGCTTTGCCGGCCACCAGACGCAAGCCCCGTCTCCGCCTGCCTTCTCTTGCGCTTTAACTCTCTCGGGTCGGTTGGACGCAATTAATCAGCAGCACCTTCTGCGTCGGTGATCTCTGCGAGCTGAATGGGTTGACCCGGCATGATGGTCGAAATCGCATGCTTGTAGACAAGCTGAGAATGCCCGTCCCGACGCAGCAATACGCAGAAATTGTCAAACCAAGTCACTACGCCTTGAAGCTTCACTCCGTTCACGAGAAATATGGTGAGAGGCGTCTTGGCCTTGCGAACGTGATTGAGAAACGTGTCCTGAAGGCTTTGCGCGCGTTCTGTTGCCATGGGCTTCCCCGTCCCTTTGGTGCTTGACGCTTACGCTGTTGTTTTGGGCACCGGTCTTGCCGGAGCCTGCGATGAAGCATTAGACGCGATTACCAGGTTATCCCGCAAGGGCTTAATGCAAAAGAGTTCGCCCCTATTGTCTGCCGCCGCCTGACCGCCCTAGCGCATGGCCGGAATCCGCTCGTTCGAATTCACCCCCAGAGCGCGGAGTTTGCGATGCAGCGCCGACCGTTCCATGCCGACGAATTCGGCCGTGCGCGAGATGTTTCCGCCAAAACGGTTGACTTGGGCCAAAAGATATTCGCGCTCAAAGATCTCTCTCGCGTCGCGCAAGGGAAGCGACATTAGATTTTCGCCCCCTGCCCCGTTCGGGGACAGCGGTCCGGGGGAGATGATCTCATCGGGAAGCATGTCGCTGGTCACTACGGTGTCGGGATCGCCGCCCACGAGAATCATGAGTCGTTCAATATTGTTGCGCAGCTGACGCACATTGCCAGGCCATTCGTGGGATTGCAGCACCGCCATGGCGTCATCTCCGATGGTCCTGGGCGGAAGTCCGGAGGCGGTCGAGATGGTCTTGATGAAATAGCGCACCAGCTCCGGGACGTCTTCGCGCCGTTCGGAGAGTCCAGGGACTCTGATGGGCACCACGTTGAGGCGATGAAAGAGATCCTCGCGTAAGCGCCCCGAAGTCATTTCCTTTTGAAGGTCGTGGCTCGTCGAAGAGACCACGCGCACATCGACATGCACTTTCGGACCGCCGCCGAGCCTTTGGAAACGCTGCTCGACAAGCACACGTAAGATCTTGGCTTGAGTCTCGAGCGGCATATCGGCGATCTCATCGATATAGAGAGTACCGTTATGGGCCTCTTCGAGAGCGCCGACCTTGCGCGGACCGGAGCTTGAGCCTTCCTCGGTGCCGAAGAGTTCAAGCTCCATCCGGTCGGGAACCATGGCGGCGGCATTTAACACCACAAAGGGGCCCTCGGCGCGCAATGACTTCATGTGCATCACACGCGCGGCAAGTTCCTTGCCGCAGCCCGAGGGGCCGGTAATCAGCACCCGGCTATTGGTCGGAGCCACTTTATCGACCGCCTGCCTCAGCTGGTTCATTGCAACCGAGGCGCCGATCATCTCGAACGAATAGCTGCTTCGTTCGCGCAGCTCGCGGTTTTCGCGGCGCAGGCGCGAGGCTTCAAGGGCCCGCGTCGTGATCAGCACCAGCCGGTCCGCCTTGAAGGGTTTCTCGATATAATCGTAAGCGCCGCGCTTGATGGCCGCCACCGCGGTTTCGATATTGCCGTGACCGCTGATGATGATGACGGGAAGGTCGGGATGGGAATCCTTGATGCGGTCGAGCAGCTCAAGTCCGTCGAGTTTCGATCCTTGCAGCCAAATGTCCAGGATCACGAGCGACGGACGCCGCTCCTCGATTTCTTTCAGCGTCTCGTCGCTGTCCTTGGCGAGCCGGGTCGAATGCCCTTCGTCCTCGAGAATTCCCGAGATCAACTCTCTGATGTCGGCTTCGTCATCGACGATGAGGATGTCAGACGCCATGAGTCACTCCCTCTTCCTTCTCGACCTCGGCGGTGCGCTCGGCCTCGGCCACGCCCTCCCCGGCCTCCGCACTTTTTGCCTCTAGATCGCCCAACGGAAAATCAATCTGTACCGAAGCCCCCCCGACCTTTCCGTTCCGCTTCGGCGCATCGGCGAGCGAGAGGGTCCCGCCGTGCTGCTCGGTAATGCGCTGCACGATCGCAAGTCCAAGTCCCGTGCCCTTCGTGCGCGTGGTCATATAGGGCTCGACCAACCGCTGGCGATTGGCCTTGGGCAATCCACAACCATTATCGATGACCGTGATCTGCACGCGGTCTCCCTTGCTGCCGACCTGGGCCACAATCCGCCCGGTCCCGGCGCGCGCGGCATCGGCTTCGATCGCCGTATCGATCGCCTCGCTCGCGTTCTTGACCAGGTTGGTGACGGCCTGAGCGATAAGGCGCCGGTCCAACAGCGCCATCACCGGCTCGTCCGGAAGATCGAGCTCAAAGCTCATCTCCGGCCGGCTGACCTGATACAGGAACACGGCCTCGCGCACGATTTCGCGCACGTCGTGAGACTCCATCACCGGTTTCGGCATGCGTGCGAAGGATGAGAACTCATCGACCATGCGGCCGATATCCGACACCTGACGAATGATGGTGTTCGTGCATTGATCGAACACGTCACGGTCCTTGGTGATGATATCGCCGTATTTGCGGCGGATGCGCTCGGCGGAAAGTTGGATTGGGGTGAGAGGATTCTTGATTTCATGCGCGATACGGCGTGCGACGTCGGCCCATGCGGTGCTGCGCTGGGCACTGACCAGCTCGGTCATATCGTCGAACGTCACCACAAAGCCTTCTGCGTCCTGGTCTGGCCCTTCGCTGGTGACACGCACGGCGAAATTGCGCTCCAAACCATGGCGCCGCAACGTGACGTGATCGGTGACGAGCCGCCTCCCCTGCTTTTGAGCGCGCTTAAGGACCGCGCCGAATTCAGGGACCGCTTTAACCAGCGAGTGGCCGACGAGATCTGCCTCCTTGATGTCGAGCAGCGTCTCGGCCGAACGATTGACCAAAGTGACCACGCCATGATTGTCGATGCCGACCACGCCCGCGGTCACGCCCGACAATACCGCCTCCATGAATCGGCGGCGCTCATCGAGCTTTGAATTGGCGCCGACCAGTTCATCGCGCTGGCTCTTAAGCTCGGTGGTCATGGTGTTGAAGGTCGAGCCGAGCAACGCAAGATCGCCGTCGCCGCGGCGGACGTCGACATTGACAGCAAGGTTGCCTTGCGAAACTTGCTTTGCTGCGCCAATGAGTTGGCGGATCGGGGCGACCAGACGGCCAGCGAACCACAAACTGAGCCAAATGGCCGAGAGGATGAAGGCCAAAGTAATAACCGCGTATGTGAGATTGTTCACCAGCTGGATCGTGCTGCGCTCCTTTTCGAACGCCTTATATTCACCGACACTGGATCTTGTGGCATTAACGTGCCGAAGCGTGCTTTTGCTGACCGGACGGAGAACGTAAAGATAAGTACCCTTCAAGCTTGCCAAACTCTTGATCGCGCCGACCGTGTTCGTCTGCTGGTGTGAGACCGGGATGGGGTTGCCCGTCTCGGCCTTTGCCATGACTTCCGCAGGGGGCACCCGGTAAGGGATGTCCGGATGTGAGGCGATGACGGCAAGAATTTTTCCCTCACCGTCGATCAGATAGGCGTAAGGCATCTTCCTTACGGCGGCTTGCGCCTTCATGAATGGGACCACGGTATCCGACGGTTTCTTCCTCACCACCTCGTCGATTTCTCTGGCCATGTAGAGGGAGTGCTCGGCCATCACCTCCCCCTGCTGGCGGACAAAGTCCGCCGCCACCTCGTTCGAGTTCTGAATGATGGATTGCGTCCGATCGGAAAACCAGTTGTTGAGGCTGCTGTCGACGGCAATGCCAGCAAGAATGGCAACGAGGATCGCCGGCGCCAGCGCGATGACACTAAACAGGCCGATGGTTCGAAGCTGAAGTTGGGCGCCTGGAGTTTGGCGCCGGCGCGCAATCCATAGCTTGGTCAACTGCCAGGCGATGATGACGATCATCGCCAGAACCGGCACGGTGTTGATGAGAAGCATGCGCGCGGCGACGGAATCCGTCGGCACAATAGAGGTAAATTTATTGATGACCAGATAGGTGGCAAGGCCCGCGCACAGCGAAAGCACCGCCGTGATCAGACCGAGTGTGAAGACGAGACGGCGGCGCTTCCGGCCCCGGTCCGGCGCGTTTGCTGGCACCGCCTGGTGGCCCGGCACGGCCGCGGACGTGGCGACGATCATGGCGTTGTTGTGCGCGGCCCGGCGGCTAGACGCCGGCCATTCGCGCTCAAGGATTGCAAGACGCCACGGAAGGACATTTCCCTGCTCCCCGCGAACCTTACCGCCTCATTTTAGGAGTGTCCGCCCTGAAATGATGCAATAAAATCACAATGTGGCGCTTTGGCGACAAGTCACGTTCTCGTCACCATCGAAGCTCCACCCCCTCCGCAGAGCCAGATTTGGACCAATTATATCAATAACTTAAAAGAACACGCTGCGAGGTCAACTCCCAGGCGTCCGGATGACCTTGATCCCAAGATCGCGAATCTTCTTGCGCAGGGTGTTGCGGTTCAGCCCCAACAGGTCGGCGGCCCGGATCTGGTTTCCCCGCGTGGCGGCAAGCGTCGCGGTAATGAGCGGAAATTCGACCTTTCGCAGGATGCGATTGTAAAGGCCGGAGGGCGGCAGGTCGCGGCCGAAGCTCGTGAAATAGTCGGCAAGAAAGCGCTCAACGGAGTCGGAAAGATCGCCAGCTGATTCAGCCGGATTGGCAAACGGCACGCGGCTGGGGTTTGCCAGCTCGGATTCGACCATATCGACGGTCACGACATCTTGGGAATAGATCGCCGAAAGACGCCGCACGAGATTCTCGAGCTCACGCACATTGCCGGGCCAGTGGTACCGCTTCAGCCGCTCGATGGCGGCAGGCTCGAAGCTCTTTGCCGGCAGTCCTTCCTTTGCCGCAATGCTGAGGAAGTGGCGAACCAAATCGGCGATATCCTCAAGCCGCTCTCGCAGCGGTGGCAGTCGAAGCGGCACGACATTGAGGCGGTAAAAAAGATCTTCGCGGAACAGCCCCTGGTCGATCTGCTGTTGAAGATCGCGATTCGTCGCAGCGATGATCCTGACATTGGTTCGGATCGGCGTGCGGCCGCCGACCGTGGTGTACTCGCCTTCCTGCAACACGCGTAGGAGACGCGTCTGCGCCTCCATCGGCATGTCGCCGATTTCGTCGAGAAACAGCGTACCGCCCTCGGCCTGCTCGAAACGTCCGGTGTGGCGGTTCTGGGCGCCGGTAAAAGCTCCCTTCTCGTGGCCGAACAATTCAGACTCGATCAGCTCACGCGGGATCGCCGCCATGTTGATGGCAACGAAGGGCCCGTTGCGGCGCTTGCCGTATTCGTGAAGCGCGCGCGCAACCAACTCCTTGCCGGTTCCCGACTCGCCCGAGATCATGACGGTGAGATCGGTCTGAGTGAGACGGGCGAGCACACGGTAGATCTCCTGCATCGCCGTACAGCGGCCGATCAACGGAAGCCCCTCGTTTCCTTCAGCGGGGAGCCGCTGCGCTTTCCTCTTCGGTTCGGCAAGGGCGCGGCCGACAATCGCGATCAGCTCGTTGAGGTCGAAGGGTTTGGGCAGGTACTCATAAGCGCCCCGCTCCGCCGCGGTCACGGCGGTCATGAAGGTGTTCTGGGCGCTCATTACGATGATGGGCAGATCCGGCCTGAGCTTCTTGACGCGGGGAATGAGTTCGAAAGCATTTTCATCGGGCATCAGCACATCGGTGATGACGAGATCGCCCTCGCCCTGGCTGACCCAGCGCCACAGCGTCGCGGCATTGCCGGTCACACGCGGCGAGTAACCGGCGCGCGCCAGGGCCTGATTAAGCACGGTTCGGATCGCGGCATCGTCGTCGGCGATCAGGATGTTGCCCTTCGTCATCGGATAACTAACCCCTTTCGGTATGCTGCGTTCCGCCTTCCGCCATTGGCATCAAGGCGCGGAATACAGTGAAGCGCGGCCGCGAATCGCATTCGATAATGCCGCCATGATCGCCGATGATTTTGGCAACCAGCGCGAGCCCAAGTCCCGCCCCCGATGTTTTGGTGGTGACGAATGGATCGAACAGATGCGGAATGAGGTCAGCCGGCACGCCGGTGCCGTTATCTTCGATCGAAACCTCAAGAGGTAGGCTGACGCGGGCCTGACTCCCCGGCACCGAAAGGCGCACGCCCGGCCGGAACGAGGTGGTCAGCGTGATTTGGCCGTCCGCCCTCTCCTCACCGATCGCTTCGGCGGCGTTCTTTACGAGATTGAGAAAGGCCTGAATGAGGTTGTCGCGGCTTCCCGGCACCGGCGGCAGGGATGGATCGTAGTTCTCGACGATCTTCACGCGGCTGGCAAAGCCGGTGCACGCAATCTGTTTCACATGGTTGAGGACGTCGTGAATGTTGACCGGCTCGCGCTGCACCGGCCGCTCGTCACCGAAAACTTGCATTCGGTCGACAAGCTTGCAGATGCGGTCTGACTCGGCGCAAATGAGTTGCGTTAGGGTGCGGTCGCTATTGGTCGGCTCGCTCTCTATGAGCTGCGCCGCGCCTTTGATGCTGGAGAGAGGATTCTTGATTTCGTGGGCGAGCACAGCCGCAAGGCCTGAAACGGAACGGGCGGCGCCGCGATGGGTCAGCTGGCGTTCGATCATTTGGGCCATGCTGCGCTGCTGAAGCATGACCAGCACGCGTCCCGGCAGCTCGGGAACCGGACCGCCATAAAGATCGACCAGTTTCGGTGTGGCGAAACGAAATGAGCTTAGCTCGACGCCATACTCGTTGACGGTCGCGCCGCTTCGCTGCACCTGTTCGACAAGAGCGATGAGCGGACTGCCGAAAGCGATGACGTCACTGAGAGTGTGCCGGCACAAAACACCGGCGCTCATCTGAAAAAAATCTTCGGCGGCGGTGTTGGCATAATCGATGGAAAGATCATTACCGATGACGAGCAGCGGATGCGGCAGGGTTCCCAGCAGCGCTGTTGCGATTGAGCGGGCATCGGGTGCGCGCTGCGCATTGAGTTTTTTGGCCGAGCCGTTCAAGCCGTGTATCCTTGGTGCGGCTCCCGAGGCCGCCCACCGAGAGATGCACAATTCTTATGCAAGAATGTTATATGACCTTTCCTTGTGCACAGTATTGGCCAATTGCTCCGGCGGCAATAATCGTTTTGCCGCAGTGCAGTAAGTATATGATATTAGGCGTGTATTCTTGTCCGGAAAGGACGCGTCTGTGAGCGTGGCGGCACTGATCGTGGCGGCGGGCCGGGGGAGTCGGGCCGGGCACGCACAAGACCGGCCAAAACAATATTGCTCTATCGGCGGCGTTCCCATGATCGCCAAAACCATTGCCGCCTTCGCCGGGCATCGGCGTATCGACGACATCCTTGTCGTCATTCATCCCGATGACGAGGCGCTCTACCGCGCCGCAAGCGAACCGTTTGCGCGGCGGCTGCGAAATCCCGTGGCTGGAGGCGCGCGCCGGCAAGACTCCGTTTGCGCAGGCCTCGAGGCGCTCGCAAGTGCGGCGCCCGCTTCCGTCCTTATCCACGACGCGGCGCGGCCGTTCGTGCCGCAAGACCTGATCGACCGCGTGATTGACAGTCTCGATTCGCATCAAGGCGCCCTCCCCGCTCTTCCTGTGACCGATAGCTTGAAGCGCGTCGAACAGGGCCGCGTGACCGGCACGGCGTCACGCGACGGTTTGTGGCAGGCGCAAACGCCGCAAGGGTTCAAGTTCGATGCAATTCTTGCCGCGCACCGGGCCGCAGCAAACGAGTCCGGCCGTACCTTCACCGACGATTCCGGCATTGCCGAATGGTTCGGTCTGGACATCGCACTGGTCGAGGGGGCCGCGAGCAATCGCAAGCTCACCACGCCCGAAGATCTCAAGCTTGCCGACGAATTGTTGCAGCCGCGGACCGGGCTGAGCTCCGGCACAATCCGGGTTGCCTCAGGCTACGATGTTCATGCCTTCGGCCCCGGCGACGCCGTTATCCTGTGCGGTGTAAGCATTCCGCATTCAAAGCGGCTGATCGGCCATAGCGACGCCGATGTCGGGTTGCACGCGCTGACCGATGCTCTGCTCGGCACCATCGCCGATGGCGATATCGGCTCGCATTTTCCGCCTTCGGATGCGCGCTGGCGTGGCGCGCCTTCGGACCTGTTTCTGAAAACTGCCGCAGACAAGGTCGAACAGAGCGGCGGCAGGATCGTGCATGTCGACGTCACGCTTCTCTGCGAGGCCCCGCGCATCGGACCCTATCGCGATCAAATGCGCAGACGCATTGCGGAAATTCTCGGTCTCGACGAAGCCCGGGTGAGTATCAAGGCAACCACCAATGAAGGGCTCGGCTTTATCGGCAGAGGCGAAGGAATTGCGGCCATGGCGACGGCAACGGTGAGTTTGCCATGACCGGTGCGCTCGAGATCGACGCGCAGCTCCTCGCCCAGGCGGAAGAACTCCTGACGGCGTGCCGCAGCGAGAATGAAACGATCGCAACCGCCGAATCCTGTACCGGCGGACTGATCGCCGCCACACTCACCGCCATTCCGGGATCTTCCGATGTGTTCGAACGCGGCTTCGTAACCTATTCGAATAGCGCCAAGAGCGAGTTGCTCGGCGTGCCGTATTGGTTGATCGAGCGCCATGGCGCGGTGAGCGAGGACGTGGCGAGAGCGATGGCGGGCGGCGCCCTCACCCATTCGCAGGCAAGCCTCGCCGTCGCCGTCACAGGCATCGCCGGACCGGATGGCGGAACGCCAGACAAGCCGGTGGGTTTCGTCTGTTTCGCCGCCGGCCGGCGGGATCAAGCCATGCAAAGCGAATGTGTCCAGTTCGGCGATCTCGGCCGGGCGGACATCAGGCGCCGGAGTGTGGAGCGCGCGCTTGGTCTCTTACTGTCACTGTTGTGATGCGACGGCGGCCTGCTTCGGGCCGTAGACAGCGTCTGCGCGCGCCTCGAATGCCGTGGTGTAGCGCTCCACCGCCTTGGCGAACAGCCGCCCAACCAACCGCTCGAACAGGCGCGAACGAAACGCATACGCGATGTAGAACGCGACATCGCAAGCGTCTGCGCCCTTCGGCTGAAAGCGCCAGCGATTCTCCAGAAACGCGAACGGCCCATCGAGATATTCGACCAGAATGGTTCGG
>Ga0315534_1000394_pt1 | contig 30164 bp, 22 predicted proteins | sample SalMarSW160240MG_FD_203094 | JGI IMG/M metagenome (GOLD analysis project Ga0315534, IMG submission 203094) | Salt marsh sediment microbial communities from the Plum Island Ecosystem LTER, Massachusetts, United States - Salt Marsh Sediment SW1602-40 ...
CCATCTTTTGTTTTACTGCAGATGCTCTTCTGTACTCTTCTTTGTCTTTAGTATTCTTCATAAATACAAGTAGTTCCTTTTTCTGAGAATTTGATAATTTGAGAACATAATTTTTAGCCATAAGTTAATCTAATCATACTAAGCTAAAGCTCCTTCTATCAAATAATATGAATAATAATGATTCATGTTGATGAAATATGAGATACTTGACTTAGACTCTTTACTTGGTCAAACAAACGATATATTCCTCACCAGTTTTATAACTTCTAGGTAGGCTGCAGCCATGATTAAATCAACAAGTACTGTTACTTTATGAATAAAGCTATTTTAAATAATCCGCCCATACCCAGAACGGATATGGCACAACCGTTCTTACGATGTTCGGGGATGGGCTGAATATGAAAGACCATTGTTGTAAATGGGTTGCTGTTTTTTGTCAGTTTATTTGAGTTTAGTTATTGTCCTTGCTAAATCTTTAATCATCATTATGCTTTTTAGTTCAATTGTCAAAAAGTTGGAACTTGATTGTTAAATCCTCTCATCCTTAATTAGTAGTGAATAAACCTTCTACTTTTTGTTCATACTTTCGTATGATACGTTGTGAATCATATAAAATTCAAATTAGCCAATACATCTAACTTTAGTGAATAAAAATATTTAACAATGAATATTTTCCATCATTTCCCCTAGAGTTTGCTGATCTTGAATGTCCTAGGAGTGAGATATTGTTTATTTGCTATTTTCTAATTCGATTGAGACATTTTCTAGTCCATATATTTTTTTATATCTACTTTCTCATAAATAATAAATACTTTGAAACCGTTCCAAAACTTACCTACAGTCTACTATTCATATCCCTTTGAAAACAGCTCTATCATACTAATTCTATAGTCTTGACCATTCTCAATTATGTATTATTTATCGGTTCTTTTATTTTTTTTTGTTTAACACGCAAATTCACATTTTCAATTTTCTCTGAATTCGAGTAAAGATCATTTTAGTATAATATAAATATAAAATCAATAATTCTTTGAAACTACAATGGAAATATTCCAATGAAATGACCAGTTAATAATATTTTTTCCTACCAATAATTCTAACCATGTTATGGCTTCTTAATTTTACATTTTTTACCATTTATAATATGTTCCTCAACAACTGGTGACACTATTCACATATGAAAACTATATCAGTTGCCCAATATAACGTTACCATATCATTAGTAATTAAAATAGCAGGGAAGCTTCGCAGGCTAATAGAACAGCTCAATAGTAAATGATCTAGATCGTAATATTCTATTTCAAGAGGCGGTAAATTATGTTTTGTATTATATTCTAATCCGCTCTAGTAATGATGGTCATTCAAGCTTCAAATGTTCATTCTATATATGTGACTGGATTAAATTCTTTTGATATTCTATTTTTTCTTTTTCCCTGATTCTCTATCATTTTATGGATGATTTCAGAAATTATTATATTGCTAATATTGTACACCCTTTGTAAGTCGATTATCTAATCCGCATCTTTGTTATCATCGTTATTGTCGGCATTAGAAATGCTAGTTGTACGAATAGAGCTAGTAAAAACATTCCTATCACTGTTTGCTTCTCTTGTGATATTAGTTTTTTTAGTTCAGGGGACAAAGGACATCCCAGTGTTTGAATTTTACAGGTGTTAATGTATAGATTATCAAAATAGTGGTATCAATTCCTAAAAGGAATTTTAAAGTATTGTCTTTGGCAATTTAAAATATTTGTTAAAGTTTATGAATTGAACTAAAATAGTAATGGATAAATAAGTGTCAATAGAACTCTGGTAAAAACGTTATCCAAATATAATCTAAAATATGTTTTCCTAAAGTATGAACTATATAACAAGTGCAACTAGAATTCATCTGATTAGATGATTTCTACAACGGTTAATTTTAGTTGATTACCATGTTTAAAATTAGAATTACTGATTATTTTGTGATCACAATCGCAAATAATGAAGCAAAAAATGTAAAGAATTATATTCAAATCGAGGTCGTTATTCCATCTTGAAGATTAAGCCTCTATAATTACAAAATATGTTATGCTTGCATACTGCTGTGGGGAGATTAAGATAAATAATTAACAGGGTCACAAACAAACACAATCAATAAAAATACAAATAATAAAAAAATAGAAAATATGATAAGGTAAATGCAATCTCTATGTTACTTTTATTTTTTATGTGATGGTCAAACCAATTATGATAAAATCGAAATAGTTTTCAGATTCACAAAACTTAAAGACCATGATTGGGAAATATAATTAAAATTGGCTCTATTCTACACTAATAAAGAGAACACAGGAAGTGGCACTGTTTCTATCAATGGTAATAGAAATATTAAGAGATGGAGTGGATTTGCTGAATGCTGGGCTGGAATGGGATTATGGACAGGCATCTAAACTGTATCATTCGGAATCCTAACAATTGGTATATTGTTGAAATAAAAAAATAACCATTTATTTTTTTATGATTGGTAACTTACTCTTGTTAATTGACATGAAACCCAAGATTCGTATAAAAGTTCAAATAACTACCATGTCATTAATTTTAGATGTCTTTATGTTATTATAACAGGCTCTGTTAAGCTAATAAAATTTTTTTAGACCGTATTAAATAAATCTTTTAATTTGAGTATCGAATTGTATTATCCCACCACATGTGTTACACTCCTATTATATACTTGTACTGGTGTCATGTAGTTTAATGACATATGTACTCTTTTGTTATTATACTGTTTAATAAATTGTTCATGTTTTTTGAATCTTGGTCTTTCCATATCGTATGTGCGATGCCATCTCTCTATCTTTCCAAGTGTAGTAGGTTTTCCTATACCACCCATAACATGTTGTATATCATGTTCCTTGCAAAAAGAATCAAAATCTGATTGCAATGTAGAATGTGAATTATAGAATTGTGAACCGTGGTCTGTAAGTATCTGTAATGGTTTTCCATATTTTCTGATTGTACGTTTTAATAGACTGATGATGTTTTCTGATATACCTTCTATACATCTGATAGATGATAATACACATATCTGCTGTGATCATCAAAAATCGATATCAACCATTTTTCTTCGTTTTCTATAACTTTTAGGTCAATTTGCCATAATGCGTTTGGAAATTTACGCTCAAATCGTATGTATTTTCTCTTCTTTCTGGGTTTAGTGATGGGATTGTTGTTTAATCCACTCTTGCATAAAATTCTGTATACAGTCATATGTCCAACCTTTATGTTATATTGGTTTGCAAGAGTTCCCTGTATTTTGTGAGGACAGTAATTGTATTTCTTTCTTAACTGTACTATTTTCTGTTCTATCTTTTTCTCTATTTTATGGATTGTATGTGGTCTTTTAGATCTGTCTTTTAGTCCATCTAATCCCTCTTTTTTGTACCTGTTCCAGTATCTATAGAAACTCATTCTGGATATGTGTACATGTTTACAGATGTCAGTTACTTTCCATCCTTCCAGTTTGCGTCTTATACACCATCGTCTTACCCTTTCTAAATCTCGTTTATACTGCATACGGTGTAACAACACTCCTTACTCTAACCAAGTAAAAGAGTGTAACAGATGTTATGGGATAATACAATTTGAGTATCGAATATAATAAACCGTTGTATAATATTTCTACTTTTTTCCTATTCGTAATAGCCACTTTTAACACGACAAAATTTAATTTTCAACAATAATTACCGGTAATAGGAGAACAACTGTAAGAATAATACAACACAAGCTTAGAGCAAAGATTAGATCTATTGAACTTATTTCCAGAATATAAATCAGTTTAGCATTTAAAAGACGTTCTATAAAATCATTAAATTGCAGTTTTCATATAGGATTATGTTAAGAGTGATTTGATTGCTTATTAAGGTATGCGATGGAACAAAGTTATTTTATTGCTATCATTAGCCAGTTTCCCTAAAAGGTCACATATATAGTAAACATATTTTGTATGTTCGGAGGGTTCAATTAAATCGATAAGTAATTAAGAAAATAGATTGTAGTAAATACGTTCTTGAAAAATCAATCAGGAAACGGCGATTTTCTTATTTTTGCATGGGTTGAGGACAATGGCCGAAATTCTCAATTATTATAAGAATAAAATTTGATTTTCTAAATTGATCTTGTAGTGATGTTATTGTCAATTTAATTTAAAAATCCTTAGTTTTTAAGGTATGAAATATATTAAGAAGCTACTTAAGACAACTGCAGCTACAATAATAATAGTCAGTAAAATACCTTTTTTAGTTGCCTTTTTCTTTTTATTAAGGTCTGTCTCCATCACCATTATATTTGTTAAAAATTAGTTATAAATCTTGAGTAAATAATTATCAACGATATTACTTATCAACGATAAAACTATCTTGGTTTTTTTCTAATACGTCTTTCTATTTTGGCGAATTTTTTACTGTTATAACGCTTTTCAGAATATGCATGCGTTTTATTATTTTCTTTTGTCATGATATTCAATTTAAATTCAGATATAAAAACGTAAAGACGGAACTCACAAGTATCTTTAATTCTATTATTCATCATTAAAATCAGTAACGAATATTACTCTTCAAGATCAATGGTGTCGAACATTTTTATAATACAAAAAATAATTTAATAAAGTGAACAAGGTCTGTGTTTTAGGTGCAGGCAGTACAAATTACGGTAAGTTAAAAGAGGATATAATAGAGATCGCATTGACTGCATCAGTTGAAGCAATAAAATCAGCTGGCATATCTCCAAAAGATATAGGAGCAGGGTATATTTCTAATGTGTTTGGTATAGCTGATAAACAAGTACATATGGCACCTGTAATTATGAGTAATCTTGGTATATCTCATGTACCAGGCTTAACTATTGAATCCGCATGTGGTTCAGGTTCTGTTATGTTTAGAGAAGCATATGCTAATGTAGCTGCAGGATTCTATGATTGCCTACTCGCAGTAGGTGTCGAGAAAGTGACTCATACTGGTACTGCACAAAGTACTACGCTATTTTCTTATTGCTCTGATTTCTTCTATGAAGGAGGAAATGGTGCATCCTTTCCTGGTTTATTCGCATCTATTGCTCGATATTATATGACTAAATATAAAGCAGATGAAGAAGATTTAGCATATGTGGCAGTCAAAAATCATGAGAATGGATTATTAAATCCCAAAGCTCACATGCGAAAAAGGATTACAATCCAAGATGTAATAAATTCCCCTGTTGTAGCTTCACCCCTGAAACTATTGGATTGTTGTCCATTTTCAGATGGTGCGTCTGCAGTTATACTTTGTAATGAAGAATTTGCAAAAAAAAGTAACAGACCATACATTGAGGTTATAGGATCAGGACGTGGAGGCTCTCCCGCTTCAGTACAAGGAAGAGAGGATATCTCTACTATTCCCAGTACGGTTATAGCAGCAAAACAGGCGTACAAAATGGCAGGTATTACTCCTGAGGATGTAGATTTTGCAGAAGTTCATGACTGTTTTACTATAGCGGAAATCATAGATGTAGAAGATCTAGGTTTTTTCCCAAAAGGTAAAGCAGCGAAAGAGATCCGAGAAGGTGCCACTTCCAGAAAAGGGAGAATTCCAATTAATCCATCAGGTGGACTAAAGTCCAAGGGTCATCCTATAGGTGCGACAGGAATAGGCCAAGTAGCTGAAGTATATGATCAACTAACTGGACAGGCAGGAGAAAGAACCATTAACAATGCGAAAATAGCTTTGACTCATAATTTTGGTGCAACAGGTGCCAGCGCGGCAGTTCATCTCTTCAAAAAAGTTGAGTAAACAAATTGAGCGAATTTCCACATCTTGGATTAAGGGAAAAATTTATTTCAGTGGCAAGAAAATCGAATATTCTTGCCAGAGAATGTAAAAACTGTAAATCTATAATGTTAGAAACTACAATATACTGCCCCAAATGTCAAGCAGATAAATTCAATCTGGTAGAATATATGGGTATTGGTAAGGTGAATACGTTTACAATACATACGGTCCCTCCAGAAGGATTTGATGACGTTGAAAGTTATGCTTGGGTGGTTTTTACCTTGGACGAAGTTCCACTTAGGGTTTCTGGATTTCTTCCAGGCATTAAATTCCCATCGGAGTTACCTATAGGTTCAAAGGTACAAGTGATAGGATTTGATGAAAGACATGGCCTTTTACTTCACAAACTTTAGATTTTTTGTTAATAGTTTGTGATTTAGTTAATTTGTAAATCTTTATTCTATTGAATTGTCTATATTGGTTAACATTATCCTTAACATGATAAAAATCAAAAAGGTGTTGTGGAAAAGTATCCAGAACTCGAAACCAGACTTAGCAACGGAAGCAAGATAGTTCAATCTCAGCTAGCTAAACTGAGGATACTTGATAATAAATTTTCTACACGTGATAAAGAATTAACCATAAAAGTAGCAATAAACTTAAAAAATGGAGGTAAAGATAAAGCAAAGGTAATTGCACAAGAATTAGTTCAAATAAGAAAGATAAAAGATACAATACGCAAGTTCTCTCTTGCCTTGGAAATTATCGCGATTAGATTTTCTACTATATCCGAATTTGCTCATCTGTTGTATATATTAAATCCAATGATTGATATAATTAAAGAAGTAAAAACAGAAATTTCCAATACTGTTCCAGAAGCAAAGAGGATTTGTGCCGAAATGAGTTCCCTTACTAGTGATGTATTGATCGATACAAATATCAAAACGAGCAGTAAACCAATAAGTTTTCAGGTAGATTCAGATGCATTAACTATTCTTAATGATGTGCAGACATTAATTGAGGATCAAACTAGGGTTAGGCTTCCAGCAGTACCTATTATTGATGATAGCAAAAAAGAACTTTCAAATTATGAACTTTCTGAAAAAAAACCTATTTTGATTTAAATGGAACACATTATTTAATCAGAATACCTTTCTGTAACTATCAATAGATATCGATTATATTCTTTGTAAAAAAAACTTTACAAAGTAGTTTTAATTACCTGTTCATTATAACGGGTGCAATGGAGCGAGTACAATATCAAACTTCTAATAGGACTAGTTCAAAACGTGGTGGAATTTTAGAATCTGCTTCGCGACGTGTCAGGATGATATTTTCTGTAATGGCCAGTCCTAATCGTATCGATATTCTGAGAATCTTGAATTCTAAAGGTCCATTAACTTACTCTGAATTAAAATCCTTAGCCGGCTTCAAGTCGAAAAAGGAATCTGGTAAATTTGCCTATCATTTAAGAAAATTACTTCGACAATCATTAGTATCTCTTAACAAAGCCGAAAGACGATATACTATTACTAATTTAGGAAAATTAGTTTTAAGCCTTGCGCGTCAGATAGAAGAAAGATCTATAATAGAGAGTGGGAAATTATATGTTAGAACAACAAAACCATCTATAGAAGAATTTGATTCAAATAAAATAATTCAGTCGTTAGTCCGAGAAGCAAATATGCCTCTAGAGCTCGCGAATAAAATAACTGAAGAAGTAGAAAATAAGATATACAAGATTCAAACATCATATCTAACCTCGTCTCTGATTAGAGAAACTACAAATTCTGTATTAGTGGAACATGGATATGATGAATACAGGAATAAACTTGCACGCTTAGGATTACCTCCGATAGATTTAATTAACATAATGGAAGAAATGAATTTCTCTCATATAGAAATTCCTGATCTATTTATGAAAGCATCTTCTTCTATTTTCACAGAATATCTTCTTAACAATACCCTTCCAAAAGATATTGTTGATATGCACTTGATGGGTGAAATCAATATAGGGAATAGTGGGTTTTGGAATTTATTACCTGACACTATTTTTGCAAATATAAATTCTCTCATAAAAAATATTACTGAGATTAAGAGAAAATACCTAGGTACGTCTCGATTAAATGTGTTATATGAACAAACCTCCGATGCGTCTATAATTTTGCTTCTTTCTCTTTTGAGCCGAGAAGTATCTAGGGAAATAGTTCTAGAGGGTTTACCAGAATACCTTGAAAAAAATCTAACATCAGATAACAGCCTGGCAAATAGAGTTTACAAATTACTATTTCTATCTTCTTCAATCTCTACTTTTGGAACATCTTCACCATATATTACGTTCCCTATTAATATTGAAGAGATCGATTCCCATATAATAGAGGGTATCATATCAGGTTACAAAAATTATGTAGAAAATACTCCCATTCCTAATATTGGTTTATCGATTGTATACAACAATAAAAACAAAATCTATCAACATATTGAGCAAGCTTCAAAAATTTCTAGAATGGGTGGAATACTCTCATTTTCTCAAAATAAAATAAGAGGTAGACATGGTCTTGCTAAATCTTTTTCTACCAATGATTCTCCCATGATTACACTTCAGTCTCTTTCAATAAATCTTCCACGTATAGCCTATCAATCAAATAATGATGAAACATATTTTAGAGCAAAACTAGCATTACTACTTAAACCATTATTATCTATCATTATTCAGCGTAAAAATATTATTTCCAACAATATTCAGAAAGGAAATATTCCGCTCATTTCAAAAACCACTTCTAATCTTGAAACGGGTCAGATGGTTCCTTTAATAAATTTAGTGGGTATTAATGAATCCATTTATAATATTTTAGGTTATAACGTTGGAAAGGAAGGAAACAATATCCTATGTAAAGTTATCCAAACTGCTAGTGATATAATACAAGAACAAACTAAAGGAATACCAGATTCTAGAATCGGCGTAACTATATTAAAAGATGAAAGTTCAACTAGATTCAAAAACCTAGACGATGAAAAGTATGGTAAATCAGTTACTATCTCTGATAATCATGCTAATATCGAAGGTGAAAATTATTCAGAAGGTTTTCAAATTAAAGGAACTGATATTATCTCTAATAATTTCTCTATGGATCTATTACTAGATCATTATTCTACAGTGACAGATATTCTACGAGGCAGTCTCTCGATTGATCTAGATATCAATAATATCACTTCCCAGAATGATGTTACAAAGGTAATTGAATTTTCTCTCAACTTCCCTTTTGTTCATTTACGTAGTAGGTTATCACTATGCACCACTTGTGGAGTAAGATCAGAGAAGGCGGAAATGAAAATTTGTCAGAGTTGCGGTTCTCAAAAAATCTCTATATTGTATACATAATTTATGAGAAAAAGCTATCATATAATATAAACTCCATTTAAAACCTTAAAATCCGCTATAAGAGATATTTATAAGCATTCTCTGAATAAAAAAACTAGTATTTTTATCAAAATACTTTAAATCCAAATTTTTATAAATAGCAAAGATTTTTAAAAATTGAAAGGCGAGTTGTTGTATGGGAGTAACAGAAATAGACAAATCTAGAAATAAATCTATTTTTCAAATAAAAAAGAGAGATGGCAGAGTTGTTAACTTTGATGAATCAAAAATTTCACATGCTATTTACAAGGCATTAATTGCAACCGGAAAACCAGATTTTCCATTAGCAGAAACTTTAAGCCAAAAAGTCTTGGAAAAAATTACTAGAAATTCTTTTGATAAGTTATTGATACCAAGTGTTGAAGATGTACAAGATATAGTAGAGTCAATTCTTATAGAAGATGGTTTGGCAGATACTGCTAAATCCTATATATTATACAGACATGAAAGGCGAAAAATTAGAGAGGATAAAATAAAAATCCTAAATAAAAAAGATTTAGATGAAGTTGACAAGTCTTTTGATATAAATTCACTACGTGTTTTATCTTCTCGTTACCTTTTACGTGATGACAATAATGATATTATCGAAGGTCCAAAACAAATGTTCGAAAGAGTGGCAATACTTGTTTCAATATCAGATATTCTTCATGATCCTTTTCTCTTCACTTTGGCAGGTGGATACAATCAAAATGTTCAAGAGGCTGAAAAATACTACGATAAAATCAATGAATTTGATCTAAAACTAAAAATTGGCGATTACTATCTCAGCAAATATCACTTTGAATCTCTGGTAAGGTTGTACATCGAGTTAGCAATAAAAGGACAAATGAAAGTGCCATTCAAGGAACTATTGAAATTAATTGTGCAAGGTAAATTTGTTTCATACGAGGAAAAAATTAGAGAATATTTTGAATTGATGGTTTCAAAAGATTTTCTTCCAAATACGCCAACTTTGATGAATTCTGGAGCAAGGCTGGGACAACTTTCGGCATGTTTTGTTTTAGATATGCCTGACGATATGGAGATGATCATGAAAACATCATCAGATGCAGCCATGATTTTCAAATCAGGAGGTGGAGTAGGAATCAATTATTCTGATTTGAGACCTGAGGGTGATATAGTGGCATCTACCTCAGGTGTAGCATCCGGTCCAGCATCATTTATGAGAATTATTGATACGATTACTGATGTAGTAAAACAGGGAGGTAAAAGAAGAGGAGCTAATATGGGTATATTAGAAGCATGGCATCCTGATATTGAAAAATTCATTACTGCAAAAACAAAACCAGGAGTATTCGAAAACTTCAACGTAAGTGTAGGATTATGGGATGATTTTTGGAACTCGTTGATAAATAAAAATAGTACAAAATATACCCTTAAAAATCCAAGGACTCAAGAACCTATAAAACATATTGATTCCCATCAATTAATGGATCTCATATCTCATAGCGCATGGAAAAGTGCCGAACCAGGTGTGATATTCCTGGATAATGTAAATAAGTATAATCCTTGCATAAAAGCTAAGAATGGACCTTTAAGAGCTACAAATCCCTGTGGAGAACAATCGTTATATCCTTACGAATCATGTAATCTAGGTTCAATAAATTTAGCAAATTTTGTTAAAAGAAAAGCAGATGGGATGTATGAATTTGATTGGCATAGATACGAACAAACTATACGATTGGCATCAAGATTTCTTGATAATGTAATAGATCTAAACAAGTATCCAGTAAAAGAGATCGATTATAATACAAAGCTCACAAGGCGAATAGGATTAGGAATAATGGGAATTGCAGATCTACTATTTTTGTTAAAAATTCCATATGCATCTAAAGAAGGCTATGAATTTATGAATAAACTTTCGGAGACATTGAGTTATTATAGTATGGAGGAAAGTGTTGCTATTGCAAAATCTAGAGGTCCGTTTTCCTTATTTCAAGAAACTGAATATGTACATGGAAAAATCCCAGTTGCTGGATATTATGAAGTACCCAAGGAAAATCATTTCTATGACTGGGATTCTTTAATCGGAAAAATACAAAAATTCGGGATACGAAATTCTTGGACTACAACTATAGCTCCAACGGGAACCCTTTCTATGATAGCCGACTGTTCAAATGGTGTTGAACCAGTTTTCGCATTAGTTTTTGAAAAACGTGTTACTGTCGGTAGATTTTTTTATACAAATAAAATCTTTGAAAATATATTAAAGGAAAATGGGCTCTATAATGATGAAATTCTAACAAAAATAGCAAATAACTATGGCTCTGTTCGTGGCATCAGAGAAATTCCACAGTTTATACAATCAATTTTTACAACGGCAATAGATATACATTGGACAGATCACATTATGGCTCAATCTATATGGCAGAAATGGATTAGTAATGCGATTGCAAAAACGATAAATATGCCAGGAGATGTTACAGTTGAAGATGTAAAATCTGCATATTTACTCTCTCATGAATTAGGTTTAAAAGGCGTTACGGTTTATAGGGATGGATCAAGACATGAACAAGTTTTACATATTACAGGAAACAATACATTAGAAAAATCATTTATTGTAAAACCTAGTGATTATGTTACTGAATATATTATTTCTAATATAAATGAACCTTATATAGTTCAGCATATTGGTAAATTATTTAAAGTATTGAATTCCAAAGAACAAGACGATTTGATTACTTCAAATTTTCACAAGAGTAACGAATTATTACAAAAAACTATACAAATCGAAGAATGTGAAATATGTCCATCTTGTAAATCCAAACTTATAATTACAGAAGGCTGTAATATCTGTATAGAATGTGGATTTAGTAGTTGTGTTTCTGGTTAATATGTAACTACGAACCCTTAAATTTTTAATTGGGATCTACTAAGTTTTTTATACAAGAATTAATAAAAATCTCCTAAAAAGGACACTCATTTAAAATTACAGTTAACAATGCAGCTCTTAATTCCTTGCCATATGCAGCTTGTTTGAAATAGATAGCCTTTGGAGAATTATCTACTAAATGAGATATTTCATCCAATCTGGGCAATGGATGCATGATTGATAAATCAGTCTTTGTGTTCTCTAAGATTTTATCGTCAATTTTATACGTTCCCTTCACTTTTTCATATTCTTGGGTATCTGGAAACCTTTCCTTCTGAATTCTCGTGACATATAATACATCTAACTTTTTGATGACCTCATCTAAATAATTCTCTTGTTTTATGTTTATTTTGTTACGAATTTCATAAATTGATTCACTCCGAACACTCAACGTTGGAGGTGAAATTAGATAGATGTCCACTTGATAATTTTTCAAACCATATAAAAGTGAGTAAATTGTTCTTCCATACTTTAAATCCCCTACTATCCCAATAGTCAAATTATTAATTCTACCCTTCTCTTTCAATATTGTATATAGGTCTAACATTGCTTGAGTTGGATGTTCTTCACTTCCACTTCCGGCGTTTATTATGGGATTATTAGACAGTTCTGCAGCATATCTACTTGAACCATCATTGGGATGCCTTAAAACAATTACATCAGAATATAGATCCATAATTCTAATTGTATCTGCTAAACTTTCTCCCTTCTCAATAGAAGAGAACTTTGAATCAAAAATACCAATTGAACTACCACCAAGAGAAGCCATAGCAGCTTCAAAACTCATTCTTGTTCTTGTACTTGGCTCATAAAAGATGTACCCTAAAGTTCTACCTTTACCAAATTCAATTTTTTCATCTGGTTTCAATTTTCTAATCTTGTCAGTTGTTTCAAAAATAAATTCGAGATCATCTTTTGAAAAATCTTTTATTGATACAATATCCTTTCCAAAAAAATGATTTGTCCTAGTCATAAATTGATATAACATATTATAAAATAATACAATAAATATGTATTTAGAGGATTGATAGCCGACTAAATACAATTTTAGCAATTAGATTTCAAAAAAACAATTATTGTTATTCATTCAAAAAACTATATAAATCTCTCTTTAACCAAATTCTAAAATTAAGATCTTATCTTCATCAATTGTCTAGAATATAAGATTGGAAAGCAAAATCTTGATTATTGTGATCTTAATCCAATATTTCTCTTTTCTAATATTGAATTAAAAATTTGGTCTTGTCTTAACACAGAAATCCCAGTAAATTTACCAATTATTTGTATCATAATAATCCATTCAGGCCTATCCAAATTTACCTTCTGGTTTAAATTTTTGGTAATTGTACTTATAATTTCGTCTCGTCTTAAATTTGTATGTCTTTTCTCTACAGTGACTCTATAAGATTGATTCGGCGATATTTTTTTCTCAACCATCTTTTCAACTTGATTTCTGATCATTATTATATCAGTTTGTATACAATATTCGATCGGTATTACTCTTAAAATATATCTAAATTCCCAAGGTTCATCCATTAAGATGGTCTTAAAGATAGGCAAAATCTCAAACTGGTTTAGAGACGTATATCCTAAAATTATTCCTGAAACCTGAGAAATAACAAATTCGCATTTTTTATCTCCTAATCTATTGAATAATGATATAGCCTCTTTGATAGCGTCTTCTTCCTTGTATCTGTAGGTTGTTATCATTATGTTAAAATCCATTTATGTTTATCTATTTAGAATTTCGTAAATATCTTTGTTCTTGATGGAACCTTCTCTTATGGTAAAAATAGAATTTTGGGTTACATCTATTATTGTGGAGGCTGTTAAGTTATTATTTAATATTTTATCTTGTCTAATTAATAGAGCATCGTAATCCTTTAAATCTGAAGCTAGTACTTGTTGCGCAGAAATACATGCATTTTCATTTGAAATATTCGCGCTAGTTCCTACTATAAAATCGCAATCCTTTAAAATTTTGAGAATGCATGTATTATCAGGAATTCTTACAGCTAACGACTTTTTACCACTAGTCACAATTTTTGGTATATTATCGTCTATCAACTCGCCTACGATTGTTAATGGACCTGGCCAAAAGGATTCAGCTAATTTGATTCCTTTTTCTCCCAAATTGATTAATTTCTTGGCTAATTCGATATTATGAGTTAAGATAGGAAGAGGTTTTCCTTGATCTCTTTTTTTTACTTTAAATATGTTCTTAACAGCTTGTTCATTATATGGATCACATCCAATTCCATAAATAGTATCAGTGGGAAAGATTAGTATTCCTCCCTGCTTAATGATAGAAATAGCCTTAACTAAATCTTTTTCTTTTTTACAATCTAAAATAAGCATTGTAATTTATATATTATAATTTTATTTTGTAATTTTACCGTCGTTAGGGTATAAATTAGATACAATCATTTCTATCTCTTTGATAACATCTTCTAATGCAGACCATTTAAGGTAACCACCTGCTGCATATTTGTGACCTCCACCAAACAACAAACCTTCAGCTATTTCATTACATGCAATTTTTTCATTATTCCTTCTTATACTTATTTTTCCATTCTCATCATAAAAAATAGCTAAATCCGCGTTTGTTATTTTAAATACCTCTTCAGAGAATAAGCTTGTTTGTAAATATTTTGACGATTTTACAAAAACTACATCTAAACAATTAATATTTTTTTTTATCATAGACGAAAGCACTTCTTTTTTATCATTGTTGCTCAATATGGAATATTTTCTATAATCGTTTTCCATATCTACATCCCATAAGATACCATTAGATAATCTTATGGAAAGATTAAATAGCCTTGAACCTGAATCTTGGAAACTTAAATAATATTTTATTAATTCTGATATTGGAGTAAGATACTGGTCCTTAGTAAAAAAATCCATAGCATGAGCCAAACTTGCTAAAATCTTTGCTCTCTCATTTCCAACTAAAAATCTTTCATACATTAATTCCGAAGCACACTTTTTTCCAGTTCGATCAAGTACCAACTCAATATATTCATTGACTTCATTTATCGAATTTTCTGACCATGGATGATGATCCACCCATATTAAATCATTTTTGTTTTTACTAGAATCAATGAAAACATTTTTTAGTGGATCGACGAAACTATCAGAAAGTCCTAAATCAGAAATTATAAAAGTATGTTTTTCATTAATCTTATTCGCTATGGAAATTTTCTCAATTAAAGTTAAAAAACTCTCTTTACTATATCCCATAAAAATAACTTTTGCCTGAGGAAATCGGATCAATCCTATAGATGCTGATATTAGCCCGTCTAAATCAGATTCATGGGAAAATAAAGTAACCTTCATAAAATACCATTTGATCATATTTCTTATAAGTATTAATTTTACAAATACTTATTATCCACTTTTTTCAATTATTATTTAAAAGACTATATTTTTTTAACTTTCTTGTAAAGGTAGAAAATTGATCAAAAAAGATCTCAAAGGGATTATTTATTTTATTTTCATTTTGCTATTTCACATCTTTGATTTTTTATTCTTTTGAAATTATTTATCTTTTGTATAATCAATTTAACACAGTTTAAATTGATTAAAATTTAAAAGTTAATATTAAAAAAGACTAGTTTCAAATTCGTCTTAATAGACCTTAAATTGATCAGTTCTTTTAAATGAGGTCAATATGGCTTAGATTTTATATACATGCAAACTAACATGAGAAACCCGAACTATTTTAAAGCATGTGAACACATTGCAAGTGAGTTACAACTTAGATCAAACCTTTCTCTAAATGACATATATAAAATTATCAGATCAAATTCTTCAAAGTTTGATCTCTCTACCGTTCCAAAAAATGAAGATATCCTATCCTATCTACCTCAATCACATCCATATAAGGAGATTCTACTTGTAAAACCTTCTAAAACAGCTTCAGGGATCGCAGTAATTCCAATTATGCCTATTCCATATGAATGTCCACACGGAAAATGTATCTACTGTCCAGGAGGAGTAGAATATAACACTCCCATGAGTTACATAGGAACAGAACCTGTTACTCGTATCGCACAATTTGTAAATTTCGACCCATATTTGCAGGTAAAGTCAAAATTAGAACAATTACAAAGAAGAGGACATAATACTAGTAAAATTGAATTAGTTGTAGTTGGGGGAACATTTCCTTTTATGCCCGAATCCTATCAGAGAAATTTTGCTAAGTCTTGTTTTGATGCCTTAAATGGTTCAAGGTCTGTTACACTACAAGAAGCAATAGGTACGAACGAAACTACTAACAACCGTTGTGTAGGATTTACAGTGGAAACTAAGCCCGATTATTGTAAAAAAAAACAGATAGATCTATTGTTAGAGATAGGTGTTACTAAAGTTGAAATAGGAGTTCAAGCTTTAGACGATCACATTTACAGATCAGTGAATAGAGGTCATACCTTATTAGATGTTAAAGAATCGTTTAAAATATCCAGAGATGCTGGATACAAAATTGTGGCTCATATGATGCCTGGTTTACCAGGATCCTCAATTAGTAAGGATTTGGAAAATTTTAGAATTCTTTTCGAGAATTCTGATTTTAGACCTGATATGTTAAAAATCTATCCTACTCTTGTTCTTAAAAATACTGGTCTCTATGAATTATACAAAAAAGGTAAATATAGTTCCTATTCTGTAGATGAATTTGTTAATATTCTATTCGAAGTTAAAAAAAACATACCTACATGGGTACGTATAATGCGAATTCAGAGAGAAATAGAGACTACAGATATTGTGGAAGGAAACAAACAAGGAAATATTCGTCAACTCATTCTTAAAAAATTAGAGGATAACAATATATCGTGTAAGTGTATTCGATGCAGAGAACCAAGGTTGAAACAAAATATTTTAAGCTCCATTGATGAGGTAACATTAAAAAGAATAGATTATCTAGCTTCAGGGGAAAAAGAGATATTTTTATCTCTAGAAACGGACGATAATAAAATAATATTTGGTTTTATAAGATTAAGAATTATTACTAATTCACAATTAATAAGAAAAGAATTAAAAGATCCGTCATCTGATGAGATAGCTGTAATAAGGGAGTTACACGTCTACGGAAAGTTAATCGATGTAGGAAATATTAACAACACATATTATCAACATAAGGGCCTTGGATTGAAATTAATGAAAGAAGCTGAAAGGATAGCAAAGGAAGAATTCAATATAAAAAAAATTTCAGTAATAAGTGCTATAGGCACTCGAGAATATTATAAAAAAATTGGATACGTACAAAATGGCCCTTATGTAACGAAAATTATATAATTAAACGCATTAAATAAAATCGTTAATGGATGTAAAGAATCTAGGGTGTAATTTTCTCTTCTAACTCCATCGATTGATAAAATTTGAGAAATCTAATTCAGAATTATTATAGTGTATTTTTTGGTTTTGTGCTTCCTTTGCATTGTAATAAATCTCCGATTGGAATGTAGAAGGATTTAAAAAGCAAGGTATATTATTGTATCTGGTATTTTGAATTAACTATTAGGTTCACCAACTCATTTTTATCATAAGAATCGGAATTCCTTTTTTACGGTGGGATTTCCTTAATTAAACAGCTTTGAGTGTGAATGTTGTATTCCTAATCTTTGGGTATTATATTATTTGAATGAAGTAGAACATTCACATGTTCAGTATTATGTTTTTGATATATTAGGTTTCTTTGAGTTTACCAAATATATATAGAACATTATAACCTTTTAAAAGTTCTTATGTTTCTATGTGGAATTAGCTAGATATTTGTCTTATTATAGGTACGTAAAAGAAAATTGTATAATTTCAGAGGTATATCACAAGAGTATTTTCATCTATATATAAAGTTGAATTTAGATTAAACAACAGAAATGCTAATTTGTAGCCAATTATATTAACGGTGGTTGTAAATACTGAAGAATTTTTGGTTTATCTAGGGTAAATATGAAAGGTAAAACGACTTATTTTTTATAAAAAAATAAAAAATATATAGACACATAGAATTAAAGAATTTATTTTGAGGTAGTTTCCCTTTAGTTTTAATCTTTGATCAACATTTATTTACAAAAAATGGTTTAAGAACTCGGTTAACAAAATTGAGAAAAATAACATTATCTAGTTAAATAGACAAGATAAGAAATAACTAAAATATTGCAAACAAATTTGCACCAACTATTGTGAATTTTAACTAAATTTTTATAGTGATAATCTTTCGAAAGAATTATTTGTTGTATGTAGATGCAGTATATTTTTCTATAGGGATGATGTAAATGAAAGAAAAAATCATAGGTAAAGGAACATGGTTAGATAAAGTTGCAGATAATATAATAGCTCGTGAACAGAAGTTAGGACGAAACTTAGATTTATTAAAAGTAGAAAGCGGACTAGGAGCTTCAGGGATACCCCATATTGGAAGCATGGGTGATGCAGTACGTGCATATGGGATTAGTTTGGCCCTACAAAATCTCGGCTTTAAATCCGAGCTCATTACATACTCTGATGATATGGATGGATTAAGAAAAATACCTTCTGGATTTCCATCCTGGCTTGAAGAATATATCGCTCAACCAGTTTCAACAATTCCTGATCCTTTTGGTGAATGTCACACATCCTATGCCAATCATATGAGTGGGCTGTTATCAGATAGTCTAGATAAAGCAGGAGTAAAGTATATTTTTAAAAGCGCTTCCGATATTTATAAAAGTGGCATACTTAATAATGAAATAGATTGTATTCTTAGAAATAATAAAATATTAGGACAAAAAATTTCTAGTTTAGTTGGACAAGATAAATATATTGATATATTACCATACTTTCCAATATGTGACTGTTGTAAAAGATTATATGTTGCACATAGTGAAAAATATTTGTCTAAAGAAAAAAAAATTATATACAAATGCTCAGGGACTAAAATAGGAAATAGAGAAGTAAAAGGATGTGGATATTCAGGAGAAACAAGTATAGACAAAGGTAAAGGTAAACTCGCTTGGAAGGTTGAATTTGCTTGCAGATGGAAGGCGTTAGACATAAGATTTGAAGCTTACGGTAAAGATATAATGGATTCGGTTCGAGTTAATGATTGGGTTTGTTCCTCATTATTAAATTTTCCTCATCCCTTACACGTTAAATATGAAATGTTCTTAGATAAAGTTGGTAAGAAAATAAGTAAATCAACAGGAAATGTTATAACCCCTCAGATGTGGCTAACATATGGAAGCCCAGAATCTCTTCAATTATTGTTATATAAGAGAATTTCAGGAACTAGACATATTGGATTAACTGATATTCCAGCACTTATGGATGAATATGATTATTACGAAGACTGTTATTTTAACAAGATTAAGGAAAATAATATTTCTAAATTACTCAAATTTAAAGGGATTTATGAATATATAAATAAACTCAATCCTCCAGTCAATGGTTCTAAACATGTACCATATCGAATTTTGGTACAACAAGCATCTTTGTTTGATGGAGAAGACAGATCAGATAAAATCTTTCAAAGACTCAAAAAATATGGTTTGGTAGAAGAAAAGACAAATGTTCTGATAAATAAAATAACTCTTGCATCACGATGGTGTGATGACTTGATTTCAGAAGATATTATTCATATTTCTCTTAATGACATTGAAAGAAATGCTCTAGTAGAACTGTTATCAGAGTTTAAGATTTTGATGGAAACTGATAGTGATCAACTAGCAGATCAAATACAGACACGTATTTTTGAAATTTCTAGAAAACATAAAGTTCAACCGCGTTCTTTCTTTAAGTTACTCTATCAAATTTTAATCAATGCTGATCGTGGACCAAAATTAGGAAATTATATTGAGGATCTAGGATTGCATAGAACTTGTCAGATAATTAAAAAATATATTTAAATAAGGTAATACCTAAAGATCTGCAACAGTTTTAAAAAGTAATTTTGATATAATAGGAAACAAATTCTTATTTCTATTGTTGAATCTGAATTCTATTTCTTTCAGATACAGATGAAAATATTGTTTATGTATTCCTCTGTGATTATATAACCACATTTTAGCATAACTCCAAAATCCTTCAATTCCGTTAATATGAGTATCTTCTCTTACATATTCATTATTGATGTGAAAAATTGAATTATGTTTTCCAATTAAATTTAATGTCGTATATGCAGTATGATCATCTGAATAATACAGAGAACCTTTCTAAATATGCTGTTTTATTAATGGAATTAATGTTTCATGTTTTCTATCTGATACTAGAAAAGTAATTACTATTCCATTTCTTTTATAGATACCAAATACAAGATTTTTGTTCTCAATTGAACCTCATCCACGTTTACCTCCTCTTTTATGACCACCAAATAATGCTTCATCGATTTCAATTTTACCTGATAATTTTAGAATTTGCAATTCATTTACTAATGAATCGTAAATTGCTTGTCTAAATATTCGGAAAACACGTTCAATTGTTGTTAAACTAATTTGTACATACCATCTTATTCGATAAGCAGGAACTCCAAGTAAAAAAAGATATAACAAATGAGATATAACATCAAATGAAATTTTTAACCTACCTAAATATGTACATGTAAAATCGTTAAAAAAATATCTATAACGTTTACATACATATCTAATTTGATTTGAAATATTAATCAAATATCTGTGATTACATCTTGGACATCTTCTTTTTCATTTCCATCTAACGTGCTGAAAATATAACCTACTTTTCTGATTATTTATTGCTAGTTCTAATGAACTAATCTTACGCACAAATCACACATAGAACAATAATTGTTGTTATATATTTTTTGTTGCAAATGTTTGGGTATTACCTTAAATAATAAGATATACTGGTATGTTAATTTTAGATAATCATCACTTCCTTTATCTTAAAATCATCACTTTTTTTATATATTGTGATTGGATATTGAAACAAAAGATTCTCTTCAAATATGAATAACTAATCTAGTCTTCAATACATAGATAGTGATTATACAAACCTTATATTCTTTCAAACACTGGTTCACTATTTCCATAAAAGTTTTCTCTATTCAAGAATGTAGAAAGTGTTTTAATCCCATTACATTACATTACATTACATTACATTAAATTCTTTACTGTTTATTTATTTACCTCAGTCTGTTCATACAGTATGTATTAAGTATTTGAATACATCTGATCTGATGTATTTTTTTTAACGAAAGATGTATCTATCCCCTGAAATGTCTAATCCATCTATATATTTATGAATCTATTAAAAAAATCATAACCGACATGGCCTGTTATAGATTCAACTAATTAAAATTTCATTAATGATAAAAGAAGTTATCTTTTTTAGTGATCCTAAAGCATACCAATCCTTGAATTCAGTTCTGCCCAAGAAGATAACTCTAATTTCCAAAGATAATTAATGTAATTATGTATAAACCTATCAAGGATAGGTATAGAGGATTGACTAAAATCAAGGATGTTTTTGGAATTTAATTTAATTTAATTTAATTTTAATAGTAATAATAGAATATGCTTGGACTTATCTTTCCTTGGTTATCTGAACCAAGGCTGATACATACTAACCTATTAATTACTATTTAATTATAACTAACTATAAAACAGCTATTACAAAGAAATGTAATGAATTTTAAGAAAAAACATATTTCTTACCCTCAACAGTTCCAACAACACTCCCTCTATTTTTAGAATCAATTTTTCCAATTTCAAATGCAGGCATATTATATTTATCAAATATATCTATTGTTTTATCTACATATTTCTTGGGAACAACCAAACAAAATCCGATCCCCATATTAAATGTGTTGTACATTTCAATTGTGTCAATCTTTCCATCTCTCTGAATTTGTTTAAAAATACCCTTAGGACTTGGAAGATTTGAAAGGTTAAATCTAATTTTTTTATTTAATCTTTTTAGTTTTGAAAAAGAACCTCCTGTTATGTGTGCAAGTCCATGTAATACTATATTGCTATTTTGTATGATTTCTAGAACTGGTCTAACATAAATTCTAGTAGGTAAAAGTAGTTCTTCCCCTATTGATTTCGTCAAAAAACTAGGAGTATGAGACAATGGATATTTCGATAAAACCTTTCTTGCTAATGTGAAACCGTTTGAATGAAGGCCATTACTCTCGATACCTATAATTCTGTCTTCAATTTTTATATTATTCCCAAGAATCAATTGGTCATACTTTGCAAATCCTATAGCGGTACCAGAAATATCAAAAGCATATTCAGAATCCCCTGATATCAAATCAGAAACTACTGCAGTCTCTCCCCCAATAATGGCAACTCTTGCAGTCTTAGCTCCTTCGACCAACCCTTTCATTAAATTTTTTACCATTTTTTGATTTGGAGATTTTAGGGCAATATAATCAACAAAACCAAACGGTTCTGAACCTGTACAAATAATATCATTTACATTCATTGCAATACAATCTATACCGATAGTACCGAAGCGATTTAATTTCTGACATATTAGTACTTTGGTTCCAACTCCGTCACTATGCAAAGCTATTACGTTACTTTCTAATTTAATTAGGCCAGAATAATGACCAAACCCACTAATTACTTCCCCGATCCTTTGAAATGAATATGATTTTTTGATACTATTGCCGATATCTTTTTGAAGCGATCGGATTTTTTGTAAATTGACTCCAGCTTTGCTATATGAATCTATTGTTTTGGATTGCACGGCTAAAAGATTTAAATATTAATACAAATAAATTTTTTTATTTATAAATAACGATTATTTAATTAGAATAGCTTAAATCATTTGTTGAAATGACATGACCATTTTCCTACATTTCTCTGAAATTGTTATTATAAAAAAAATATTATCATAAAAAGTACATTCACTATCAATTAATTAGTTGAGGCTGGGTCATAATTCGGTTACCAAAAATTGTATTTTAACATTAGTATATAGTGAATCTTTATGTTCCTAACATGTATTTGATTGCCATAGGGTTATCATTGTTGTTAGTTTTACAGTTATAGTATACAAGTAACTGGTATAGCAAGACTGATAGCAGTACTATAGCACAAACCTTGTCATATCCTCTAACAGGTACTGGATCTATCCTGAATGCAGATTTGATATGTCCTATCAAAGGTTCGATTGATATACCTCGTAAAGAATAGATTACCTGTCCAATATTTGATTCATAAAATTCTACCAGTTTTATCCTTTCCTCAGGTGTATTTTTATATCTTTGTACAGGACACACCAATCTAAATTCCATGCTATTACTGAGATCATACAGTTCATGATCATCATATCCAGGATCTGCAGACATGTATAATGTTCTTTTAATTATTGTCATAGGCAGACTTGCTGTCAATATACTGTACATCTGATTGTCAGGTATGTTGGCAGTTGTAAAATCTGCAGCTAATGGTACTATAATGGAACCAGTACTTGATATCATGTGCAGTTTATATCCAAATATCCATCCCTTTGTATGACTGAATCCCCACATTGCATCAGTATCGATACCAGAACGTGGTACTACTCCTTGTTCCATAGAGGATTTGTGCCATACAAAGCCTTTGGCTTTCATAAGAGTACTATCTGCTGAAAGAACAGATGGATCAATTATTTTATCATGAACAAATAGTTCACCCATTGTAGTAATTCTATGTTTGATATCTCTAGATAGCGTAACAAGACGTCTATCAAATGTTCTTCTGCTTGGTATTCTTGATAGCCCACATCCTTTCATTACCTTTCTGTTATATGATAGATCCATCGCAAGGTATTCATGTAATGCTCTATTGGAATCCAATCTTAACCATATACGTACTATAAAGCATCTAAGAATAACAGTAGGAGAATACACATATGGTCTACCACGTCTCCTTGTTTTATTATTATGTGGCCACCTAATCAAACCAATTAAATACAAAATGCTAATTAGAATGGATGCAGATCTATTTTGTACTGCTAGTTTGTTGGTTTGTATATTGTTTCACCAAAACATCATATACCAATAAACTAGCTTTATTCGTTATGAAAATAGAATAATAATTATGACCCAGCCTCATCTATGTATAATGATATGTTAGTGAATAAAAATGATAATTTTTTATTAAAGGAGGCGAATATTATCTTAAATTAAGAGTTAATTTTATCAAAAAAGAAATGAAGTATGATACAGATAATATTTCAAAATTATTATTATTCAAATAGGGAAAACCTGATCTAAAACTCGAATCCAATTAGAAAGTATTCTTTCTTCTTAATAATACAATAATTCGAAAGCAATTTCTTTTTATAATTTTAAGTAACATAGTCCTAAATCAACTGCATTTTATGATCGCCTTTATGCTTTAACATTTTAAACTCTTTCAAACGATGATGTATTATTTCTATAATTGTTATTGGATTGAAAATTTTTATAATTCACAAATACCATAGTTATGTGTTCCATAAGCCTTGGAAAAATTTGATCCTATTCAATATAAATTCAAAACCAGAACAAATTAAAACACAGTTGCACATAAATATCATTTTAATTGGGCTTCTAATGATATCGGACCTTTCCGTTCGACACTTGAAATAACTAAAATCGCAGATATCAAATCAAACGATATAGTATTGGATTTGGGTTGTGGAACAGGAGCTGTTTCCAAAAAAATATTAGAAAAATTAGGCAAAGAGGGAAAACTAATAGCCATAGATCTTTCACGTGAGGCTTTAAATATAGCTAAAAAAGAGATTAGAAAACCAAATGCCTATTTTCTAGAAATGGATTTAGAATCGGTTGCTTTTTCGATAAATTTTACAAAGGTTTTTTGTCAGTTTGTGTTAATGTTTTTGCCTTTTCCGGAGATATCCCTTAAAACAATAAACGAATTGATTACAAAAAAAGGGAAAATATTGATATCAGTACATGGCAAACCAGAAGTTCCTTATTTCAGATGCATAATGAATAGCATTGTAAAATTTTTTCCTAATATCTTCCCCCCGGGATCCCCTTCAGTACATGCCTTAGGAGATCGTGAAAAATTAAAGAATTTTTTGAAATGCGCAGGATTTCAAACTATTCATATCCGCGAATATGATTTTACTTATGCGACTTTATCTTTTGAAGATTATTGGAGTAATTATATGCAACAGCTAATTCAATAAAACAAATAATACAAAAAGACTATAACTTATTAATACAAATAAAAGAAGATGCCAAAAAAAATTCTCAAAAGTTCCTCAAAAGAGGAAAATTAATCTTTCCTTGGAAAGTTTATATGGCCTCTGCGAAAAAATAACACAATTCTCGATTAGTTAATTAAACGCATAACTATCACTATGGTTAATTATATGTATTTCAATTGTCAATTTTGATAGCATAGAGTTTACAAATTTCTTGATGTACAACTTCTATACTTCTTTGACCCTCAATAATATACCAACCAAATTTTTTAGACAATTCCCGATAATTTTTCTCAACTTTGATTAGCAATTCTATATTCTCTTCAAAAAGATCTCTATTATTCATTACTCTTTCCTTGGATACATTTGGATTTATGTCTAATACTATTACCAAGTCTTCCTTTGGCAATCCCCTGTCTAGATTGATCAACCAATCGAGATCTAATCCGCTAGAGATACCATACACCAAGTTAGATTGATAATAACGATTCATAATAATTGTAGTACCAGAACTCAGAATATTTTCTATTTCCTCTTTTTTTTCCCATCTGTTAGCGGCTAATAATATATGCTGTACTTCCCTAGTAAATCTATTTTTTTGATGTAAAAACTTTTTTATTTCTTTTCCTAGAATAGAGTTATAATCGGGAAATTCCATCATGACACAACTTTTGCCCTGGTTCTTTACAAATTTTTGCAATAATTTGCACTGAGTACCTTTTCCTGCCTTATCCATTCCTTCAAATACAATTAAATGACCTTTATCCAACAATAATACAATTGATTTGATTATTTAATATATTATCTTTATCTAAACGAAATGTACATATGAATTTGTGAATATTCGCTACCTAATTCCTTTTCAGAACCTTAATTTATAAATATTAAACTGTTTTAGATTGTTTGTAGTTACAAGGTGAATTAAAATTTTTAATCTTTGGAAAAAAAAGATCGAATACTGCTCTATTTGTAAAAAAGAGTTAAAGCATAAATATAAACCTGCAAAAAATTGGGAAATTGAGGGATTATTATGCGGTGATTGTTATACATTGAAGACAGAGGAATTCTTTCAAAAAGAACAGGAAGAAAAAGTCAAACAAGAAAAAGAAGCGAATGCATGTTCGATATGTAATTCGAACGTTGATTCTGAATCGGAAAAATTTAAACCCAAGTGGCAATGGAATATAGATAAAAATATTATCCTATGCAAAAAATGTTTTGGGAAAAAAGAAATTGAATTTGAAAAAGAAAGAAATTACTGTGCAATATGTAATGGAACTCTTAAATTCTTCAGATATAATCCTAAACCAAAATGGAATATTAAAGGTCAATTGTGTAGAGAATGCTGGGATCGAAGAAACGGAATGATATAACATATATTATAAATCTTTTTAATTGACAATATTTCAAACATTCTTGCGGGCTCATAGTTCAGTTTGGATAGAATGGCTGCCTGCGGAGCAGCTGGTCGAGGGTTCAAATCCCTCTGGGCCCATTTTCCATAATTGGTATAGATTATAAATTGTTAAGTCATACAAAAAATCATTAGTAAAAAAATGATATAAAACAATAATAATAAAGTAGACATATATTATATAAAAATATATTTGAATATGTTTTTATAGATTAATTTTATAAATATTTTATATTCTATTTATATTAAATCATAATATATAGTAATAATTCACACATGCATGATTATATAACTTTTTACTTTAAAATTTAATCAATATTTTTAAAATATCAAAGATTAATTAAATTTTCGTCACTTGATAACTAATAGATATAGGATTTTGAGTTTATTTTCGTTACTTGTTTTATTCTCTCTAATGTTAAATTCCAATAATATTATCGACAGAAATTTATCTAATGATGAATATAAAATGATTGATTCGATTTTAAGTAACAAATATGCATATGCTCAGGTATTTCCTTATGATGAAGAAAGTTCATTTGATTATGTGTTCGATCCATCTGAATATATAGATGATGTTTTTGATACTGAGATGGAAAAATTTGGAGAGGAAAATCTAGATTCACAAATCACAGATGAGAAGGAGAAACTTAAAGAGATAGATAATGGTGAAGTTATTGAAAAAGTAGGTAATAGTAATACAATTTCTTCATCAATAGATAATTCTGATTTAGGAATGAAACAATCAAATAACATCGATTTTAATTTTGTCGCGGTTGGAGACTGGGATTGTAATTCCGATGCCAAACATACTGTTAAAAATATTCTAAAACAAGATCCTGAAATAGTACTAGCATTAGGTGACCTTTCATACAATGGTAAGGCTAAATGCTGGCTAAAATTAATACAACCAGTGGTGGACAAAACTAAAATTGTGTTTGGAAATCATGAAATAGAATCTTCTAAGCTGGAAAATGTTTATATGAATTATTTTGGCCTAGAAAGGCAATATTATTCTTTTACCTACAAGAATATTCATTTTATTGTACTTTCTACAGAAATTTCTTATGAGGAGGGATCGACACAATATGAAGCCATAGAAAAAGATCTTCAAAAATATTCAAATGATCCATCCATCGATTGGATAGTGGCCGTTTACCACAGACAAGCATATAGCTCTGGTGGAGGTCCAGATGATGAAGATGAATTCCGAGAAACCTATCATCCTTTATTTGATAAATATAAAGTCGATTTAGCCTTACAGGGACATTTGCATGCTTATGAAAGATTATATCCTATACTTTTTAATCCCGATCGGAATAGTAAACCATTTGTTACTGATCCAAATACCAACTATTATAAAAATCCGGAAGGAACTATTTTCATTACTGCTGGTACTGGCGGTGCACATGATATGGAACTAGCTTCACCCAAATATTTCTCTGCAAATGGGATTGATGGGGAATTTGGCATATTAAATATATCTGTAGAAAATAACGGTAATGTACTTCGAGGATATTTCATAGGGAACGATGGAAATGAGATATTTGATGAATTCGAAATCATAAAGAACAAGAGACAAGAGTAAATCTACTTATTTTTTATCATTCCATTTATTTAAAAAGTTTTGATTGCAAAATCTAATTGATTTTTACAGATGTTTGGATTTTAAAGACTTGAAATATTACTATTGGAATAAAAGTGATACGTTTGTTGGGAATCCTGCATTCTATTTTTTATTAGAAGACGAAAAATAATGGAATAATTATTTACACCAACTTTAATTAACAAACTGAATTCAAATCAATAGATCAAATGGGATATCTAATCATAGGCAAAATAGTATCTAGATTTATATACTAAAACAGAATCAATAATATATTTTTTAAGATTTAGTTAGAGGTTCATATTTGAAAAGTTTTAACATAAGGTTTTTCACTTTCAACTAGATTATATATTAGATGATAGTACCTAATGTCTGTCTTATCCGGTGGTTTGAAATTTATACCTGCTGCAAAATACAAGTTATATTCAATAGATATCTCTAAAATATAACAGCCGTTTAAGGGAAATTCTCAGAATTTTCTAATAGAATATATGGTTTTTGGCAGAAAAATACATAACATTTCAATTTTGCAAAGGATAACGATTCTATCATCAAAAACTATTGTGGAAGGTTTGACATACTATTTTTTCATAACGGCAATTTAAAAATTAAAAAATCGGTACCTTCGGTAAAAGATAATTCCTGATACATTGAGCTAGATAACCTGGTCATTTGTTATTATAACTGTTGTTTTTATACATACCATCTTCCAAATCTTATCTGAATATTCAGATAGTATATCTTTTTGATGTTCTATAATTGCGTAGAAGCTGTTTGCATATGCATCTGATTTTATCTTCTAATTTGCTTTTCTGTCATTTGGATTCAAGTATTGATCTCACTTTGGAAGATGTATTATGATAAGCCATCCTTTTTCTTTTTATCCATTGATATATTCTCTTGTAATTTTGCTTGTATGATATGATGCATTATCCTATACAGGGACAATTCTTTTCCACTCAATTTGATTTACATATTTGAGATTCTCGAGATGATCAATCATATTGGAGGATTTTGATTTAGCATAGAAATCAGACCTCAGATTTTCTTCAGGCCAGATCCTTGATATGTACATAAAAAAATTATTTCTAATACCATTATGTCTAATTTTTTGCTGTTAATCTTCAAAACGCATAGACTTATCCACGGTTTTTGTTTTACTATAATTTCATCCTCATCAATTAAGCATCACTTTTTTTAAGGCCTGATGCCATCTTCTTATAATTTTATACTATTTTTTTTCCTTCTTCATTCATAATCCGAACCGTGTTCAAGTCCGTTTTGATCTTGTGCACACAATACAATTTCTTTTAATATCTTTTGAAGATGTTTATTTGAAATTGATTGATTTGATTTTCAAGTTTTTATGAAAGACAATTTTCCTGCAATCTTAAACTCCGTATTTCTAATATGACCAAATATATCAGGATCTTTGCAAAATGCGTAAGACATAATCTCACTATCCTCATCTGTCTGTTATATGGTATTTAGTACTACTAAGTTTCCTTATCTCTGATCCTCTGGTTCCTATCTTAAGGTATAATGATATCCATCTTTGTATTGTTCTTATATTCACACTATGGTCATTTGCAATGTTTTCAAAAGTTTTACAATTGTTTTCTGGATTACTGCCAGTTACATGCGGATTGTTTCTTTTCAGAAGTATTTGTCATAAATGATTTTAGACTGTTCTTGTGTGTTGGTGAGTTTGAGTTTATAAACCTGATACATAGAATTATGGTAGTCAAGATACCTCAAGCTTTACTTATTTGTTGTACTTGCATACATAGGTAACTGGTCTGGACCCATTAAAAATGAGAACACCTTGTAATGGAGACTTTTTTACTCCTAACAACGTTATTAGAGGGGGTCAGACAGATGCAAGGTGTTAGTAAAAACAATAACCACAATAGCAATACT
>Ga0315534_1000395_pt1 | contig 30120 bp, 29 predicted proteins | sample SalMarSW160240MG_FD_203094 | JGI IMG/M metagenome (GOLD analysis project Ga0315534, IMG submission 203094) | Salt marsh sediment microbial communities from the Plum Island Ecosystem LTER, Massachusetts, United States - Salt Marsh Sediment SW1602-40 ...
ATTGTTACTGTTATTACTGTCATTGTTACTGTTATTACTGTCATTGTTACTGTTATTACTGTCATTGTTACTGTTATTACTGTCATTGTTACTGTTATTACTGTCATTGTTACTGTTATTACTGTCAAGAAATACCCTCATTCTCGGATTCAATTTGGTATTGTTACTTGAATTGCCATAAGTACCGATGCATCACTAGTTTCAGCTCCTGCCATGAGAGTGTAATTTCCTGCTTCTAATCGTTGGGTTGGTGTTATTATGAGACTTATTTGCTTGGTTTGTCCTGGTTCTAATTTGACAGAGTTCTCGCTAAAGAGCGCTGAGAGATTGCCCAGATTACCTGTTGTGGTAAAGGATCCTGCTGCTAACATATCTGCCGTCAAAGTGGTATTCCTGTTTGAAGTAACGTTTATCCTAATCTCCTCATTTTCACCTCTTTGTAGGGTAAAACTGTGAGGCAAAACAGAAACAGATATAGGTAATATTCTGTCCGTCAGTACTCTACCAATTTTATTTTCAGACCATTCTGAAAACCATACTTCATTATTTTTGTCAACGTCAAACTGCAAAGCGTTACTTATACCGCATTGAACGGCGGTATCTTGGCAAGGTCCCCAAAGTTTGTTTTGGGAAGGAATCCAATATTCGACGAGAGTCAGATTGTTGGGGTTGAAGCTTGACATCTTATTTCCGGTATGTTGGTTAAACCATATTGTTCCGTTTTCGCCAGTCTTAATCCAATATGGCAAAGTATAGGCGGCGTCTATGGTTGTGCTTTGTCCTAAGGTTCTTGGAGATACGGGAGAGGTTGTATACTTCGTAATATCTCCTGAAGTCGGATCTAGTCTAAAGAAAGTACTAGTCCCATGGTCAGTAACCCACAAGCTATCATTGAGGTCAAGGGTTAATCCTACAGGGGAGTTAAGATCGTCTGGCAATTCGTAAGAAGTAAATGTATCATTGTTTAAATCATATCCAAAAATCTGTCCTTTATTGTTGAATGCAAGTAAAGAAACAAATAGCCTATCGTTATTGTCATCCAGAACAAGCGATCCTGTACTTACTAGATCTGGGTCTATTCCCTTAAATGAGTCAAGTGGAATCCCAATGCGTTCTATCCCTTCCGATGTACCGTTCCTCATTTGAGAAATGTTACCTATCCATATTGATGGAGATCGTATTCCAACAAAGTAAATATTGCTACCATTATTATCTATTTCCATGGAGACCGGATATGTAGTCCCGAATGCCTCAGACTTCTCTGGTACCGTAAACATTTCGAAGGATCTTGTTTCATTTGAAAATCTCCAAAGCGCGTTCTGTTTTTCATCAGTAAACCAGATATTCCCTTTGTTATCGACGTCAACATCCCAAACCTGAGAGGACACCGTGGGGTTCTCTCTAGCAGGCCATTTCGGAATCTTATACTCTTCTCCAAATTTATTGGTATTCATATCATACCTTCCCAATGTGCCATTCTTTGTAGAAACGTACCAAATATTTTGGTTCTGAGAATCTACGCTAATACCCAAGGGCATCTCACAAAGGGTTGGGAGAGGATATTCGATAACCAGGTAGCTCGAGTTGGGATGGGAATTCAGCCCACAGAATTGGGCGTTGAACTTTTCTACTGCGTCGGCCCTTGACCCTGAAACAAGTTCGGAGACATCGTTACTATCCCTTTGTGATGGACCCGAACTAATACTTGAGGAATATAGTAATGAAATACCTGCAATTGCAATAATGGCCAGTACAACGAAAACGACCAATTTCTTTTTTTGAAAATGTTTCGACTTGCTCCCCTTTTTTTCTGCCAATTACTTCTGAAGAGCAACTTTTGCTTATATATAAATTCTTAAGGTCTCATTCCCTACCCAACTAAAATTTATACCTAAATACCTAACCCTTAGTAAGTAGATCGATCCTGAAACGACTTAAACTTGCGTTCAGTGATGTTTGATCCACACCAACTTTAACAAATGCCCCAAGATTAGTAGAAGTTTTACAACAAGATCCACTCACTCACGAAGATATTATTGATTGTTATTAGGCTCAAAATAAATCAGTGATCTAGACGATCTATTGAATGACCGAACAACAACTTGGATCATTGAAAGTAAGAATAGGGGTCTGGATCCGGCTTCGTATTGAAGTGCTAGACGTTAAGCAGGATCTGTGAATAGCTGGAAACGCACTAATAACAGGTCGCACCACATTCCTCCTGAAATCGTAAAATGCCTAAAAGGAAGGTAAAAGAGGAGAAACCAAGAAAGAGACTAGGTAAAAAAGAAATACTCATACCGCCAGCGGCCATGGGAGTGTCTCTCCTCGTGACCCTAGTAATAATTCCTCTTGTTGCACCTCCTCCAACTCCTCTAGAGGTGTGTCTAAAAGGGCATAACGTAGACCAGTTCAGTATTCATCCTATTGTAGAGGTGTCAGTTGATGGTGAACCAAAGTTACTTCCTGCTGGGATCGGCAATGATACTGTAGATGGTAAGGAATGTCTCAGAACCATCCATACTGACACTCAGGGCAATACAGTTCACATTGAATATGTTAGACCAATTCGGCTTACACTTGGTGATTTTATGAAGTTCTATTCTCTAGATAATTCGACCATCACGATTATGGACAATTCAACAGGATCTTTCTCTGAACAGCGTCTTAATCTTAGTGATTACGACATTTCTTATTCGTACTATTCAGAAAACAATGAATTTACAAATGTCAGGAATGCTAGTGACGTGCCGCCGTTTAGAGACAACATGTTGAGCCGCATCGAACTTAATTCAAAATAAATATAATACTGGAACAATCCTTTCTGATCTAATCTATTTGACGCGTAAGACAGCTGTTGTAATTAAAGGTGATGGAACAGGCCCTGAGCTCGTTGAAGCTGTCTTAAACGTTCTGAGGTCGTGTAACTCCCAGGTTGAGTTTGTAGTTTGCGACGCAGGTTCTGAGTGGTGGATGAAAGCGGGCGGCAGTTCATATATCTCGGATGAAGTATGGAAGCTTCTCGAGCAAAGTGATGCATGCTTTAAAGGCCCTACTACGACTGTTCCTAAGCCTGATGCTCCTCGTAGTGTAGCAGTCAGCATAAGACAAAGATTCGAACTCTATGCAAATGTGAGGCCGATCAAGACGTACAGGCAGTCGGAGCGAAAACTTGACTTCATTTGCGTCAGAGAGGCTACAGAAGGTCTCTATGCAGGGATAGAATTTAGAACCAGCGAGGATTCAGCTATAGCAGTAAGGAAGATAACACGAAAAGGATGTGAACGAGTGGCATTTAAGGCGTTTGAGATGGCCAAAGAACGTAACTATAGTAAATTAGTAGCGGTGACGAAGCGGAATATATTGAAGGAAACAGATGGAATATTTTGGAACTCTGTTGAGAAAATCAGTCGTCAGTTCCAGGGTATTAATGTAGAGGAGTATTATGTGGACAATATGACACAGCAGCTAGTTAAAAATCCTGAACGATTCAACCAAAACATACTTTTGAGTACAAATCTATTTATGGATATCATTTCAGAGTGTGCTTCAGGCCACGTAGGTTCAATCGGTAACGTATATTCTGGAAACTTCGGAGAGAATTACGCGATGTTTGAGCCTGCACATGGGAGTGCACCAAAATATTCTGGAATGGATAAAGTGAATCCTGTTGCTTCTATCCTTTCTGGTGCCTGGTTGGTGAGATATCTAGGAGAAACGGATATCTCTGGTGCAATCTTTGAGGCGACTGAAAAGATAGTTGCGGAAGGAAAGTATGTAACATATGACCTTGGAGGGGAGTCATCATTATCCCGCATGAGCGCTGAAATTTCCCAGAAATCATCTAGTCTGCTGCGGAAATGAGAGTATCTCTTGGGTTGATCTATTGTGAACTAGTTGATGAAAAAAGCCGAATTTCCTCTACTGAAAGAGATTCAAAGAACAGCTTTGTCTTTGAAATTGTTCTTCTAAATAGCCCAGACGATGCTACTTCTCTGTAGAATTGAGGCAAGTTCGATAGACTCGATAGGAGAATCAAAATTGCTCCGTGCTCTTTCAAAAGACAAATTGAAGATTTGATAAATTCTATTGCTATCTCTGAACCTGTTGTTCCTCCGTATATGGTCCTGTCGCAAATATCATTATCATCGAATGGAAGATATGGTGGGTTGCTGACAATAAGGTCGTATTTCTGCAAGGATGCAAGAGCTTTTACTCCATCGCAGCAGACCAAATCTGCCTCCGTGCCATCAGATTGATTGCAAAATGACAACGCATTGAAATCAATATCTGTTCCGACCACTACTGAAAATCTTTTGCAAAGTTCTTTTAGAATAATCCCTGACCCGACACCTATTTCTAATGCTGACTTCCCTCGATATCCTGCAAGCGAGTCCAGTATAAGGTAAGTATCGTCAGATGGTTGATATTTAAGAACCTCACGTTCCGTACCGCGATTCAATTCGATGTTTAAATTCATGTAAGACAAACCATATTCACTCTATTCCTATGATCGTCTAGCCTCAGACGCTCATGCTCCTTGCTATCTCCACTATTTCATTTGGAGTTAACTGACAAATTCTCTTTGATAAGTCCAGACCGGATTTGAGTGCAAAAGATGAGACAACTTTCCGGACATTTTTCCTTTTCTGTGAAAATAATAATGCGATGTTCTTTTTTGCATCGTAAGAGAGTTGCCGACCTGAGGGCACCAATTCAATAACTTGAGACGGGACCGTTGGTGGCGGACTAAACGAGGCCCTTGGGACCTCGAATAATTCTTTAATGTTAAAGCAATATCTACATACTACGGAAATTGCTCTATATGATCGCTTTCCGGGAGCCGAAGAGAGTTTTCTTGCGAATTCTCTCTGTACCATAATTATTGCCCTGCTAAATTCATGATTGGTTAGCCACAGTATAGTCTCTTTGCTCCTCGAATAGGGAATGTTGGATACACAAACGTCAAATTCAAAACTCATCGGCTCATGAGTAAGGGGATTTATGTTCAGCAAAAGCAGATTACTATAGTGCGACAATTTTTGCTTCGCAAACTCAAACACGGCCTTGTCAATTTCAAAAGAAGTTACTTGGGCTGCCTTCTCACAAAGATGTGCTGTGAGCGCACCCTCTCCTGTACCGATCTCTACTACTTTTTCAGTTTTTGCCAGGTTTGCCTCGCGAATTATTTGTTCTATTACCATCCTATTTGTAAGCGTGTGCTGCCCTAGAGAGTTTGGACCTGTGAATCTCATCTCCTCACAAAAAGATTCATGCGAGCCTCGCCGGTTATTTCTTCAACAATTCTCTTTGATATTAGTTTTGCAGGGTCCTTTAGACCTATCCTGTCTTGTATATCTTGGAAGGATTCAAATTTCTTAGCTTCCCTCCCTTTTATTATCGCCATCATGTATGTCTTCCCGATTCCAGGAATGAGCTCTAGAGCGTGAATTCTAGGAGTTACCGGTTGGGCAATATTTACATAATCGATAAATCTCTTTTCATTTTCCAACACAATTTTTTCGACTGTCGCATGCAGTTCATTTTTAGCTGTCTGAGATATACCTGAGTATTCCAATCTCCCAAGAACGCTGATGATCTTTTCCCTTCCCTCTCTTCCTATGTACAGTCTCTCTCCTACTTCGAAGGATGCGTTTCCAAATCCCAACAACTCCAACAATGTGAGTCTTTCTTCGCCAATTGCTTGTATTATTACTCCTTCACGGCCTCTTACGGTTGAGGATTTTCCGCGCTGCATGAAATCCAATATGTAGGCATACTCTTCGTATTTACGTTGAGGTTGGTGATGATATGTATAACTATCATCAGTTCTCCAAGTACGATCGGATCTGTCTACAGACATAGACAATCGTTTAATTCCCACTTAATTGATTAGTGGCTGAATATTTAACCTTCAGCTTTCTGTTTCAATATCTCTAACATTTTTTCCAGTGTATTGGTCAAAATCAGTTTCTTCCAGCCAAATGTGAATGACCTCAGTTCCTCAAGCGACTTTGGTAATATGTTAACTAATTCCACTGCCTCTTCTTCTTTCAATTCACATTCCCTAATCTGTTCCTCGACCATCTTTCGTGAGGTTCTTGCATCGAGTTTCGAGAATCTTGTCACGAAATCAAAAGTCCACCTTTGGATCTGGTCCATTTCATCAGGTTTCACCTTCTCTAGAATATCCTTAACTTCTGGTAATGTGATTATTTCCTTTTTATCAATTTCTGTCATTAAATTAATTCACAGCCGTTAGATGTTTTACGTGGTTGAGCCTAGTTTGCAACATTTTCCGCTTATTGCCTATAACCACTGAAGTTTTCAATGTCCTTCTTCCGACTTGCAATACAGTCCCGACCTTACCATGGTATCTCCTATGGGGGGTTGTCTTATGTTCCCTTGGATCTATGACAATAATTACCTTGTCGCCAGGATTGTACTCTGCAAGCAGATAGGATAATCCTTTTGGGACACTATTCTGCGTCATAACTGAGCGAGACTTCCTCCTGTACCCATGTGAGCTAGGCATACTATTTCCTGTACTTGCGGCCTTAATTTAATGTAACTGCCTGCAAGAATCAATCTTGATCTGGATCAGTAGCTCCCTTATCCGAAAGCGTGAAAAGCACCTCCGTTTCTGGGTGACAAGGACTGTCCACCATCCTTGCAATTCTATTCCTGCCTGAGCGCTTGAGGTAGATGCGGTATGTGCTAGTATGGGCTACCACATTGCCGCCTGTCGGTTTAAAGGTGTCACCAAAAATTGAATCTGGAGAGGACTGAATTTGATTCGTAATTATAATAGCAACATCGTATGTTTCAGAAATTCTCAAGAGGATGTGCATAAATTTATTTAGTTTCTGCTGCCTTTCCGAGAGAGTCGCCCTACCCAAGAATTCTGCTCTATAGTGTGCAACTGCAGAATCCACGATAACAAGCTTAACCCCATTAGCATCTATGATTGGGCCTGTTTCATCTATTATTAATTCCTGGTGTGCCGAGTTGTATGCTTTAGCTACAATAATGGTATCAAGAACATGGTCAGGTTCAATATTTCTCGCGTTACATATGGAAACAATACGTTCAGGTCTAAAGGTATTTTCAGTGTCTACATAAATTGCTTTACCGCCCAACCCTCCATGGGCTCTGTCCTGTGATACCATCACGCACAAATTGTGGCATATCTGTGTCTTGCCTGTTCCGTATTCTCCATAAATTTCTGTGACAGCACGAGTCTCAAGCCCTCCTCCGAGTAAGGTGTCAAGGTTTCTAGAACCTGTTGATGTTCGTTCAGCGGTAAGTCGTTTATTATACAATTTACGTGCTGTTACGAAGTTTTTCTCTAATACACCCGCGTCCTCAAGTCTTTGTCGCGCTCGATTACAAAGAATTGCTGATTTTTCGATATCCATCCCCGTAGCTTCTGAAATATCAACCGGTCCCCTAACAACCAAATCTTTGAGTGACTTAAATCCTGAGCTTTCAAGATGCATTCTTGTGGCGATACCTATCTCCTCTATGGAACAAAGATCTAGCGCGGTCTTCGGAGCATCATCGTCATTCAAGGATTAATACTGATAAACAATCCATTCTTAATTAGTCTTAGGTGAAAGGTCATTTCAACGTAATGAAATGTCGACATACAACTCGTGAGAACTTGAAGAGATAGCCTATCTAACCATGCTCTTTATTGAGCCTGCAAACAAAAGTTTTTTATTGATTCAACTACCCTAAATGGAAACAAATATTTGACTTTTTGTCAGATGCAACAATTAAATAGAAAAACTAACGTCTTGTTCCTTGTTTATCCTGGTGCGATAATTGCTAGTCGATTTGAACCTAAACGGGAAACAAGTCATTATTATAGGTGGAGGAACAGAGGGCTTAAGGAAGTTGAAAGGGCTAGAAGATCAGAATTGTGAGATAATTCTGATCACAAACCGCCTGAATAAAATAATCAAGGGTCTTCAAACCAAGGGAAAACTCTCTCTGCGAAAAGAGCGTGTTAAAGATACCAGCTTTCTTAAAGATTATGAGAATCCATTTCTAGTTCTAGCTTGCACCAATAATAAACATCTCAATCGTGTAATAGCTAAAGAAGCTAATTTAATGGGAGCGTTGTCTTACGCGGTAGATGACCCATCGGTTAGTGATTTTTCATATGCTTCTATAATAAATGTTGAAGGAATTCTTCAAATCGCCATTTCAACCTCGGGGAGAAGTCCAATAGTAGCCAGAAGATTTCGGATCAAGGCAGAAAGGGTCTTAAGGAGATTAATAAGTAAGTCGGATATTGAAAACGTACGACTCCAAGAAGCCGCGAGAAGAATGATTAGGACTAGGATACCAACTGTCAATGAAAGAAAGGATTTTCTGTACTCTATTATTAACAATGTTACTATTCAGAAGCTTATTAAGGAAGACCGCATTGACGATGCTCGAGAGGAATTAGTTGCATTAATAAACTCTTGGGAGGGTAAAGGAAACTAAATGACACAATTCGAGCCTCTATATCGAGAACAGCAATTCTGTAATGCTCGAATCACTTACAAGAAGGCTCCCATTCACCTTCTTGAAAGATTCACATTTAAGAATATCGATGAAGCTTATGCTAGATTCAGGGATCTCTCACCTGATAGCGAGTGTGTTATTTTGCAAACATGCAACAGGGTAGAAATTTTTTTGTCATCGGAGGAAACACCTGATGAACAAGAGATCTTAGACATTTGGTCATCAGTCGCTGGTTTTTCAAAAGGGGAATTTTCAGACAATGTAGAGTTGAGCTTCGGACAAGAAGCCATTTTGCATCTCTTAAGACTAGCTTCCGGTCTAGATTCTCTGGTGATAGGTGAGGATCAAATATTAGGACAAGTAAGGAGGTCTTTTGAATTATCAAGGTGCAATGGCCATTCTAGTTCGAACCTCTCATTGATATTTACGAAAGCCCTCAAAGTTGGAAGCAAAGTAAGAACAGCTACTCGATTGAACAAAGGTAACGTCTCAATTGGTTCTGTAGCAGTTGGCATCGCTGAGAAATATTTCGATGATCTCAAAAGTAGAAGCATATTGATAATAGGATCTGGGGAAGGAGCTAGTCTTGTTGCAAAGTCATTGAGGCAAAGGGAGGTTAGATTTATGATTACAAGTAGAACCTTTGAAAGAGCGAAATCATTTGCAGATAGGGCAGGCGGACATCCTATTGCTTTTGACGGTGCATTATCTGGTCTAACTGGATACGATGTACTCTTCGTCTCTACTACTGCACCCTATTTCTTGATTACGTATGAAAGGATCAGCAAAGCTATGACGACAAGAAATAAGGGGATGTTAGTCTTCGATATTTCGAATCCCAGAACTGTTGAGGAACAAATTAGTACCATTAAGGGAATCAAACTGATTAATATGGACCAGATCGCCGAAATAGCTGAGAATAATCTCAAACTTAGAAAAAACGAAATAGCTTCTGCAGAGCAGATAATCGATAAAGAGGCTCAATCGTTCGGGGATATCCTCAAGACTAAGCGAGTGGAACAATTGATCGATTCAGTTTTTAGGTTAGTTGAACCATTGCGAGAAGCTGAACTAGAGAAGGCAATGTCCATTTTGTCAGCAAAGTTAGGGGCAGAGGACAAGAGAACTATTAGGGAGCTTTCCCGTTCCATAGTGTCTACTGTTTTGTCGACTCCTATGAACAACCTGCGAAAAGAGGCTCGAATTGGAAGAGTCTCTGAACAGGATTTGATCAGAATCGTCGAAAGCTTATTTAATTATGACAATGGATAAATCTTCGCCAGGATTTCCGAAGGTAAGGCTAAGGCGACTCAGAAAGAATTCAGCTATACGGCAACTATTGCAAGAGACCAGAATTTCAGTCAAGGACTTTATTTATCCAGTATTTGTGAAGGAAGGGATTTCTGCTGCCGAAGAAAGCAAAGCAATGGCTGGCGTACGAAAATTCCCCTTATCCGGTCTCATTGATGAAGTTCAAGATTGCTATGATCTTGGAATACGTGCGTTTATCATATTTGGGATACCCTCATCAAAAAATGAGAGCGGAAGTTCATCATTTAGTAGACATGGGATAGTGCAACAATCGATAGAATCCCTCAGAAAAGGCTTCGGCGATCAGATAGTTGTTATTAGCGATGTATGCCTGTGTCAATATACACTTTCAGGCCATTGCGGGATCTTGAAGGGAAGTACGGTCGATAATGATCTAAGCCTCGATCTGCTAGCTAGGATAGCCGTGAGCCACGCAAATTCAGGTAGTGATATGGTTGCTCCCTCTGCAATGATGGACGGTCAAGTAAAGGTCATTAGAGAAGCGCTAGATGGTAGTGGATTTACAGACACTATTGTCATGGGATACTCTGCAAAACACGCTTCTTCACTTTATTCTCCATTTAGAGCGATCTCCGATTCTTCTCCATCTCTTGGTGACCGTGACCGGAAGACATATCAAATGTCGTTTTTCAATCATCGAGAAGCCCTTAGGGAAGTGATGATGGACATTCAGGAAGGAGCAGATATAATAATGGTCAAACCTGCCGTGCCATATCTGGATTTGATTAGGAGGGTAAGAGAGATGACGAATCTACCCCTCTGTGCCTTTAGTGTTTCGGGTGACTACGCCATGATAAGGGCTGCTTCCACTCAAGGTCTAATTGATGAGAAACAAGCAGTGCACGAAATGCTAACTTCAATTAAGAGGGCCGGTGCTGATATCCTCATAACGTATCACGCCAAGCTAATTTCTCAAATATTAAATGGTGAATAGAAAGCTCGGAATGAAATTATAACGATAATTATATTCTGGTCTTTGATCTACAAATGTACGATAGCTCGCGGGTACTTTACGATCGGGCAACCAAAGTTATTCCCGGTGGTGTGAACAGCCCAATTAGGTTCTTCAACCCATTCCCTTTCTTTGCGGCTTCGGCGAATGGTAGTAGAATAAATAGTATTGACCACGTCAGTTTTGTGGATTATTGCATGGGTTATGGGTCACTACTTTTAGGGCATGCGAATGAGGAGATATTAAAAGCTGTTAAATCGCAGCTAAATATTGGCTCTCTTTACTGTATCCCCACCGAAAAGGAGGTTGTCCTAGGAGAAACGATTGCTCAACTTATTCCGACATGTGAAATGACGAGGGTCGTGAATTCTGGAATGGAAGCGACCATGAATGCTATTCGGCTTGCTAGAGCGTACACTAGGCAGAACAAGGTAATCAAATTCGACGGGTGTTACCATGGCGCACAGGACTATTCACTTGTTAAGGGCGACAGTTTTGGGAATAGCTCGCCCTCCTCTAGTGGCATTCCTAAAGAATTTAGCTCGGAGACGATTGTGGTTCCATTTAATGACCTTGATCATCTGGAAGAAGTGATAAGGAAGAGAAATGATATCTCGTGCGTAATCCTCGAACCGGTTCCGGCGAATATGGGTCTAGTTATCCCTGATAAGGAATATCTCACCTTTATTAGAAAAATTACCTTGGAAAAAAATATTGTGCTGATCTTTGACGAGGTTGTGACAGGTTTTCGTCTAGCAACTGGTGGAGCAAGCGAATTCTTCGGAATTAGACCCGATATCGTAACGTTTTCGAAGTCGGTGGCAAACGGGTTTTCTTTAGCAGCCGTTTGCGGCAGACGAGAATTGCTCGAACAGTTTTCTCCATCAGGAGATGTGTATCAAGCGAGTACATACGCCGGTAACCCGGTGGGAGTTACGGCCGCCCTTGCGACCATCTCTGCCCTGAATACAGGTCGAGATCAGATATATCCAAGAATGACTAGAATATGCGATTCATTAATAGATGGCATCCAAGAAGTTGCATATGACAGAAAAATCCCGTGCAAGATAAACAATATCAGTTCAATGTACCAGTTATTCTTTACTCCGATAGATGTTAGAGATATGGCATCAGCCAGAACATCTGATCTTGATAAGTTTAATGTGCTCTTTAAAGCTTTGCTTGAAAGGGGAATCTTTATCCCTCCCTCTCAATTCGAAACTTGTTTCTTGTCCTATGCGCATACGGATGAAGATATCGATAAAACGATCGAAGCATACGATTATGCATTCAGTTTGATGAGGCATAAGGAATGAGGAACTACACGGTAGGAACAAGACATAGTAGACTGGCCTTAGAGCAGACCAAATCTGTGGTGGATTTGCTAAAGAGAAGCAAGAGGCAAACATACATCAATACTCTAAAAATCAGTTCCTCAGGAGATTTAGACGTAAGACCACTTTACACCTTCGACAGGAAGGGCATTTTTGAGAAGGAAATAGATCAAGCAGTAATTGATGGACACGCAGATTTCGCTGTTCACAGTGCCAAGGATGTACCAACTGATCTCTTCTCGGATCTTACTCTGGCCTCTGTGCCAACTAGGTCTGTGGCCAACGACGTCCTAATACATCGGAATGGATTGAAATTGAATGAGCTAGCTTGTGGGGTCGTGGTCGGAACCAGTAGTTTGAGAAGGGCAGTCCAGCTCTTGAGGATGAGACCTGAATTAAAAGTAAAGCCAATACGTGGAAATATAGAGACAAGAATAAAAAAGGTTGAAACTGGCGCATATGACGCCATCGTTTTAGCAGAGGCCGGTTTAGATCGATTGGGGTTAACCAAGTTCATAACAGAGCGGTTTAGTGTTATGGAATTTGTCCCAGCAGCTGGACAAGGGGCTCTGGCTCTTATCTGCAGGAGCGACCGGCCGGATCTTCTTGGTCTTTTGAAATTGGTAGAAGACCCTCGATCACGTGCTGAATTAGAGGCTGAGAGGAATCTCTTGTCGGTAGTCGAAGGAGGTTGTAAATTCCCCGTAGGTGTTGTAGCTTTAACTGACAACAAATCCAACCTCTTGACTCTCGTTGCAAAAGCATTTTCTGCTGACGGTTCAGGTCAGATCTTTATTACCGAAAAAGGGCGGATCGAGGAAGCAAGAAGCATAGGAATCAAAGGAGGACAAAGACTATTAGAGGAGGGTGTCAAAGACTTCTCAGCGAGCTGGGAATCGGCTCTAAATAATTGGAATAATCTACTATGAATTCCTCAAAAGTTTTTATATGCGGCGCTGGCCCTGGAGATCCAGGGCTTATTTCCGTTAAGGGATACAGACTTTTAACGAAATGCGACGTAGTGCTTTACGATAGATTAGTTAGCAAGAAGCTGGTAGACAAAATTCCCTCGACGATAAGAAAGATCTATGTTGGTAGGGAATCAGGAAGGTCCACCTCTGCGCATCAGTCAAGAACGAACAAGCTTATGATAACTTACGCTCGAAAGGGGAAAAGTGTATTGAGGCTTAAGGGAGGAGACCCATTGGTTTTTGGAAGAGGGGGAGAAGAAGCAGAATATTTACGTAAGCATAATGTCCAATTTGAGATTATACCTGGTATTTCATCGGCGATTGCTGCTCCCGCCTATGCAGGGATCCCTCTCACCCACCGAAACTACTCGTCGTCGGTCGCCTTTATTACTGGTCATGAGAACGAAAGGAAAAATCGTTTAGATGTAAATTTGAAAGCTGTGGCTTCAGCTGTCGATACAATAGTCGTGCTGATGGGCGTAGAACGAATTAAAGAAATTATTCAAGGCTTGCGAGCAGGAGGTTTGAAAGGGAGTACCAGAGTAGCGATTGTAGAGAAAGGGACGATGAAAGATCAGAGAGTAGTAGTAGGAAACCTGAACACTATTCTGAAAAAGGTTGCAAGGTACAAGGTTAATTCTCCAGCAGTGATAGTGGTAGGTCGTGTCGTTTCCTTGTCCGAGCGTCTGACGTGGCTATATCCAAATGGCTAAGTTTGAGAACCATCAGGTGACGCGGTACTTTGCAATTACACGAGAATTTTTATCATCTCTAGGGTTTAAGAGGGCAATGGAGAATTACGGATGGAGGGTCATCTTCCTCAAGTCCATAGTTATTTCACCCAAACCCTACCTTGAATTAGAGCGCATAGTCTCACAAATTATTCAAAATAACTATGAAGCCTGTGTATTTTTGAGTGGAAATGCAGTAGACATTCTTATGGCAAATGCTGATTGCACTGGAAATACATCAGCCCTAAAAACTCAACTACGTTCAATTAGAACTATTTGTATTGGTCCAAGAACCAAAGAAAAACTTTCGCACCACGGGATCGATTCTGTGATAATGCCTGAAACGTACAACACCCATGGATTGATTGAGTGTCTTTCTAATTCCAAGAACCGGGTGCACAGAATAGTCGTACCTCGGAGTCAGCTCGGAGATAGCAAGATCTTGCTGTCCCTCTCAAAGTTGGGAATCTCTGTCGATCAGTATCAACTTTATGATACATCAACTAATTCAACTATAGACAGTGAATGGAAGTGGTTTTTTTATCTATTGAGGAACAGGAACGTGGATGGGGTTGGTTTTACTAGTCCTTCATCGGTAAGAGCATTATTCCAGATCGTAAAGAGGGAAGCAAGGCCTAATGAAATGATTTACCTTAGACACCTGAATGGTCTAGTCTCGATCGGCCAGAAAACAACCGCAGAGCTAAAGATACATACATCGGGTCGAATCATTGAAGCTGTAGAACACAGTCTTAATGGCATAGTAGAAGCATCCAAATTAATCTGAGAAAAAATCAATGGAAGTCATTAAATTGCAGTGGTGACTACCTTACCTGGTTAAAAGCCGGTCATCAATAGTACTCATTGTCGTCCAAAATTAGTTCTGTATTACATAATAGGTTAACAAAATATATATATGAAATAACGCCGTTATAAAATATATGACCACTGAAAACCTGAATATGGATTATAGTAAGTATGACTTTAAAGATTCCATTGATAAGTATGTTTATTTAAGTAAGAAGGGGCTCGCTAGAGAGACTGTAGAAGAGATTAGTAGGCTAAAGGACGAACCAGAATGGATGAAACAGTTTAGGCTGCGTTCATATGATGTCTTTATGAGTAAACCTATGCCTGATTGGGGCGGTAACCTCTCAAAGATTGACTTCCAGAACATCTTTTATTATGCGAAGGCCTCAGATAAGCAAGGCAAGAGCTGGGAAGACGTGCCCGAGTCAGTGCGAAACACATTCGAGAAGCTGGGAATCCCAGAAGCAGAAAGGAAGTTCTTGGCTGGTGTAGGTGCGCAGTACGAATCAGAGGTAGTATATCACAATCTTCGTGAAGATCTAGCGAGTCAAGGGGTAATATTTGTCGATACTGATACTGCGGTAAGAAAGCATCCAGACCTGCTAAGGAAGTATTTTGGGAAAATAATCCCCCCTGAAGACAACAAGTTTGCGGCATTGAATAGTGCGGTTTGGTCAGGTGGTTCGTTTATTTACGTACCACCAAATGTGAAGGTGGATCTTCCATTACAGGCTTACTTTAGAATTAATGCAGAAAACATAGGTCAATTTGAAAGAACATTGATTGTTGCAGATGAAGGGGCGGAAGTTCACTATATTGAGGGATGTACGGCTCCTATTTACTCTACGGAATCATTGCATTCCGCTGTTGTAGAGCTCGTAGCGAAGAAGGGCGCAAAGATTCGATATACTACTATCCAGAATTGGAGTAAGGATGTCTATAACCTAGTAACAAAGAGGGCATATGCCTACGAGAATGCTACAGTCGAATGGATAGACGGCAACTTAGGAAGTAAGCTTACGATGAAGTATCCAGGGGTATACATGTTAGGACGAAATGCTCATGCTGAGGTAGTATCGGTGGCTTTTGCTGGCTCGGGTCAACATCAGGACGCTGGGGCAAAAGCGGTGCATCTGGCTTCTAATACTACCTCCAGAATTACAAGCAAATCTGTTAGTAAAGACTCAGGAAGAACGACATATAGAGGGCTCTTGCATGTCGCCAAAGGTGCGAACGGGGTTAAATCTAACGTCAGATGTGATGCTCTACTCCTAGATGAAACGTCTAGAACAGACACTTATCCTTATGTAGAAGTAAACGAAGAGGATGCTACTATTTCTCATGAGGCGACAGTAGGCAGAATAGGAGAAGATCAAATATTCTACCTAATGAGTAGGGGATTTACCGAATCAGATGCCTTGTCTCTCATAGTTGGAGGTTTCATGGAACCCTTCACGAAAGAACTCCCAATGGAATATGCAGTAGAGCTGAACAGGTTAGTGAAGCTAGAAATGGAAGGCTCTGTTGGCTAAAATCAGGATCATGGATAGATAGTATGATAGGGTGAAATAGTATTGCCAAGCCTATCATCCTTGAGCTTGGAGGATATTCATGCCCTATCCTCAATCTATAACGAGCCTGAGTGGATGACTCGTATGAGGGAGCAGAACTTCGCAAATTACCAATCGCTTCCAGCTGAAATATCACCTTTATACTCCAAATATTCTGACGTTAACCGACTTTATCCGGATCGTATCGAGCTAACTGTAGCTTCTAACTCATCGAGCTCAAACGACTTTTTAGCAGATAGAATGAATGAACTAGACAAAGAAGTCGGGCTAATAAGGGTCGGATCTACCGTAATCAAACTTAATAGAGGTGAGGTAGGAGCAACAGGAGATGCTATAATCATAGAAGATCTTGCCAAGGCAGTCAATTATCACGAAGGAAAGATTAAGGACGTCTTATTGAAGCATATAGAGAGTCACGAGGAAGACAAGTTTTTGGCCCTTGAATCGTCTGCCTTCAAATCAGGGATATTTATTTACGTACCTAAAAACCTTGTTGTTGAAAATCCAATTAGACTAATATGTGCGCTCAGCCAGGATAATTCGTCTTCGATCAGTCGCAATCTGGTTATTGCCGATGAAGGCTCAAAATGCACTATCGTTCAAGAATTGTATTCTCCAAGTATTAATGGATCTCGCGGTGTACAGCAGGGAGTCTTTGAACTAACCGAATGTCATGTCGGCAATGGATCTAATTTGGAGATGATAACCCTTGAGGCTCTAGACTCAAACAACATTTCATTTTTGAACAAGAAGGCATGGGTCGAACGAGATGCCAAAATGTCATGGTATCATGGCCTATTTGGGGGTCAAACTTCTAGATGCAAGGTAGACAGTAACATGAGGGGCATTGGGTCCTCTGCGGAGGATGTTGAGATCATTTTCGGTAATACTACTCAATCTTTCGATATTACTTCGAACCTGAACCACATAGGCAGTCATTCCCGAGGACGAGTGTTGGTCAAATCTGTAATGCGTGACAAATCAAAGTCGTTGTTTAAGGGTATGATAAAGATAGGGAAGGATGCCAAGGCATCAGAATCTTATCTTGCCGGCCACGCTATCTTGCTGGATAAGGACGCAAAATCTGATGCGATACCCGGTTTGGAGATCGAGACTAATGAAGTGAAGGCAACTCATTCGGCCTCGGTGGCACAACTTGATGAGGCCCAAATATACTATTTAATGTGTAGAGGATTAAATAGGGATTCTGCAAAGCGTGAGATCGTGAGTGGCTTTCTAGAACCGTTGTCTAGAAGGATGGGCCCTACCATCAGGGCATGGATCAACTACTTGTTAGAGAATAAGTGGTCTGGAAAGCCCCTCATCCTTAAGGCTGATGATGCTTTGGGACAGATGTTGGAAGTAGAGAAATCCAGGTATAGAGAGTCACAGGATTTGTTCGAGAAGCACTATAAGTATCGGTAGAAATAGCCGAAATAACACTTAGTCAAGACCCCTTCAAAACCTCCTTCAGCTTAATTCTCAGGTTCGTCATGCTGAATGGCTTTATTATAAAGTCTTTCACGTCAATGGACGGAAGTACCTTGCTGAATTCTTCTTTATTTATTTCAAATGCTGTGATAAAGACGATTTTCATTGAGGGATTTTTCTCTTTAATCTTACGGTATAACTCAAATCCATTCATACGTGGCATCCGAATATCCGTCAGAACAAGATCGTAATAACCATGCGGATGGCTATCTAAAGCTTCTAGCGCGTTCCAGCCGTTAGTAAAAGTCTCTACATTGAATGTATCTTCATCTTTTTTCGTGTCATGTTCGCTAATTTCGCCTGTGTGGGACACTCCTTCATCTTGTTCTGCATCTGGTATGCCTCTATCATTTGATGTTGTCTTTTCTGAAGCTAAGGTGGAGGTAAGAGGAGACTCGAGATCGCGCTTAATGATTCTAAGAATGTCTTTCTCGTCATCAACAACCATAATTCTAGGAAGCAAGTCCCTACCACGGTTGTTGATCATCACTATTCCAGAAAATTACTAGTATTTAATTTTATCAAATAGCCAATTACATGAAAGCCACTTTTATGAAGACTAATCATGGGAAGTGGTTGTCATCATAGCAGTACATGGCGAAGTCCCCCTTTTTTTCGAAGAAATCTCCTATCTATCAAACTTGTAATTCGAGGTGAACGGACTATCAGACAGGATCATATCCACCTTTGTAATTTGAGAGTGGCCTGTTTGTGCCATGTGATCACTGACGTCTGCGTGAAAAATGAAATGTGAGTCACATTCCTGACAAATCCAAATCATCTTTAGGTCTTCGGGATGCATTATATTTACAAGCTGCCCTTGATTGGATTTAAGAGATGAGTAACATATCTCGTAGCAATCTTATCCTCCATTAGCCCGTGCAAAAGGTTCATCATAATACCTTAAAACAAAAATCACTGGAATGTACCATCCGTATGCTATACGATGATACAATATAAACATCTTTTTTGTAAATCCTCTATATGATGTGTATCTACTAATTCAAGGGGAGTGTAACCTTGAATGTAGCCCCTTTTACCTCATTATTTTCTGCCCAAATGGTTCCATCATGGGCTTCAACTATCTTTTTTGATATAAATAACCCCAGTCCTGTTCCGTTCTCTGATGACGAAACAAATTTAGAGAATAATTTGGGCATTATTTCATCTTTTATGCCCAAACCAGTGTCTTTGACCGTGATCTCTATATCTTTCATATCTCTAATCACAACTATTGAAATTTTTCCTTCATCAGTGAATTTTACTGCGTTGTCAATCAGATTTGTGAGGACCTGAAGAATTTTAGCCTTATCAGCAATGACATTGCAATAAAGCGGTTCGTAAGAGATTTCCAAGTTTTTGGAATTACCGGACAGTTGTCTTTCAGTTGTTTCTCTTATTGCCCTTTGAACAAGGTGATCTATATCAAAGCTCTCCTTGTTGAGTTTGAGGGTCTTGCTTTCAATTCGGGTGACATCCAAGATATCCGATGCAAGACGATCTAGTCTTTTAGCATTGAGAATTATTGATCGAATTTGTTCTTCACCTACTAAAATTCGACTCTGGTTCTCCTGAAATCTCTGAGATAAAAATTCTGCATCGCTCAGTATAGGAAGTATGGGAGTTCTGAGCTCGTGAGCGGCTATATCTATGAATTCCTTCTGAATTCTGTCATGTGCTTGCAACTGCTCGTTCGTTCCAGCTAGTAGTCGATTCGATTCACCTAGAGAAACATTTGCTCTTTCTAATTCTCTAGTCCGTTCGTGGACTGCCTCTTCTAGTTTCTTATTCCATGATAAGATCAGAATCGCAACGCCCACTGCAATTAGTGCAATTACAATTATTATTTGACTACTTAAATTCTTCTGTTGTTCTATAACTAGTCCGACGTCGGTTGCCAAATTATGTGGGGAGCCCAAAAATAATGTCCATATGTGCTTTCCATCTAGATTGATAGGCTGGTACGAAATGGTAGTTGTGGTCCCATTGAAGGTAATGTCTTCGGCCCCTGGATTCGATTCCAAAGAGCGCGTAAGAATCCCAATGTACTCTGATTTCACTTGATCCGGAACAGTTGCTTGAAAGTCCTCGGATTCGTAGTTTTTTCCAACCAAAGATTGGTTCCGGGCGTAAAGTATCGTGCCATTCTTATCCATTAAGCCTAGATTGCTAATAAATTCCGGTGAAATTTCATTCTGCAAGAACGCTCCTAGTGAATCCAGATTTACAACCGCAACCATGACCCCATCGAATGTCATTTCGTTCTCTGCGTTGTTTGCGTCATTGTTCTTTGTTGATAAGATTGGATATGAAATATAAAATCTTGGCGGCATATCAGGAGATTCAATAGCGTTACTGTAGTAAGGGACTTGAGTAGTTTGAGGAATTCTGTAGAATTCCTGGTAGCTTAAATCAAAACCACGATACCCCTGTAATTCGCTTGTGTTCTGGGTGCTCCAGGCGACAAGTTTGCCGTCTTTGTCTAACCAGTAGTACCCTTCCGTAAGCTCAGATGTAGAAGACTGCGTATTGTTAAGAAGAGTTACACCAACATCCACGTGTCCATCATGGATTGATTGTGAATTTGCTAAAGATCTCAAATTGCTTGTCATGGATTCAAGTGTGTGCAGTAAAATTTGAGAGAGGTCATGCGCTTCAATTCGTGCATTAGATCTAACGTCTACGGAAGCAATTCTTCCAATTTCATCGGCAGTGTACGCTGAATATCTGAATGATATAAAAGAAAGTGAAAGTCCTATTAGCGCAATCACAAACAGAAGTACAATATTCTTTCTTGAGAAGTTAAAACCCGCCAATGGTTAGTACAAAGTTAAAATGCATTTCAGGTAGATAAGTAATGCCGAAAGTCGGAGGCAATTGATCTACCTTCTGAATAAAATATCATTGCCATGCAGTATTTCGTGATTCTTTGGCCGGTTCAAACTTAATAGACATATATCTCTAATAGTCATCCTACTATTGAATGACCCTTCCAACTAGGTGCTCACATCAAGAGAAATATTTTAGCTGTACACTCCCACCTTCCTACATAATTTCAATTCAAGAAGGAAAAGACGAGTTCTTGGTAGGTGTATTCTGTGAAAGACATAGCAGGGAATTTGAAATGAAGCTGGCTTCAGTACTACGAAAAGAGGATATTCCGGGAAGACAGTTGAAGACTGATAAATTGAGATTTGTATCAACTGAATGTATACGTACGTGCGCCACCAATCAACCCAAGCCTTCTATAAGCTTAAATGACAGCCAGACATTGAATGGGAGGGAAAACTCTTAGCTAACCAGGATAGTATATCTGGAAAAAAATATAATTGGGCTTACAATGAAATTCAGGGGTCTGAATAGACGTATGGACCCCTTTGAAAAACTGGTGCTGGCGTCGGTGTATGTGAGTAAGGTTGAGCCTAGTATCAGTTATCTCGACAGACTTAGGTCAAGAATGTATTTACCTATAGAAATATTCGATGATAACATACGACACCTAATTTCCAATGGTTTGCTTGAAAAGGATACTCCTCCAAGATTGACTTTCTTGGGGCGGGACGCCATAAAAGTAGTATTGGTCGGCGGCGTTTTCGATGTAATTCATCCCGGCCATATCCATACTCTCAAGGCAGCAAAACAACATGGGGATGTCTTAGTAGTCGTAGTAGCTCAGACATCTACAGCGGCTAAAATAAAGAAGGGAAGAAAGATCTATCATAGTGAGAATTTGAGAAAGGAACTTGTTTCGTCCATTTCATTCGTCGATCTGGCTATCATTGGGAGTCAAGTGTCATTATACGATACGGTAGAACGGGTATCACCAGATATTATCGCCCTAGGCTATGATCAGATCCATGGCGAAAAGGAGATCTCTGAGAACTGTAAGGATAGAAACTTGTCAGTAAGGATCATTAGGTTGAACACTCCAGTTCCAGGCATTAAGAGTTCACAGATCAAAGATGAAATGGGGACTTCCATTTATGGCATTTAAGAGTCCTCGAATTGAGCACCCTTTGAGGTTACAAATACCTTGATAGAGTCTCCATTTTTGATTCCTAATGACTCCTTGATATAAACAGGTGCGATTACCTCCAGCATGCTGTTATCGTAGTGAGTTCTTTCCAGTATTATAACTGCCGCTTTGTCTAGAGCCCCATCGTTTAGGATGGCAGGGTAGCATTTAACCCATCCATAGGATCTTGAAGAATCAGTAAATCCTCGAACGAATATTGAAGGATAGGTGTCCATCATACTTCTCATCCGCATGGATGATTGATTGAGCAGTTTCAAGTTCAATGTTCCGGCGTAAGGTACATAGCCAAGTTTTTTATTGAACTGACTTCGGTAGCCATCCAACGACATATAGTAAGCACCTTCTCCCATGCCCGAAACAACCTTACCATCCAACTGCAATCCTGATGTGTCAAGAACTTCCACGGATCTCTTGATAGTCTCATGTAAATTAAGTACCTCCTGGACCCCCTTGCCCGTAATCATTATCTTGAATTTCTGACCGGTTTTAGTTCGTTCCAGTAATCCTGCCTTCTCTAACTCTACAAGGTACTTGGAAGCGGATTGTTGAGATCTACTAATAATGCTGCCCAGTTCTGTAGTCGTGATCTCAATATACGCCCCTCCTTTTCCGAACTCCAACAAATGTGCTAAAGCAAGGATGTGCTGCAGGTTGGGATGCATCTAATTGGGTATACCCAATTCTTCAAAAGTATGTACCTTGACTGCAGATGGCTTCTTGCTACCGATAGTCCTGTGGCCTACAATGTATTCGATCCCTGCTCGATCAGCAACATCAATGAGCCTCTGAGTGACAATCCCGTCTAGAACAAGAAATTTTCCACCTTCACTCTCCCCTATTTGTTTCACAATATCTGAAACAGGAACCTTGACTAAGATCCTCATAGAATCGTCAAGTAGCACCGCTTCCAAAGTCTCATTTATCTCAGAAAACACGTTCTGCACCTTTAATACCATCTCTTGGTCATGATCTGCTTGCAAAATCTCCTTTCCCTCATGCTCAGCAATCCTGGTTGTTCGTTCTCCATAGGAGTGAGCGCCAGGCTCTGATTCATCTCCTCCGTGTTTTCGATGATCATGCTTTGTATTGTGTGACTGCTGGGCCGTATTATACCTAGGGTGATGCGAAAGAGCTGGATGACCAACAGCTTCACGTAAAATCTCCGAGATCTCAAGGGGAGTGCATTCCTCAACCTCTCTCCCATTGGGAGCTCTGAGCACCTTATCTATCTTGACCAAACCATGCAATTCTTTCAAAATAAGATCGCCTGCTCTATCTCCGTCAAGAAATGCAACAACTCTCTTACCTTCAGTTAAATTAATTATACTTTCATCTACTTTCGCTCCTTCTATTGCTATGGCGTTGTCGAAGCCAGCCCTAAGTAGATTTATGACATCAGCTCGTCCTTCTACGAGGATAATCCAATCCGAATCAAAAACGCCCGTGCCGCAAGCCAGCTGAGCTTTTCCAAATGCCGTCAGCTTACCAGGCTTGCTTGCATCATAGACGTCTTTGAGCATTTCCTCCCCCTCACTTATTGTTTTAGTTGCCCATTCTTGGACTATCCTCTTTGCACGGTCTACGATAATCTTTTTCTTTATTGCTCTGATATCGTCTATGCCAACAAGGACGAACTTCGCTTGAAACGGACCTACCTTATCAATACTTTCAATTGCTGCTGCTATCAACGCGGCAGTCGAGATATCAGTACTCATGGGTATGACAGCATCTCCCTTTGCAATGTTAGATCTTGTATCAACATTTACTTCAATTCTTCCTACCTTCGAAACCTTCTGTAATTCATTCAAATTCATCTCCGGTCCTAGGAGGCCCTCTGTCTGGCCAAAAATGGCCCCGATTATATCCGCCTTCTCAACCAGCCCATCTACTTCGAATTTTAGTTTAACATGATATTTAACAATACCTGTATTAGGCAATCTCATAACCTCATTATTATTAAGTGAATGTGAAGTGAGCTGGCCAGAATATAAGTGCTTTGAACGAACAGATTCTAGATTTCGTTTCCTTTGAGCGGAATAGATCTATGATGCCCAAGAATAATTGGGAAAAAACTTTGACCCCAACAGGTTCTGGTAGGATCCTAATTCCTCAATGTGTCGAACTTTTCCATTCGTTATTTCGCATAGTTTCTTTTTGTAGGTAAGATTCACATTGCTACCCATTTGTTGAAGGAGAGACACCAGTCTGCTTGTCAGGTATTTTCCTGTTCGATCCATATCCAATAGAAGAATAATCTTTTTATCTGTCATCTGATGACTGTCGACAAAATCTAAAACCCCTTTGAATCTACTATATACAGTAACCTCACCAATAAACCCCAACTTTGTGAGGGCCTCCGAATCTCGCTTCCCTTCGACCACAATTATGGAACCATTTTCTGATTCATGGTTTAAGGTGCTAATAAATTCATTGATCCTCTCAAGGACAGCCGTATCGATATTTCTGTAAACCATGTTGTAAAAAAACAAGCTATCGCCTTTAAAAAGCTATTTTTGTGTTTGTTTGTGTTTGTGTTTGTGTTTGTGACCCAATTCTGTTTTTCTGTTTTCCGCTCTTATCTAGCCAAAATGGGACTATCCAAATAAGGGAGGATAGCATCATTGATTCTTGAGGGCAAATCCTAATTGGTTTTCTCGTCAATGGAAATGAATATCGCTGGTGCTGAGTGGCTGATAATCGCTTTTGTGTTTATCATCCTTTTCTTTGGCTCAAAAAACTTGTCTTCGTTTTCCAAGACGATTGGTAGAGCAATGGCAGAATACCAAAAGGCTAAAAGTGGGATTGAGAGGGAGATGCCGTCGACAAATCTTTCCATGATCGCCCCAAAAATTTCTCCCCTCTCTTCTGAGCGAGAAAAGCTTGAAATAATTGCAAAGTCACTAGGGATTGAATACCAGAACTTATCTGACGACACTTTGCGAGCCATGGTTTCTAGAAAATTGCAGGAAACTGGCTAAACTCACATGAAGTGATTCTAATGTAACTCTCAAATAAGCAATTTAACACTTAAATACACCAAATTTTTCTGATGATGTTATGTCAGAATCGCTTAATCCATTTGAGGTTGCCGTTAAACAGCTAGACGAAGCCGCAAAGCTGGCAAAACTTGACAAAGGGATGAGAGACATTCTCGCGAGCCCAAATCGTGTTTTGACTGTAGCGGTTCCAGTAAGGATGGACAATGGAGAAATAAAGGTATACACCGGTTTCAGATCTCAACATAATTCTGCGCGAGGACCTTACAAAGGGGGAATTCGATACCACCCTCAGGTTACTGTTGATGAAGTTAAGGCATTATCCATGTGGATGACTTGGAAGTGTGCTATTGCCAACATACCGTATGGTGGTGGCAAGGGAGGCATAATTTGCAACCCAAAGGAGTTGTCGGAGAATGAACTTGAAAGGATTACAAGAAGATATGCTTATTCCATCTCAGATATCATCGGGCCTTTGACTGATATTCCTGCCCCTGATGTCTATACGGGAGGAAAGGAAATGGCATGGATAATGGATACTTATTCGGCTCTTAAGGGGAATTATTTGCAACCCGATGTAATTACGGGTAAGCCCCTTTCAATAGGTGGCTCCCTAGGACGTAACGAAGCCACTGGGCGAGGTGTATCTATTACAGTTCGGGAGGCAGCAAAGAAGCTTGGCATCAATTTGAAAGGTGCCCCCGTTGCTATTCAAGGGTTCGGTAATGCAGGACAATTTGCTGCTAGTCTCTTAGCAGAGATGGGAATGAAAGTAATCGCCGTGTCGGATTCTAAAGGTTCAATTCATAATCGGGATGGTATAGACGTCGATTCACTTCGGAGTCACAAATTGAAGAATGGTACAGTCGCGGGTTTCCAAGGTGTTGGTTCAATAGATGATAGTGAGCTCCTGGAGATTGATTGTACTGTGTTGGTTCCCGCCGCCTTAGAAAATCAGATTACAAGATCCAACGCAGGAAAGGTAAAAGCAAAAATTGTTGCAGAAGCGGCGAATGGACCTACGACTCCGGATGCCGACGATCTCTTGTTTAGAAACGATGTTTTGGTTATTCCAGATATTCTGGCCAACGGAGGTGGAGTAACAGTTTCTTATTTTGAATGGTTGCAGAACCTACGAAGAGAGTATTGGAGTGAGGCAGAAGTAAATTCCAGACTGGATTCCAACATTTCGGCTGCATTCAGTGATGTATATACCACTCACGAAGAATTTAGGGTGAACATGAGAAAGGCTAGCACGCTACTTGCAATAAATAGAGTTGTGGAAGCGATGAAAATTAGAGGACTGTGGCCGTAGCCCCTGCCTATTTTTTATCTAATTTGTTTTTTCACTCGGTGTTGAATGAATGCCCACAAGAGCAACTCTTGGTGACATTAGGATTGTTTATTTTGAATCCTGATCCCATTAGACTTTCTACATAGTCAATATTGGCGCCATTCAAATGCCTCTGGCTGTAAGTATCTACCAAAACCTTCACGCCATTTTGCTCAATTACGCTGTCATCATCATCAGGCTTATCTTCGAAACCCATTCCGTAAGATAGTCCAGAACATCCTCCACCTGACACATAGACACGCAAGTAGAGATCAGTATTACCTTCCTGCTTCATAAATTCAGCTACCTTCTCTGCAGCTTTGCTCGTTATAGTTACAGTTTGACTCTGCTGTGCACTTTCCATATTAACAAATACGTCAGAATAAATATAATAACTTTTGCTTGAAAATAACAAGAATTTTTTATAGACGAATCAATAGTCACTGGAATACCATTCATTGTCCGATCAGGAAGATCGTACAAGTTGCCATTTTGCAAGGCTCCCCGCAGCCGTAGACCAAGTTGAGACAAAGTCGTAAACTGGTATATTTCTGCTTTCTATCTCAGTAGCTATTTTTCGAGTAAATGGACCTCCCATCGCCCCCACCAGAATGGGCTTCTTCTTCAACTTCTGAAACCCTGCGAGGACATCTACGATCGTCTCCTCTAGCGGATCGTCTTGAAATACGAACCAAGGCATTATAATATCTACATCCGGGTCGTCCATAAAGGCCTGAATAGCGAACTTGTAGTCATCTGCTGTTGCAGAGCCAGTCACGTCTAACGGGTTTCCCAGAACATATGTTGCAGGGTAATGCTGCCTGAATGAATCCAAAGTCCCATCAGAAAGAGTAGCCAGCTTTAGTCCAAGGTCTTCAAATCGATCTATAGCCGCTATAATTGGCCCAGCTCCATTGGTGACCATGGCAACTTTGTTCCCGGACGGTACAGGCTGCCAAGCCAAAGCCTTAAGTGAGCCGGTAAGCTCCTCATAACTATCGACAGAAACTATGCCTGATTGTTCGAATGCTCCTTTGACGACCCCAAAGGAACCTCCCAATGAACCTGTGTGGGATGCGGCCTGAACTGCTCCCCTTGCCGTTCGGCCATTCTTGAAGACAACCACTGGCTTCTTGTATTCAGCGATCACTCTCCTTGCAGTATCTACAAATTTTCTGCCGTCCCCTAATCCTTCGACGTATAAACCAATTACATCTGTATTGGGATCTTGTGCTAAGTACCATATCATGTCTGCTTCGTCAACATCGGATCTGTTACCGTAAGAAATCATCTTGCTTGTACCGAATGTATCTGAAGTCTCCATAAATGCTATCCCGACTGTTCCACTTTGGGAAAGGAACGACACCTTTCCATTTTTGGGACGAACCATTCTTGCATGACCCTGAAAAGCACAATCTAAACGATTCTCACCGTTGAACACTCCTATGCAGTTAGGGCCTATGATCCTTATGCCAAGGTCCTGGGAAAGTTGCTTTACTTCCTGTTCTATTACGGCCCTTTCTCCTCCAAGTTCTTTACCCCCTCCTGAGATAATGACCATATTGTGAATTCCTTTGGCCCCACAGGTCTTGAGCAATGCTGGAACAAACTTGAGATCTACCGTAACTATGACGAGGTCAATTGATTCTTGGATCTCATCTAAGCTCTTGTAAGCCTTTAGGCCCATTATTTCAGGATACCCCTTCGCGTTTACAGGAAAAATTTTGCCCTTATATTCATGTTTAGAAAGACTCTCGAGAACCGAGTTTCCAATTTTCCCCGTTTCAGGTGACGCTCCAATCAAAGCGATTGATTTCGCATTAAAGAAGACATCCATGTGCTTGGAATTGGGCTGAGCGTTGGATATTACACTGGTATTGGGTTTGTCTTTGAGTAGAATTTTCGCATCAACTATATAGTAATTGTCCGGATAAACGGTAACTGGGTTGAAATCTACGCTCTCAAAGTAGGGAGCTATGTCGACTCCTAAGGTACCAATCTTTACCAGAGCCTCTGCAACCATTTCCAGATCGACTGGTCGGCTGCCTCTAAATCCGTGTAGAATTTGCTTTCCTTTTAGTCTATCCAACATCTCCAGAGCATCTTGTTTGTCAATCGGCAGGACCCTAAAACTTACATCTTTAAATAACTCTGTATAAACGCCACCTAAACCACACATGATTACTGGACCAAATTGAGGGTCGTTTTGAAGCCCAACGATCAACTCCACTCCTGACGGCACCATTTTTTCAAGTAATATACCCCGTATCTCAAAGTCCTTTCTCAGTCTGTCGTACATGTCATTGAATGCATTTACTACCTCCTTTTCCGAAGAAAGACCTATCTTTACTCCCTTGACCTCTGTCTTGTGTAATATCATAGGGGAAACGACCTTCGCAACCAATGGAAAACCAATTGTCGCACTCTCCTTCGTTGCCTGCTGGGCGTTGTTTACAATAACATAAGGGGGTACCTGAAGGCCGTACTCGGACAGAATCTGCTTTGCTAGATCTTCTGTGACTACCTTGTGCGGGCTGGATATGACCTCTAAAAGAACTCTTTGAACTCCTTTCTTATCGCTCATGAGATAAAATTGGAAACTTTGTGGCTTCTAATTAACTTTACTTGGGCAATCAAGAAATGATTGATCATATTCCTAAACAGAACCAAATAAATCATTTGTATTCAATGACAATCTGTGATTCTAGTCCCTAGAATCAAGTAGAAGAGTTACTTTATTGCGGCTATAATTACTGCTCCTCCTAACATATGTTTCGTAAACTGGACCTCTGAAAACTCCCTTTCTAGCATCTTCTTAAGCTCTGAATTCTTTGGCCATCGTTTGTAGGTTCCATATAATGCCCTAAACCCAAGTCCTTTACTGCCGGCTACCGCGAATGCTAGAAAACCTAAAACATATCTCAGATACATACTAACTAGAGCATCCAAAACGACCCCATCCGGCTTACCAAGGTCTACAATCAGTAACCTTCCGTTAGGCTTCAGAATCCGATGAAATTCTGCTATAGCATCTCTAAGATGAACAGCATCCCTCAAAGAATATCCACATAATACTGCATCAAAAATATTGCTTCTGAAGGGCAAATACTCAAAAATGCCAGAAGATAACTCAACACTCAAATCAGATTTATCGTCAATTGATTTCCCAATTCGAAGCATTTCGATAATTGGGTCATACAGGATCACCTCTAAACCCCCATTCACTTCAATTCTGGCTAACTTGGACATATTGCCAAAACCAGAACCTGCATCCAATATTCTATCTCCAAATCTTAGCTGTTTGTTCAAACACATTCTCCTATAGTCGGCGTCTTTGCCAAGAGAAATCACTCTATTTACTCTGTCGTAAATAGGGATGACACTTCTTAGAGTCGAGATTATTTCAGGCCAGTATGCTTTGCCAAGACCGGACATCGTATCCTCCATTCAGTGTGTGAAGAATATTATCTTTCTTAGAAACTAGATATGGAACGAGTAGAGACAACCACGCTCTTGACAATTTCATAGAGAACAGCTTTAGCCTCAGACAACGACAAACTCTTTACAACCTCTACAAAGCATAGCCAGCTGAACCCGCCAAATGTTGATTAATGACATGTCAGAATATAGATCTGTGTCAGTTACTACTAACGAATATGTATGTGGAGATTGCGGATCTCAATTGCTTCATGAGAACCCAAATACGCTTCAGAGCATGATAGACATACACAATCAGTTGTGCCCTGTGAAAAGGCAAAAAACTTTGCCAGGTCTAATGACAACGTCAAAGTCCTCTCCTCCCAACAAGGCTATGCAGCAGCAACCAGCTTCAGTCGCCGCTCCTCAACCTCCAGTAACCTCCGAAATGAAGGCTCCTGCATCGGGAGGCGGGGTTACAACTATATCTTTAGATGGCACTGGAACAAGTTATTCTAAAGTTGAAGGTCCAATTGACCCTGATTTTAAATCAAAGCGTAGTGTCGTTGGTACATTTCAAGGTATAAAGGTCTGGGGTGATGTGGATGGTCCTGGACGATTGGGTATAT
>Ga0315534_1000396_pt1 | contig 30096 bp, 30 predicted proteins | sample SalMarSW160240MG_FD_203094 | JGI IMG/M metagenome (GOLD analysis project Ga0315534, IMG submission 203094) | Salt marsh sediment microbial communities from the Plum Island Ecosystem LTER, Massachusetts, United States - Salt Marsh Sediment SW1602-40 ...
CAAAGAGACCAAATTCTTCCCCAGTTTATTGCATAGCCTAATGGTTGATCAAGAGCATGAACTAAAACATCGCTAACCTTACTGACTAGCAGATTAAAATTTGAAGGATTTACTAGTTCTTTTAACAACTAAATTAGGCCACCTCCAGTAGAAAATAATAGTTCTAGTTCATAATTAAAATTTACTTTAAAAAAAATTTTAATTACCATATGCCTTTTCTCCCTGAAAGATAAAGCGCATATCCCATAGCAGCAAACATAATTCCAAGAAATGCTATCATTGGTAAAGTGGCTTCCCTAGAAATGGATAAAAGGGATGATCCCCAAGCATAAAGAAAAATTGCGATTACATCAAAAACAACAAACATAAGAATATATGCATAATATTGCATCATAAAATGAGAACGACCTTCACCTACTGGAACCTGACCACATTCCATCGGAAGAAACTTGACTGGATTATATCGCTTGCGTTGTGATAACAATCTAGATAATACCAAAGAGGGTACTCCTGCTAAAACCCCTATTCCTAAGGCATAAAGTATAGGAGTAAATTGTGATCCCAACTCCCCAACCAAACTAGATTTGCTGGTTAAGATAAGATATAAATATCTTTATTTTTTTACGATGAGACTAAATAATTGACGAACAATTAGTTTGGGATGGTTTATAGCTAATCGCATCATTTTTTTCGCATTAAATTCAGCAGTAATAAAATCAAGAAACTCATCTATCGACATCTCTTTTAGTATATCTAATTCCTTATCCCATTCATCATCAGATAAATTCATCCATCTTGTTTGAACTTTTAGAGCTGCCTGAATTTTATTACCAATAATTTTTTTCCATTCACTTTCATATTCTCTTATTAAATTTAGATCCTGAGAAATCAACGATTCGGATCCTACTTTACCAGCTAACCTTCCAAATTCAATTGCGTGTCGTATTCCCTCCAAGACCAGTGGATTAGATTGACCTGCAGCATCTCCTACTACTATTAATCCGTCAAAAACTGTTGATATCCTAGTACCTTGATTAGGTATGAAACCTGAATGATATTCAATTGGTTGTATAGATCCTAATTCCTGGATTGGTTTTAGTTTTTTATTTACCAATTGATTTAATAGTTCAAGAGGATCCTCTGTTGATTCTGGTTTTCCTATTCCTACTCCTATTCTAGCTCTATTTGCGGAAATTGGGAATATCCATGAATATCCAGCAGGAGAGTATTGACTGCCTACCATTAGAGTCCAAGTATCTAAATCTAATGTTTCACAGTAACATTCGTATTCTGCCCCAACACCATAGCGTGTCCATTTAGAATAATATCCTAGTTTTCTGCCAATAATGCTATTAAAGCCACTAGCATCAATTACTAACTTACATTGAAATTCATTTTTTCTCCCTTGATGAGATACTATTAAACTAGTAATTTTTTTATTATCTTTAGAAAATATCACATCTTTTACTGTGGCATTGATAAAGATATCTGCTCCTTTACTTGCTGCAAGGGATGCCAAGTATTGATACAAACCTCTCACATCAAGGATACAAGATTTAGATTCATCTCCATTTATTCTTATATCATTATTTGGAGAAACAAAACGATAATTCTTTATCGGATTATATAATTTAGTTGGAATTCCTAGTTTTTTCATGGCATCGATCCATGAAACGCCACTAGTTCTAATATCATGAGCAATTGACTTGTCTTTTTCAAAGAGAACTACTTTTAGTCCGTTTCTTGAAGCAGAATGTGCTGCGGAAAGACCAGCTGGACCACCACCTACTATCGCAATATCACAACTATTCATCTCTTTTTATCTAAGTACTTTGCATTTTTATAAACAATATGCAAATTTTTGGATTTAATAGGTTGTTATAGTAAAGTTTTTTAGATCTCTTGAAACAAGAAAAAAAATGTCAAAATCTCAAAATTCAGAAGAAAATAAATTGAAAGAAGGTGATAACGCTCCGGATTTTATAATACATCAAGTAAAAAAAAAATTGTCTGATTTTCAGGGGAAAAATGTTGTCATCTATTTTTATCCGCGTGATTTTACTCCCGGTTGTACAGTAGAAGCTGAAGAATTTTCTATGGATTATCCCAAATATCAAGAAAAAAAAATAGAGATAATAGGTGTTAGTCCAGATGACGAAAAATCGCATAACAAATTCAAAGATAAAATAAACATACCCTTTTTGTTAGCTTCAGATATGAATAACCAGATTTCGAAATTATATGGAGTTTATGTATTAAAAAAATTCATGGGTAAGGAATATCTAGGAGTAGAGAGGTCTACTTTTTTAGTAGATAAAAAAGGAATTATTCGCAAAATTTTCCGAAAAGTGAAACCAAAAGGACATAGTCTAGAAGTATTTGAATTTTTTTCCAAAGTATAAACTGAGCAAGAAAATCCTAAATTTTATTTTCGAAATATATTTTTACATATATATACAATCTAATGTATTTTCAATTTTCTTCATATCCAATTCCAAGAATTCAAATAAAGGCAGATACTGTCCTTTTGTTTCTTGACCATTTTTTAAACTTTGGTTTGAACGATATGAAAGTACAGCATTGGAAACAACTTCCAATAGAATTTCTGAAGTTTTATTCCATCTTTCGACTAAATTGTCCTGAGATAAAGTGATGATTTTTGAAAGCTTTGAAAACGCACCAATGATCAATATCCTCAATTTTTGAAACTCTAGTTTGTAAGGATTATTGTCTGCGATCTGAGGTAAATTAACGCATATAAAATATTGATAATAATCTAGATTCTTAAGTATACTGATCGATTTACCTATTGCCAGAATTTCTTTTTTTTTTCTTGATACTTGAAATTTTAGTTGGTTTATAATTCCATTAACTTCTTCTACGAGAAAATAATCTGTAGTTATTCCATCATTAATAATAAATTTTCGACAGCCCTTCAAATCATATAGAAACAAATATTCATTTATAATTAGGGACGTTAAATCAGTTCCCAAGGCAAATTATACCTAGTTTTTTTCTGAATAAGATTCTATTAATTGTCTGATATGTTTCAATATTTGGATATGGTGTTCTTCATCTACTACCACACTTTTGATAAGTTCTTTAATTTCAATATCATCAGATAGATTGATACATTCTGATAAAATATTTTTTGAGCTAAGTTCTTCTTCAATTGATTCATTAATCCCTTCTTTGGTAAGATGAGCACTTCCAGAAGATCCTTCTATTTTTGCCATTGCTTTAGTAATGTATTGAATATGTTTTATTCCATCGTTTAATAATGTGTTAAAATAATTTCTTATCAGATTATTCTCAATATCTTTAAGCAGAGAACTATAATGAAGTATTTCATGTTTTTCCGCTTCATGTTGTTTTTTAAGCAAGTCATATAATTTCTGTTGTTTTTCAAGATCGTCTCGACTAGTTTTCAATAATCGAGTTTCCTTATTCACAAATAAAAAAGTGCTGTTTTTTCTTTCTTAAAAAAACTAGAAAAATATTATAATTACATATCAAGTATTACTTTTGTGTCACTCGGAGATATTTCTTGTAATTGCAACTGCCATCAGAGATATGGTGACAGATCTTTCTGTCGAAAATGCATAGAAAAACATAAAGCTTCACCGTATTATAATATAATGAAAAAATTTAATTGATATTTCAATGCGGGAGATGGGATTTGAACCCACGAACCCCTAAGGGATAAGAGCCTCAGTCTTACGCCTTTGACCAGGCTGGGCGACCCCCGCATAGAAACAAATCTCAAAAAGAGCTAATTTGAATATTACCTTTGAGAAAATGATATTTAATTATAATAGTTTTTATATAATTTCTTTTTTCATTAATTTGTGTTAATTCCTGTAAGATGCTTTACATGTGGGAGATTAATTGCAGATAAATATACTGATTATAAAGAGAGGGTTAAATCTGGTGAACAGGAGTCCCAGGTACTCGATTCACTAGGCATAAAAAGATATTGTTGTAGAAGAATGCTTATTTCAGGCGTTGAGACGATATATCAAGTAATCCCATACTACGAAGTTCTAAGAAGAAGATTAACAGAGATGCAATCAGATAGTTAAAAAGAACGAAAATGCCAATTATCACTAGCATAAAAGGACGTATTATTTTCAATAGTAGAGGAGATGAAGGGATTGAGGTTGATGTTATTTCAGATAATAAATATTTAGGAAGGGCGAGTTCTCCCTCAGGTGCTAGTGTCGGAAAACACGAGGTAATAAATTTTAAAGAAAATAGTGCGAAAAAATCGTTACAAGAATTTAATAAAAATTTATCAAGATTTATTGGAATTGAATCCGAAGTCCCATATTCTATTCACGAAGTCTTAAAAAGTATAGATAATTCCGAAAATTATAGTAACTTGGGTGGTTCTGTTGCATATGCAATAAGCGTTGCGTCATTAGATTCAGCATCCAAAGCATTAGAGGTTCCTTTGTTTCAATTACTTAATAATTCAGGAAATTATAAATTTCCTTTTCCACTCGGAAACGTGATTGGAGGAGGTTTTCATGCAGGTCCTGGCACACCAGATATCCAGGAATTCTTAATATGTCCTATAGGAGCCAGGTCAGTTGTAGATGCTATAAAAATAAATCTTGCTGTGCATCGTCAAGTTAGAAACATCTTAGAATCCATTGATAAGAAATTCACTTATGGACGAGGTGATGAAGGGGCTTGGGCTCCCAATATAGATAATGACAAGGCAATTGAAATCTTAGAAAAAGCTATTCTCGACCTAGGGTACACCGTGGGTATAGATGTAGCCATAGGAATAGATTTTGCTAGCTCTTCATTTTGGAATGAATTAAAACAAAATTACGAATATAAAAGACAGGGATTGATTAGGACCAGTGAAGAACAGATTGAATTTGTAAATAACTTAATATCTAAATATAAGATTATTTATGTGGAAGATCCTGTTCATGAAGAAGATTTTGAGGGTATGAGTGTAATTACAGCCAAGAACCCCGCTTGTATTATAACAGGCGATGATATGTTAGTGACCAACCAGAATAGAGTAAGGCAATCACAAGAATTTAGGGCATGTAGTGGGGCAATATTAAAAATTAATCAGGCAGGCAGTGTTTTTGATGCAATAAATTTCGCTAATGAGTGTAATAGGGATAAAATAAAAATTATTACATCACATAGATCAGGTGAATCTGTTGATTCTCATATATCAGAAATAGCGATAGCCACAAATTCTAAGATGTTAAAAGCAGGAATTATTGGGGGAGAAAGGATATCTAAATTAAACCAATTAATACGATTAAACGAGTATGATTTAATAAAAGGTATGGTGGAAGTTTTCTAATCTCCAAATGAATAACAATATAGAATTAGATAATAATGAAAGAAATAGCAGTGATTCTCCTGTGAAATCCGATGAGGGTAACATAGAATCCCAACTTCCTGCGGAGGAAACCACTCATTCTAGCGAAATACAAAAAGAAAACGAACCAGACAATTCAGTCACCAACGAACAGACAACTAATGATGTTGATGATTCATTTTCTGAAGGTGAAAATTTAGAAAAAATGATTCTATCGACAGGAATAAGAGTAGGAACTCCAGTCAAGACTAAATCAATGTCTCCGTACATCATCAGAGCAAATCCAGAAGGACTTTATATTTTGGACATTAGTAAGACATTACAAAGAATAGACATTGCAGCGAAATTCATCGGAAGAACTAATATAACAAAAGTAGCAGTAACATCTGCTAGAGAGTATGGAAAGAAACCCATCGAAAAATTCTGCGAAGCAACTGGTGCTATTCCAATATTAGGTCGATTTATGCCAGGAACTTTTACTAATCCATCATTACCCAAATACATGGAACCAGACATTGTAATTGTTACTGATCCACAAGCTGATCATCAGGCTGTGATAGAGGCTACAAGAGCAGGTGTTCCTGTTATCGCAGTTTCCAATAGTGATAACGTTATTTCCAATGTAGATCTAGTTATTCCAGCAAACAATCGTGGTAGAAAAGCATTAGCAACTGTTTATTGGTTACTAGCTCGAGAAGTTATGAAGAAACAAGGTAAGATAAAATCAGATAAGGAAATGAAAACAAGTATAGACGATTTCGAAACAAAATTAGTAGAAGAAATGATTTGAAAAATATTAGGTCTCCTAATTTTGCCGGAATATTTTATCCCTCTAAAAAACAGGAACTGCTAGATTCAATAACTTGTTGTTTTGATTATAGTAATTTTGGTCCGAAAGATAAGATTGACAAATCGATCAAAAAAAAAATTTATGGACTTGTCGTACCGCACGCTGCATATGTTTTTTCTGGTGCTATCGCAGCACAAGCATATTACGAAATATTAGATATTCCTATAGATACATTCATTCTAATTGGACCAGACCATAATGGAATAGGAAGTGGAATATCGATTGTAGTAGATGGTCTATGGAAAACCCCTCTTGGAACAGTAGAGATAAACAAGTCTATCTCCGAAAAAATAATTGAAAATTCATCAAACATGAGTATTGATGTTAATGCACACACTCATGAGCATTCTTTAGAAGTTCAAATTCCATTTCTTCAATACCGTAGAAAAAATATTTTTAGAATAGTCCCTATTTTAATGAAAGATCAAAACACAGATACCTCTATATCACTTGGAAAGTCTATCTTTGAAGCAACAGAAGATACTAACACTATGATTATTTCAACATCTGATCTTACCCACTATGAACCCTATGAGATTGCATATGACAAAGATCTCGAATTAATAAAAAAAATAGAGAAAATAAGTATAGAATCGTTTTATGATTACATCAAAGTTGCAAACGTTTCTCTGTGTGGTCCTGGGCCCATAGCTGTGCTTATGAAAATAGCTCAATCACAAGGCGCACAAAAAGGAATTTTATTAAAATACTCAACAAGTGGTGATATTGATTCTGACTTTAAAAATACAGTAGTAGGTTATGCTTCAATAGCAGTAATATGATTTCATATAACGGGCACATTTCATATGCTTCGGCTCCCGCGAAAATTATTTTATTTGGGGAACATTTTGTGGTATATGAAAAACCTGCAATACTTGCTTCCATAGATAAAAGAGTACATATTATTGTGATAAAAAATGATAAGGAAAATAGTATAATAATTAATGATAGAATCTTTGGAAAGAAATATTATCCCATTTCTGTCTTTGTGGATTTAGAAAGATTTTCAAATGATATTTATTTTCCTTTATTATACACAATAAAAAAAAATTCTGCATTCAAATCAAACGTCGGATTAGAATTTACAATAAATTCAGATATTCCATATGGCATGGGTTTAGGGTCGTCTGCAGCATTAAGCGTAGCTACTGTCGCTTGTTTATCAAATATTTTTAAAGCGATAACAAAGGAAAAAATATTAGAATTATCTATAGAGGCTGAAAAACTAGTCCACAAAAACTCTTCCGGAGCAGATTGCATAGTTACTACTTATGGTGGTCTCTTACTATATCAAAAAAATAAGAGTTTTCGAAAATTGGAATCAAAAAGAGAATTATCTTTGTTCCTAATACCTACAGGAATTAAACATTCAACAGGAGAGCTTGTCGATTTTGTAAAAAAATTTAAATCATCTAACCTAGATAATTTTCATAAATTAGCTAATGCTTCAGAAAATATCACTAAAAGGGCGATACGAGCTCTAAAGGATGGTAATGAAATTATGTTAGGTGACCTAATGAATGAAAATCAAATTTTATTAGAAAAAATAGGAGTTTCTAATCTGACAATAGACAAGATTATCGGATTGTGTGATAAATATCACGCTTTGGGATCGAAGATAACTGGTGCAGGTGGAGGAGGTTGTGTTTTGGCATTAATAGAAGCAGAGATTAAAAATAGCTTTATGCGTAATATAGAAAAAGAAGGGTTTCAGTGTATCCCCGTTGAGTTAGAAACTGATGGTTTGATTTATTAAAATTTAAAAGAAATGTATTTTAGTGTTTTTTAATTGGATGAAAAACTAACAATAATAAAATTAGGTGGATCGGTTATTACTAACAAAAATAGACCGTTAACCCCTAACAAAGATGCGATAAGAAAACTAGCGAGAGTAATCTCGAAAATTCAAATTCCTTTAATAATAATCCACGGAGGAGGATCATTTGGTCATTATTGGTCAGTTAAATATGATATGCATACAAAACCGGAAAAATATAGTTCGAAAGGAATTTCGATTGTTCATTCATCGATGTTAGAACTGAACAGAATTGTTACTGAAGAATTCTCCGAAGAGAACACCTTTCCATATAGTATACCACCATTTTCTTTCTTATTAGAAGGAAAACCTTTGATGAGAAAAATTCAGGAACTTAAAACTATGACTGAGAATAACATAATACCCATTACTTATGGAGATGTAGTTCATGTCAAGGCAAATACATATTCTATCGTTTCAGGAGATGTTCTTGTTACTCTCCTGAATAATATTTTAAAACCTTCCAAGGTGATTTTTACTTTAAATGTTGATGGTTTGTTTAATAATCTCCATGATAAAAAAATAATAAGAGAAATAAGCCTGTCTCAGTTTGAGAAACAGGAAAAGAGTATTATAACTAACACAGTCTGTGGTGTAGATGATGTTACCGGCGGAATGAAAAGAAAGATGCAAGAAGCATTAAAGATTGCGGATAAAGGAACTGACGTGATTTTTATAAATGGGTTGCGGCCTGGAAACTTAAAGAATGTATTAACTCAAAAAAAGTTTAAAGGTACGGTTTTTAAAGGTAAGAAATGAGTTATTGATACATGTCTGATAATAAAGATGAGATCAAAGTAATAATGCAACGTAAAAAAGATGGTATAGAAATTCCTCTTTCTAATAATGTTCAATCAAGATTTTCATCTAATTATTTAGAATATGTTAAACTAATCCATAATGCCTTACCAGAGGTAAATTTCGATGATATAGATTTATCTACCAAATTCTTGACATATAACTTTGGATCTCCAATTATCATTGATTCAATGACAGGAGGTACCCCCGAAGCTTTGAAAATTAATTCACGATTGGCTAAAATAGCAGAAAAATATAGACTTGGAATGGGATTAGGAAGTCAACGAGCAGGTTTAAAAAGTCAGTCTTTGGCAGAGACTTACTCAATAGCAAGGAAAAATGCACCATCTGCTTTCTTAATAGCAAATATTGGAGGACCACAGCTTTCCGAAGGGCTTGATTTAAACTCAATATTTGATATAATTTCTATGATTGAAGCAAATGCATTAGTTATCCATCTTAATCCCTTACAAGAATTAATTCAACCGGAAGGTGAACCTAAATACAAAGGTGTCTATAACAAAATAGTAGAAATTAAAGATAAGATCGATATTCCAATCATAGTAAAAGAGGTTGGTTCCGGCATTTCAAAAGAAGTAGCTTTAAAGTTGGAAAAGGCAAACATAGATTCCATAAACATAGCTGGTTCAGGGGGAACAAGTTGGGCTGGAGTAGAACGTATAAGAGCTGGCCAATTAAAGGACTCTTTAAAAGAACATTTGGGAGATTTATTTTGGGATTGGGGTATTCCTACCGCTCAAAGTTTGATAGAAGTAAAAAGTTCTGTGCGTTTACCAGTTATTGCTTCTGGTGGAATAAGAAATGGATTAGAAATTGCCAAATGTTTAGTTTTGGGGGCAAGTATGTGTGCTTTGGCATATCCTTTTCTGAAAGCTGCCGCTGACTCTGAAGAATCGTTACTCAAATTTGTGAATTTTCTTCTCACAGAATTAAAGAGTGTAATGTTCCTAACAGGCACTTCTTATATATCCCAACTAGCAAGCTTAAGGTATATATTAACAGGAGAATTAGCAGATAGGGTTAACAAAAATGGATGCTGAAACGAAAAAAGCGATGGTATCACACGTTTTAACGGTTAATGATTTTATTGACGCTTCTTTGCTAGGAACACCCCAAGAATTGTATCGTGCATCTAAACATTATATTCAAAGTGGTGGAAAACGTCTTCGACCTATAATGACGATAGTTTCATGTGAAATGTTTGGGGGTACAAAAGAGGATGCTCTTCCGGCTGCATCAGCAGTTGAATTTATTCATAATTTTTCATTAGTCCATGACGACATAATGGATAATGATGATTTTAGACACGGTATTTCAACTGTCCACAAACTCTTTGGTTTACCTTTGGCTATACTTTCTGGAGATATTCTTTTTTCTAAGGCTTTTCAAATCTTATCTCACAATACTAATGAGTTATTAAAAAAAGATTCATTAGTTGATATGCTTAGAAGATTATCTACTGCATGTATCGAGATCTGCGAAGGACAAGCACAAGACATGTATCTAACTAAATTGGAGTCCTTCCCTATGGAAGATGAATATCTTAAAATGATTTCCAAAAAGACTGCAGCTCTCTTTGAAGTATCTTGTTCGCTTGGTGCACTTTCGTCCAGGAATGTTTCAGATAAGGACGTACACAATTTAGCTCTATTTGGAAGAAATTCTGGAATAGCTTTTCAACTTATAGATGATTTGATAGGTATAAAAGGGGATTCTAAACAGACAGGTAAATCAGTGGGAAATGATGTAAGAGAAGGTAAGAAAACTTTTCCAATTCTTTTATCAATTAAAACTGTTGAATCAATTAAAAGAGAAAAGATTCTCAAAGTTTTCGGGAATAAATTTTGTAATAATTTGGATGTTGAGGAAGCAGTTAAAATAATTTCGTCTCTACAGATAGAAGAGACTGTTCGAAATGAGGCAATGAAATATGTACAAAAAGCAGTTGATTCTGTTTCTAATTATGAAGAATCTTATTCCAAAAAGATGTTGTTGGATATTTTATTTTTCATTGTAAACAGGAGTAAGTAAGTTGGAATTTGATGATGAGCTATACAACAAAATAAAAATCATCATTTTGAAAAATTCATTAGATTATGAAAAAGCGCGAATTCAAACCGTGTTATCAAAACTAATATCTTTAAACCCGAATATAAGGACCGACATCAAAAGAATTATACCGTATTTAAATAAAGAAATCGATAAAATCAATTCCTTAAGGAAAGAGGACAAAATAGAATTATTAAAGAAAATGGATCAAAACTATGGGGTTTCTAAAGATAAGAAAAATATTAAAGATGGGTTTACTTTACCCCCTTTAATTAATGCTGAAAATGGACATGTAGTAACAAGATTCCCACCAGAACCAAACGGTTATCCACATATTGGACATGCAAAGGCTGCAATAATAGATGAGGAATATGCAAGGCATTATAATGGGAAATTTATTCTTAGATTTGATGATACAAACCCCATCAACGAGAAGAGTGAATATTATGATGTCATATTAGAAGATCTTAATTGGTTAAAAATAAAGCCAGATAGTATTAAGAATACTTCAGATGACATTACATTGCTTCATAAATATGGACAAGAATTAATCAAGAATAACAGTGGGTATATTTGTACATGTAAACCTGAAACTATTCACAAATTAAGATCGTCTGGAATTGAATGTGAATGTAGATTGAATTCTACCAATTCACTTGAAAAGATGGATAAATTTTTTAACGGTTATTTTCACAAAAATGAAGCTATAGTTCGTTTCAAGGGAGATATGAAGAACGATAACACCGCAATTAGAGATCCTACTCTTTTTAGAATTATAGATGCAGAACATCCTAGATTAGGTACTAAAAATGTCATTTGGCCTACATATGATTTTGCTGCTCCAATTGAGGATAGTCTAGATGGGGTAACGCATGCTTTACGAACAAAAGAATATGAATTGAGAAATCAGTTATATCGAGAAATTTTAACTGCCCTAAATTTACGGATTCCAGAAGTTTTAGAGTTCTCTAGACTAGAATTTGAAGGAATGCCAGTATCGAAGAGGAAAATAAAACCACTAATCATAAACAAACTAATTCAGTCATGGGATGATCCTAGATTACCTACCTTGAAAGCCTTTAGAAAGAGAGGCTTTACTCCTGAAGCTATTCGAAAATTTGTTTTATCATTAGGATTAACATTATCAGAAACAAAACCTTCTATTGAGGTTCTTGAATCATTTAATCGAAAAATAATCGATAGGGAAGCAATAAGACTTTTTTTTGTTAGAGATCCCTGGAAAATAACTTTAGAAAATTCAACAATTAAAGAAATTTTATTACAGAATCATCCATCTCTAGAAATGGGTAGAAGAATGATAGTCGTTAAAGACAGCGTTTATATTTCATCTGGAGATGCCAAGAATTTAACAAAAGGATCGGAAATACGCTTAATTGAGTTTTCTAACATTATTATAAACGAGATTGATTGTGAGAAAAAAGAATTAAAGTGTAAAATTACTAATAATATAATCAACAAAGATATTCCGAAAATTCAATGGGTTTCAAAGGAGAATTTTGTTGCATATAAAATAATTAAACCTCATATGTTATTTATTAATGATAAATTTAATCCTAATAGTCTGGAAATAATAACTGGCTATGCAGAATCTTTTGTGTCTACCTTGTTAACTGATACCATGGTTCAGTTTATAAGAGAGGGATTTTGCAAAATAGAGAATAATAATACATCAATATTTGCGCATAAATAAGTGAAAAAAAATGAAGATAGCCAGAATAAATTACAAGGAATTTGGAGAAACCTATGGATTAATTTCACCTGATTCAAAGAAGATAATCACCAAGATAGAAATACAGGAACAGACTGGAATACCTATTCCCCAGAACATAAAGGAGTTTCTATTTGGAGATTGGATTAAGGAAGTGAGGAAATATGAAAAGAAACTTAAGTTTTCCTTGAGCATTCAGAAGGTAGAATTACTTGCACCTTTACCTAATCCTAATAAAATTATGTGTTTAGCATTTAATTATCATGATCACGCAAAAGACGCAGGATTAACACCATCATTAGAACCTGTTATATTTCTCAAACCTAGAACTGCTTTAAATGGCCCGTTTAACGATATTCTTTGTCCTGGGAACGTTCAACGATTAGACTATGAAGCTGAAATTGCTGTTGTGATTGGTAAAACTACTAAAAAAATAAAAGTAAATGATGCTATGGATTCCATATTTGGGTATATGATATTTCATGATGTATCAGCTAGAGACATACAATTTAAAGATAAGCAATTCACTAGAGGAAAAAGCATTGATACTTTTGCTCCATGCGGGCCATGGATTACAACTAAAGAGGAAGTTGAAGATCCTCAGAATTTAAGAATAATCACAAAAGTTAATGATGAAATTAGACAAAATTCATCAAGCAGTAAAATGGTCATACCAATAGAGAAAATCATTACTAGTTTAAGTCAACTAATAACTCTTGAACCGGGGGATATTATTTCTACAGGTACTCCCGCTGGTGTTGCGATGTCTATGAATAATCCCAGGTATCTTAGCCATGACGACATAGTGGAAATAAATATAGAGAAGCTAGGCACCATAAAAAATAGAATTAGTTTTATCGATAAAGTCAATCTATAGCTTTTTACCATGTTCATATTTTTCTATTAAATGATTCAATTTGATAACTTTCATTTCTAGCTCCTTTGAGTAATATTCAAAGGATTTAGCTAATTTCCCTCGCACGTTAGATAATTGGATGGAGGTATTTAATACATCTAAACAAGATTCAATAGATCTATCCGTCGCAAAAGTATTCATTTTAATTTTAAAGAGTTCAACAAGTTTTTTTTGCTCAAGCTTTTGTTCGTTGATAGAATTAATTATATCGTTATTTAACTCAGAATTAGAATCTTTATTATTTGACCAATTTTCCATTCAAGTAATATTATTAGAAAACAATATTTTTGTTTTGGAAAACGACTTTTAAATTCTAGAAGAAGACATAAATACTACGAATGGATATTCACGATAGTATTTATGGTAGTTGAAAACAAAGCCACAGTATCATTTATTCGAATTTTAAAAGAAGATCTTTCTATTATGCGTATAAAGCCAAATGATGGTCCAGTCCCAGATTTTAAGGCAGGTCAATTCGTGACCCTTGCTCATATGAATCCTACAGAGGGAAAAATGGTCAGAAGAGCATATTCTATAGCATCAAATCCTGAACAAAAAAAATTTTTTGAGTTGCTCATAAGGTGGGTTAGGAAACCACTTCCTGGAAGATTAACAACTCAATTATTTAATAAAAAAGAGGGGGAAGAAATTAGTTGGATAAAGCCAACGGGAATTTTTACAATAAACGACAAAATGGCTGATGGATCCCCTGATAATAGAAGACTTGTCTTGATAGGAGGAGGAACAGGATTAGCTCCATTTATTTCCTATACTCTCCATCTAAAAGCGATTAATAGCAAAAGAGAGATAGTTGTTTTACATGGGGCCAGTTATGTAGATGAATTAAGCTATAGAGAATTACTCACAGATCTTGAGGAAGAGAGTTTAGATAAGGGAAAAGATAACTGGAATTTTAGATATCGTGCCAGTATAAGTAGACCACAAGAATCATTCAATAGATCATGGGGAGGGCAAAAAGGAAGAGTAGAATCATTTTTAAGACCAAAACCAGGCAAGGATATTTCACCTCTCGAAGAATTAGTAGGGGAAAAGATTACTACTGAAAACACTTCCTTTTATGTTTGTGGATGGCAAGGAACTGTTGACGGGGTTCTTGATTATCTTGTTCCAAAAGGGTTTGTAACTGATAGACAGAAAAGATCGGATGGAAATTACGACGTAAAATTCGAATCTTATGGCTAATTTTTTTCTATTTTAGGATATTTTAAAAATGAGATTTGAATATGAGGAATTTGCTTCCGTAAACGATCTTTTCCTGTATATAGCTTCTATCGCCCCATATATGAAACAACTATTACCCATTACAAGTTATAGAGGTTATTTGTTTTCATTATTACCAATATCACAGTTTTCTACTGATCATCTTATGATGGTCTATACCACTGATGAGATCAAAGGTTATTTGTTAGAATTTGATCTTTCATCAAAAACGCATAAAACTGTTCAATCAGTAGATAGGGCAGATAAAAATTACTTTGTGATATTAAAACCAAAATCTGCAACTCTTGCAGACAAGGCAATTGATAACTTAAAAATTTAAAATTCTTTTATTAGATTACTTAATTTTTTGAGTTGTATTTAATCCCAACTACGAATAACTTAACAAAATAGATTTAGCTGTGATTGTACTATTTGAAATATAAGGAAATTAGAATATATGAAATAAACTGAACACCTACATGTAATATACTAGTTGTATATTTAAATTTGGTCTCGACCCTTTAAATAACACCAAGATATTGAAACTGTCTAGAAATCGAAAATAGGGGTTTGTTGGAGTTTGGAACTGGATTGATCTAAACATTATAAGTTCATTGCATATTTACATGAGAAAAAAAGAAGCTTCCAAATAATTATAAAAGAAACCTCTTATGAATAGCATCTTTAAAGATTCAAGACTTTGAGATCGTTCAAAAGTACAGTCAAAAAAAATAGATCCGGATTTATTCTTTTTGAAATCCTTTTATTCTTTTCAGTTATAAAATAAACTGAAAAATTCTCAGTTCCTTTACTGGGTTATGATCTATTTAATTTTATATTCCATTTGATTATGGATTAAAAATATCATGTTTCAATAAAAGGATAGAAAAATCTTAGTATCACAATTTTGGAGGAAGCTGTGCCGTAACTGAACGTTCTCTGGAATATTTAGCAATGATATCTTCTGGTAATTTTCCATCAAAAATATTTTTAGCTAATCCTCTAAGGTATCTCATTATCGCCCATGTCCCAAATTTAATTAAGCCTGCCATAAAAATTTTCATAGGAGGGGCATAAGATTTGTTCCTAATAATTATAGGTATAATATCATTTATTACTCGAAGATTATTCTGCCAGCACTTCCAAAAAAGTGTAAACTGAGCTTCATTCAGGTTTCCGAAATGCATAGAATTTTTCTCAGAAAAATCTTGGTATAATAACGGAGCAACCAATCCTCTCATATTCATTTGTTTAAAGTCTTCTATAAGATCAATTGTATATTGTGTTTCATCAGGTGTTTCATCCGGCCAACCTATTATTAGAGTTAATGCAGGAAACCAATGATTATTATTCAAGATCTTACATCCTTCTCTTACTACTGCTCCCCATTCTTCGGGTTGAAATGGTTTTGTTTTAACCCCTAAATGCTTTTTTACCATTCTTGGAGCAACTGTTTCCACACCTAAATTAGTCGCCAGCCATCTGCCACTATGCTCCATGTCGTTAATAGTAGAAAGATGTTTGATCAAGTCAGGCGAAGAAGAAACGGCAGAAAGAGTCATGTGAGTAGTACCTACAAAATTAGCACCAACAGATTTAAGTCCTTTCCATAAGTCCACAATAGCGTCCGCATTGGGAATAAAATCTTTATTGTCACATCCGTATAAGAGCATTTCATCAGACTGAAGCCAGATAGAATCAAATCCATAATTTAGATTAATTTTCGCTTCTTCTTGTAATCTCTCTAGTGGAATATCTTTTTTAGATCTTTTATTTACATCGCAGAAGTCACATCCTCGTCCACAACCCCTCATGGCTTCTATAAGTGAATTAATTGTTGGACCTTTAATTCGAGGAATATTATCTATATTACGAACAAATGTGTGTAATAATTCAGGTGCATCGCCACTTTCTAAATCATGAAACAAATCCAAAGCTAACTCATCAGCTTCACCAATTACGACTGTATCTATTCCATGTATTTTCATTCGATCAGGTTTTGCCAATTCCCAAGCTCCGTTACCACCTACGACCACCTTAAAGTTGTATTTTTTTTTCAATTGAATGATTGATGCACACATTTTTTTGAATTTCATTGCTACATAGGACAATTTTTCAGGAGACATTGTAGTAGTGACTGGGGCCATACCTAATGGATCCATTACATTTATACCAACAACTCTAGTCCCTTCACCCACACATTTATTTAATAAATCAGGATGAGAAAGGAAAATATCTTCGCGATCATATTCTTGTAATAATGCACTTTCAATACGTCGTAAACCGCATTGGGCAACTTTGACCTCTCCGGTGTCTCTATCTGTTTCAACAGAAGGACAAAAGAGTTTGTCGAAAACAAACTCGGGAACTAATTCATATGGCCCACATGCTATAAAACCATAAAGAAAATTCCCTCTGTAATTAGTCATTAAACTTCTATCAGCAGTTAACACTATTCGTTTGCCAGAAAAGGTCAATACTATAGCCTCGTAAAAAATGCATTTAGAATCATATATAAATTTATTATCATAAACTTACGAGTATTTGGTGTAGGTTTTTTTAGTAAAATCCTTTATCATGACCCATTAGCATGATTGATTTTAATTGCTTTCGATTCAAATAGTTGAGAGCATCTGAAAAGGTAGCCCATATGTAATCGTCATGTTCATTGGAAAGGGTAATATCACGAATATTTGTTGTTGCATAGTAGAAACTAACCTCCTTACGTGATTTCACACCTTCCCCTTTGAAAAAAGAATATCTTATTCTACCAACAAAGGACAAGATATTTAGCGAATTTATTCCTGTTTCTTCAAATACTTCTCTAAATAGTGTTTGAATCTCTGTTTCTCCATCTTCTTTATGACCTTGTGGAAAACCCCAGTATCCTCTACGATTTCGTAGTAAAAGAAATTCTGGTTCTTTTTTATTTACAGAGGTCTGATATTTTATGACCGCTCCTACAGATTTTTCTATATTCACACTACGTTAATTTTTTATCAAATAGAATTATAATATTGTTTCTTAAAAAGATTAATATCTATTTATTTTCATCTTTCAAATGGAAGGGCCGGTCGTCTAGTCTGGTAGGATACGGCATTGGCATTGCTGAGACCGTGGGTTCAAATCCCACCCGGTCCATTTAATTCAAATAAAAGGAATATCTCATTAAAATTGTTATAATTACTTGTATTTTGTAAATTGGGAAAGAGAGATAAAAAAAATTAAGATTAAAGGGAAAGATTTCGTTGTAAAGAAGAATAAACGCTTTAAGACAATCAGAGAGTTTATCTTGATATTTATTTTCATGATGATATCCATAGTTTCTGCTCATCCATGCAGCCCCCCCCAAATAGGAAATAAAATAATTGAAAATGAGAGTTCTCAAAATAGAGAAAAATTAAATGAAATAGGAATCAAAACCCCGAAACTTCTTTCTATTTCTGATTCCGAGATTATTGAGGAATATTTACCCTACGGAAATCTATATGAATATTTTACTACTAATACTGACGTGAAACTGGCTAGGAAAGCTGGTATTATAACAGGTATTTTACATAAGGAAGGTTTTACTTTCATTGATAATAAGAGTCAAAATTACTTAATAAAAGACAATGATCTCATAAGAATAGATATTGGTCTAATGCACAAGAATATCTCTCTTTTTGCAAGGAGTATGGATATAGGTTCTTTTTTGGCCAGTATTTTAGACCTAGAAGCAACAAAATACCACCAACTTGAAGAAGAGTTTTTGAAAGGTTATATGAAAACAACCGGGATCATTACTCCTTATTTATCTGTAATTTTGAGAAATGTTTTGGCACTTGGTTTTGTATCGAATTATCAGAAGATGGTTAAAAATATGATTAAAAAGTCTTATAATTAAAGCGGTGGGAGTTCTTTTTTCTTATCAAACCCCCCAGATCCAAATTTACAATAAAAACACTGATCCGATTGCATATAAGGAATTCTTTGAATTACAATAGCTCCTAATTTTAATGCAAATTTTGTAATTAATCGATGCTTAAATGGCATTGAAGGGATTACTTCTTTGAAATACACATCATAATGGTCAGGACAAAATTTTAAGGTTATCTGAGCTCGTGGTTTATTTGAGCTCTTGGAATCATTTATGGTTTTAGTTAGTTGGATCTGTTCCCTAATGTATTCATGTTTGGGACAGGGACAATCCTTTCCTAACGGATGTTTATATGCAGGTACATTTTTCCAATCAAAATTTGGAAAATTCTTCTCAAAATCATCCATTTTTGATTATATAGGAAGTTATATCATATAAATTATCGGTTGTTGAAGTGACATCCGATGTTAATTCATATAAATTATCGGTTGTTGAAGTGACATCCGATGTTAATTGATATAAAACAATGGTAAAAATATATATTTTTGATGATTTATAAAATCTCAAAGCGGCGTGAATAGAACGGAACAGAGCAATGCCAAAAACATTGATGATAATTTAAAGAAACCAAATAATGAACAGAATTTAGTTTCACTTGATTTAAATTTAAAGACCCTGGTAGATTTTAAAAATTCCTTAATAGAAGAACAGAAAAAAGGGGAGGATAAGATTCAAGAATTGAATGAAAAAATAGAAGAAACTAAAAAACAAATCGATGATGAGAGGCAAAAGCTAGAAGATTTAAGAATAAAACTAAAAGACGTTAATGATATAAAAGATGCTGAATTTCCAAAATTTATGGAACTTAAAGATATTGTATTAAAAGCTAGAAATCAAATGAGAGAATTGGATGAAAAATCTGGTGTAAAATCTAGTAAAGAAAAAACAAATATAAAACATCTTACTAAATCTTTAGATCAATTAGAAAGGGATATCCAAACAAAGAAGTTATCGAAGGATGAGGAGAGAAGATTAGTTAACAAATCAAAAGAAATAGCAACAAAACTACATGCTATGAAAGTAATACATAAAAAGGAAGATCAGTTTAGAACTATCTCCAGTCAATATGGAAATTTGAAGTCTAAGATTAACGAGATTTTTGATAAAAAATCAGAATTTGGAAACAAAATAGGCGATCTGAAAAAGATACTAGATAATCTGCTAATTAGCAGGGAAAATCTTTACGAAGACAGAAGAAAGATAATAAGAGAAGTACGTGAAAGTAACGCAAAACTAGAAATGGTCAATACTCAAATTAATGCGATTGAATTCAGAAAATCCAAAATGAATGTAACAGGTAGTAGAAGGAAATACCGAGATGCTCATGACAAATCGTATGTTAGTATGCAGTCTCCTAAGGAGAGGTCTAGAAGGAATAAAGAAAATATGCAGATCTGGAATTCTATGAAAGAACAAGCCTTAAAAAAGATGTCAAGTGGTGAAAAACTTACTTTTGATGAAATGAAATTGATTTATAGCGATATTAGCTCTTCAGAGGTTTAAAATTAAAATTGTCTTATTTTTAGATATTTATATAGTGTAGTTATTATTTCTTTAATTGAGTAATGTATATTTTACCCCTTATGGGGTAGGATTGGGACATGCTAGTAGATTGGTGACTATTGCAAAATCAATACAAGATAAGGAAACTAATGTAAAGTTTTCCACTTTTGGAGAGGCGGTGGAATTTATTACTCGATCAGGTTATAGATGTTCCAACGTTCCTCCAGTTGAATTTTCATGGAATATGCAAGGTAGTTTTTCTTTTAAAAATAGTCTTTCGAATATACCAATTTGGTTTAATAATTTTTTATTTCAAGTAGTCAAAGAAATTGAAAATATTATAAAATTTGGACCCAATGTTGTCGTATCAGACTCAAGGCTATCCCCCATAGTTTCTGCTAAGTTACTAGGTATTCCTTCAATAGTAATATTAAATCAGATCAGGATTTTATTATCACCAAGGCTTCATTCTTTTCGGATAGCAAGATTATTTGAAGATATTAATGCAGAATTTATTGGTAATTTATGGTCTCTTTCTGATCAAATCCTTGTACCTGATTTACCTCCGCCTTATACTATTTCTGAAAATAACACATGGAATACTGCATCTGTAAGAAAAAAAATAAAATACATAGGTTTCATCTCGCCGCATTATCAAGTATCCAATAATCAATTAGAAAAAGCATTAAGCTTGCTCGAATTCTCTAAATCTAAACCTATTGTCTTTTTTCATATAAGTGGTCCACCCTATACGAGAATCCCAGTAATAAAAAAAATATTACAAGGAAAAGAATTATTTGATAAGTATTTTCAATTCATCATTTCAGAAGGAAATCCCAATGGAAAATTAGTACCTCTACAGATATCCAAAAATGGTTGGTATTATGAGTGGTGTCCAATAAGAGATGAGCTTTTTGCTTTAAGTAACATCTTGGTTATTAGGGGAGGACATACTGCAATATCTCAAGCTATCCAATTTGGAAAACCTATAATATCTATCCCCATCGAGAACCACGCAGAACAACTAAATAATTCCAACAAAATTTCAAAAATTGGAATTGGCACTACAATTGAAAATAAAGAAATAACTCCGGAAAAAATTGTATGCGAGATAAACAAAATACTAACAAATAGAACTTATTTTAATAAAATGGATGAAATAATGAAAGTAAGCAACAAATTAAATGGAATTGAGAATGTTGTCGATATAGTTAGGTCGTATATTAGATGATGTTATTATAAAGGAAACAGTTTTAATATTTTTTAGATTTAATCGATCGCTAAATTTTTCCTTTTTATTCTTTGATTTTGGATGTGGAGAGAATCTATTTTTTATTTGAAAGATGTTAGAAATCTCATTATTTTCTATAACAAACTCATCTTTATTAATATCTAAAAACATCAATGGTAGCCATGGAATTTTTCTATTTTGATAACATAAATTTATAATCTTCTCTACCATGTATAAAGGATGTGTATAAAAACTAAAAGGAATTAGCACATCAGGAATATCTGTAAAAGGAATAATCGATTGAAAAAGATTTAGCTCATTAAGATTAGAAACATTGTTATCAAAACTAAAAGCAATTTTAAGTAACTTCACTGAAATACGTTTATTTTCCATTTTTAAAAATATATGATGAAGGTCTTTAAGATATTTTGTTAGACTATTTCTGTTAGAGTAGATAATCAGGATCTGAGGTATGAATCCATAATTTGATATTTTTTCTATAGAATTGATCGAATAATTATTATAACATACACAAAAAATTTTTTTTTTTATGTAACGTAAAGGAAGTCCTCCTGCACCTTCTATAAATTTGTAAATAACATAACAATGTGATTTGAGAATAAAGCAATAAATATTAGTAACATCAGTTCCATGAGTACGAAATGGAGTTAATTTCTTGACGTTAAACTTTTCTAAAATTAATCCAGTAGCTATAAATTCTATGTCTCTAGAAATTATGTTTGGATTTTCTGAAAACACATTAATCTTAAAATGATTTTTAGAATAGATAGTTCTATCAGCTACATATGCGATCATATCGAGTATATCTCTAATTTGAACTGAAGTGGATACAGAAATTCCAATTCTTTTTATTCCAGAACAATTCCTCAGCCATTGTGAAACCTGGAGATAGTCTCTGACCTCAAGAACTAAAAAATCATTTTCCGAAATTACTTTATAGTTTTTGACCTTATTTTTAAGCAATATATTCTTAATCGAAATCTTAATAAAATCTATTAAGTATCTACTTACAGGAAAAATTAATAACTTGATATTTTCTTGCAATCTGTTTTGAGTTAAATAATCATATTGTTTGTATTGTACCTTCTATCGTGTCTTTATCTTGTGCATATGGTGTCTTCTTTAAATACAAAATTAAATCTTCTTTAGCTTGAGGATTTTTATTTAGGTTTAATCTAACAAAAGCTCTATTTTTATAAATAGGGCCGTATCTATCTGGATCGATTGTAATAGCATCAGAATAATATTTTTCTGCTTTGCTATAATTTTCGTCTTTTAAGAAAAAATTACCTAATCCCCTGAACGCAAGATAATAATACGGATTTATCGAAATTGCTTTCTCAAAGCAATTTACTGCTTTAGAATTATTTTTTTCACTATAACAACTACCAAGCATTGACCATGCACGTGCACAATCGTCATCATCATTAAGAACTTTATCTAACTTGTAAATTGCAGAATCAATTTTTCCTGTAAGAAAATCATTTTCAGCTTCAAAGCAAACCATATTTGAATTTAAACATTTAAGATTATCATTTTTAATGATGTTCTTCATATCATTTGGTAACATAATAATAGTTACATAATCCTCTTGTCTCCATTGTAATTCAAATTTTGATTCAGGAATAAAACCTTCAGTATTGGGTTGTGGGACATATGTTACGATTCTTTTTTCATCTGAGTTATAGCCAGATACCAAGATAGCATGTTGAATTAAATTATATAAACCAGGAAAAATAACGATAGGAGGAATAGCCTGATCTACTCTTTTTTTTATATCAGATAATGAACCTTTATAAATAAAATAAGTAAACCCTTTTTTTTCTGCTATTTTTAAGCTTTCATATAGAGTTTTTGAGGTTTTGAATTTGGTTGATCCAATCCTACCTACATAGTCTTCTCCCCAATACTTTAATACTACAGATATCATTAAAGGAAATTGTTCGTCTTCTTCGACCAATGGTAAGTTTAGATTATGTGAATAATTGTATTGCAACAATAATTAAATAAAATTCTTCAAATAAAAATCATCCTATCTAGAAAGGTTTAAAAAATAACATAGCAATATTTTTCCAAGTTTTCCACTTTTTTCAGGATGAAATTGAAATCCAAAAATTTTTTTATTAATATGTTTAAAAATCTCTACTTTATTTTCTGGTGAGACAGCAAGTTTTTCCAGTTCGTTGGAAATTTTTGAGATAGCATATCCATGGCTTTGATATACAGTAAAGGAAAAGTTTTTAGGAATAGATAGACATTCTTTTAAGGTTGTTATTTTTTGGAATCCTTCAATGACTTTGCTCAACTTAATCAATGACCCGCCAAAACTAAGATTTATGATCTCTGCGCCATAACAAATTCCTAAAAGAGGAGTATCAGTTTGATAACAATACTTAATTATTTTAGAATTTATAAGGTTGGTTTCTTTTAAAACTTTTTTTCGACCAGATAGTATTATTGAATCGTATGCATTTAATGTATCTATGTTTACTTCTGAATAAATTTCTTTAATAACTTTTTGCTTGAAAGAAGTCAGAAAAAATAGACTATCTGAATACGAGGAGGAATTATCAACAATTAATATGGTCATAGAGTATTTACTAGAATTCTATATATTAAATTTGGTTATATTATCGTTGTTTAAGATTATTTATCTTGGATATATTTTGTTTCTAATTTTTATGGTAAAACATCATAGTATTAAATCTGGGTACAATTAAATTAAATTAGCTAGGTTTTTTAGAATCAAGTAAATTCCCACTGAGCTAGGAACAGTAGTAGAACATTTATCTAAAATGTACTTTTTCCTTTTAAATCGAAATTCTAACTTTGTCTTAACATATACCTCTACATTTCTATCATCTTCAAATAAACATGCATCTGAAAATGGATCGAATGAGTCTAAGTTATTACATTTAACTTTGGATAAGCCACTTTTACTGTTTATTGAACCTGGCATCCTGAATATCCTATGAACATCCATTGTTACATACGGATCTATCTTTACCCCCATTTTTCCCGTTATGTTTTCAACTTCTTTTTTGAATAGTAAATATCCACCAACTCGATTCACATATTTTTGGAGGTTATTGTTAGTAATATTAAATAATTTCATGTTTTTTGATATTCTTTTTCTCCATCCATATGACAAACCACTAATAGGTATCTTAACTTTCAAGTTATTTTTATATTGCGTAACTCCCAAACTTGTGATAGAAAAATTTTTACCCAGGAGATATTCTACAAGCTCGGTTCTGCCTTTTGAGTCTAAATTAAAATAATCTTTTTCTAGAGCTGTGATGTGAAATCCATTATTACCAGAGAAATAAACATAAATAGATTTATTATTTATCCCAAAATCAGTAACTAGAAATGAAATTAATTTTTTAGTTTCTTTTTTAAGATTTCTAATACAAATTTCACAGGGTATAATAGTAGAATCTATTTTAGTACTTTTACATATACTACAAGAAGAAGGCAAGTTGTTACTTATATTATCGCAATATTTACATATATAATAAGTATGATCCTTTTGACAAGGTAGGTTCAGATCTTTCAAGTCAATATCAAAAATAAGATCAGATCCAATCAATCTTTTTTCGTTAATGGGAAAGGTAGGAAAATCATAATAAGAATTTGAAATATATATACCTGCAGGTACATTTTGAATAAGAAATGCATTTAACTGTCCCATATTGATAAAAGAAATATGTCTAGTCATTTTAGAATCAAAACTCATAAATCCAAATTCCCTTCTTGAGATATCTAATGGAGATTCAAGATGGTTGAAATTGTTAAAATAATATTCCTTAAAGCATTTTTGTAGGAAATTTATGTTTTTTGTCTCATTTTTAATCATTTCGTCTCTGTAATCTCTTTCTCCCAAACTGAATCGGATTGGTTATTCCCTTACATTCATGGGTATAAAAACATAGATTCTCATTAGCGAGTTTTGAACATGATGGAACAGAATACTGGATCAAACTACCTTTCTTACCTGCAAGATGTTCTACCTGGTATCTAGTTATTTGTTCGTTATAATCTGGTGCATTTTTAAATATATTTATGATTTCATCTATACTTTTTCCATAGGACAACATGTATGTTGCCAATAGGAATCGTGCTGAATGTGGGAGATTTTCATTTTTATTTAATTGATTTAACGCATGTTCTATACAAGGAGGAAATTTAAGGTTTTTAGTTTGGACAGGGGTTGGAAAGATGACTTTATGTTTAATTGAATCAGCTTCTAATTTTATTTGATCAGGAATTTTTGTTATTTTCATATTCTTTATCTTATTATAAATCAAAAGAGACAATTCATTTCGTACTAATCTAACGGTTTCTTCTACATCAAGATACACGAAGCCCTTGTCCACTGAACGGTTAATTAATTTCCACTCTAATTCATGAAATAGAGTAGATCGAGAAAGATAGTCTGAAATTTTCATCTTAAATATATTACGTTGCCTATCAAATTGAATTATTTGTAAATCAAGTAACTCATGAAAAATTTTTGAGATTAAAAGATCTCTTTTTATAGAATTTGTCTGATATATCAAATCATGGGTAAGAAACTTTTCTACTCTCATCGCTTCGAAGAGAGAATATTTCTTTGTAATAGATTCTATGTTTATATGTTTTATTATTATTAAAGAAATGAGAAAAGCAAATAATTCTAAATCATATTTTTCAAATTCAGTGCAGACTAATCCTTTCAATACCTCAGATTCAACTCTCTTTCTTGCTTTTTCTATGATATGCTTGAACTCTGGCCTTTCAAATTCATTAAGATCAAAATAGGTTTCTTTAATGAAATTTCCTGCTTCATTTAAAAATGGATATTTTGCAAAGTCGTCCTTTCCCAATATTATTGACAATAATAAAGAATACTGAAAACCGAAATAAAAAACTACGCAAATATAGGCTCTGTTAATTTAGGATAATACTCACCTCCTTTTCTAACTCAAAATGATTATTATTTGTTATAGTATCATTGTACATAGAAATAAAGAATTGTATCCAGTTATGTACATGAAATAAATTACATTCCTATTGCCTGCGTGGATAGTAATCATCAAAACTTAACGGTATTTCAAAAACTGGTTTACTCTTTCCATCAAACTTTTATAAAAAGATAAATGCAAAAAGTGTTTTAATCCGATATATTGCATGCTACATCATACCATGTACCACTATCTGTATAAATGGTATGCTTTCCATATTTTGATACAAGCGATCTGATGAATTTTTCAGCTACAAGCATGTTTCTTCCTTCAGAGAGATAGATTCCAAGTACAGAACTGTGGATTGGCTCAATACAAAACCATAACCAATAATGCTGGTTACCAATATGAATAATTGTTTCATCTATAATAAAAGCCGTTACCCTTTTTCTCTTGTAAATTTGACAGGATCCAAACCTCTGAATCCAATTCCAAACAGGAACATAACTTCTTTTATCATCTCTAAATATAATCAATGCTTTTGAAGTATTACATGAACTTAATCCAAGTACAGATAAAGAGAAAATATAACAATATAATTAGGTGTTCTATCTCTCGCAAATTTTATTTTATTCATAGCATATTTAAAACATTATGAGCCATAGCTTTTACTGCTTAAATTAACAGAGCCGTAAAAACCATCTAGACTTTTCGAGTATTCTACTTCCATCAATAAGATCTAGGAAGAGAGTGGAATTTAGGAGGCTACTTACTGGCTATTTCCTGAATAAGGTTTCTGACTGTATTGATATTAAGGTCGAGCTGATCAGCAATCATATCATCTGAAATACCAGATTCATACAGATTTCTCAAGATTTCTTTCTTTTCGCTGTCTATTATATTAGAAGGTGGATATAGCGATAGATCTGATTCGACTGATTTAACATATTGTTCGACCTTCTCCATAATAGAGTCTGTATTGATCCCCTTGTTTGCTGAAAGTACCAGTACATGATCTTTAACTGGAATGTTAAATATCTTTACTTTATCATAATCAAAAAAAACACATTTTAAAGCACCTAATTCTGGTGAAAATATTCTTCTCAAGTCAACAACATAAGCAGTTTGAGCCAAATTCAATTCAGGATTTCTTCCCTTAAGATAATCCTCAAGGCCTTCTCTCATACCTCCTCCATACAAATGTCCCGACTTTTCTACTAACCCTGCAAATCTAATATCAGGATCGAGTTCTAAAATATTTTTTGAAAACTGCTCTGCTTTCATATTCAATATTAAGTGATTGTTCATATTTAGTCTTTTTGTACTGGCTGCATTAGTTGTTTTTGTATTAATTAATTATGAATGTAATCGTTAAAACCTAAATAGTAAGTAAAGCAGTCAAGAACACGTTTGGAGGAATGACTATAGATTCATAATTTCATTTTTTCATGAATTTTACTCTCCTAACTGCTAGATATTTTGCGTAATTAGAAAATCTACACAATATTTTCATTGTTTATTGATTTACAATTATCTTTTTTTACTTCTATGGATTATTCTATAGTTAACCAAACCAGAAACAATATCAGACATTACATCATACCGTTTCAATCTGTTTCTGTACTTGTTTCCCATTATACCAAACTTCTTTATCCTGCAGATAGTGTGCTCTACAATTACTCTCTGTCTACTATGTCTCTTGTTGTATCTCTTTTCTTTTTTAGTGAGTTCAATATTACGTTTCTAGTTTAATGGTAATACTGCTTTAAGATCAGGAAAATCATTTTCTATTCCATGATAGCCAAGGTCAAAATAGTTTTTAACCTGTGGTGGTGCTATTGGATGTTCATCTATGTAGACAGAATAATCATGTTGCCTTCCTTTCGTGTGTTGATTTGATTTATGCATTATCTTTCCTTCAGCATTTACCATCAGCTGTGTATTTACAGTATGTTTTTTCTTCTTACCAGAGTAATAGTTTTTCCTCTTTCTTTTATTTTTAGGTCTTTGTATCTCTTGTTCTGTTGCATCTATAAATGCTTTAAATCCTGGAAAGTATAGTTCTACTTCTTGTACAGTTCTTAGCCTTCTTGTAATATTGTATAACTTTTGAGGTAATGGAATACAACTTTTTACTATAGGTTCCATATATCTTACATCTCTATGTACATTGCTCTGGTACAGATCAAACAAAAAACCAGATAATGCATTATTTATGTATAGTTTATAGTACACAAGCAGCATAAGAAATCTATCTCTTGTTGTATGTTTGAAATGTCTTCCAGCTCCTAAATTTCTTTTTCTCTTTCTCTTAGATTGACATTTTATCTCATATTTTGGATATTTTGAGTCTACCTGCTTGCAAATAGAATCAAATTCAGATAGCTCTAATCCTGAAAAATGATTTAAACAATAATGGCCTTTTAGATAAACTATCGTAATTGAGCAAATTTATGGGAAATTAGTATAGAAATGAGGAATATAGATGTAAGCTTTCTAATTATGCAAAGAATCTGCTGAAATACTTAGCCCTATACATAGTAATGAAAAATGACTTACCATTTACTATAAAAAAAGTATTAATTAATCTAATTCAAGTAAATTTGTGATAGTGAACCTAGAAAACTACGTGTCCGTCGGAAGTAATACCTATAGCTGTTCTGAAATAAGAGTAGATTGTAAAATAATTCTGCTAACTTGTATTTAGTTTTTTTTTGTTAGATACTTAGTTGATTTTAAAATATATTAGAGACGTGAAGGAATGAATAAGTTGTATTTAAGAGAAGAGTTTAATTTATTTATAATGCTATTTCCAGTGTTTTGTGTTGTCTAAAAAAGCTTGACCATATTGTGTTCCTATATTTGATTCTATTTGATAGGAAACTTTACCTTTGTCAAGTAATTCACTTTAAAGAAATAAAACTCAAGTTCTGGAGGACTAATTACAAGAGCATGTCCACCTTTCTCTCCTATCACAAATCTATGTGGAGCATCCTTTATTACAAAAATTATATCTCTTGGCTTACCTATTATTGATTTCTCAGCTAAAATGAATTCTTAATTTCTTTCTATTATGTAAAATGTTTCTGAACCCTTTGGATGGAAATGTAATGCAGGTCCTTAGTTAGGTGGATGAATTACATCTAAGATAGCATAGCTACCATCTGTTTCAGAAGTAAGAAACTTGATAGTAAATTTGGCACCATAAAAATCAAATGGTTTATCCTTCACAAAAACTATTCTATATTATAATAATATATCTGTTAATCCGCAAAAGGAGAGAATTATTAAGGAAATAAATAGCAATTATTGCCTTGTTGCGAAATTCATCATTGCTAACACATTTAGCTAACCCATTGTAGTCATATTATGTGAACTGGAATAAATATAATGAATCTCTGGTAAGAAGAGGAGAGATTTTACTTGATTTTGATGTTATTGATAATTGGCATATTGAATTAGAAAAGATGAATAAATGCAAGAAAGGTAGAAAATTCGTATATCCAGATTCATTTATCAAGCTATTATGGTACATGAGAGAATACTTTCATTTACCATACAGACAGACTGAAGGTGTAATAAGGGAACATGCATCGGATACATTACCATCAATTCCAGATTATAGCAGGATCTGTAGAAGAATTAACAAATTAAATATCAAAATCTGTGATGAGAATGATAAATATAATTTACATGATGATAATTTTGTAGTTGCAATTGATG
>Ga0315534_1000397_pt1 | contig 30089 bp, 37 predicted proteins | sample SalMarSW160240MG_FD_203094 | JGI IMG/M metagenome (GOLD analysis project Ga0315534, IMG submission 203094) | Salt marsh sediment microbial communities from the Plum Island Ecosystem LTER, Massachusetts, United States - Salt Marsh Sediment SW1602-40 ...
CTGCCGGCCGACAAAGGAGACGGGAAGAGGGTATCTTCCATTCCAACAATATATACATTCTTGAATTCCAGCCCCTTGGCTGAATGCATAGTCATCAGTGTAACCTTATTATGATCCTCCACCTTTTCATTGTCCTGATCGGTAAGCAGGGCAACATTTGCCAGATAAGCCTCAAGTGTTAATGGTTCACCGTTTGTTTCTGCAGCTTCAGTAAAGATCTTGATTGCATTCAGAAGCTCCTCGAGGTTCTCATAACGGCTTATCTCCTCCGGCAGCTTGCCATCCATCAGCTCTTTAAATATTCCTGAGGCAGAAGCAATTTCTTTTGCCAGGGTATATGCATCCGATTTAGCGGTATCGGCAGAAAGATTATTTATCAAATCAACATAAGCCGATAATTTTTTAATGGTCCCTGCATTAAAATGTCCCGGATATTTTTCTGCACCGGCAATTATATTCCATGCTGTCGTATTAAATTCAGCCGCCAGATCCAGGATCTTTTGAACCGTCGTATCACCAATACCTCTTTTCGGGTAGTTTATTGATCTTTTCAGACTCTCCTCATCGTCGTGATTTATTACCATTCTGAAATAGGCAAGAATGTCTTTTATCTCCTTGCGTTCATAAAATGAGAGGCCTCCATAGATCTTGTAAGGAATGTTTTTCCTCCGAAGTGTCTCTTCAAATATCCTGCTCTGTGCGTTTGTCCTGTACAGAATAGCGAAATCGCTCCAGTTAAGTTGCAGGGAAAGGCTTTTGTCAAGAATATCCGATGCTATATTAAATCCCTCCTCCGTATCGGTCATGGCCTGCATTACCATTATCTTCTCTCCCTGCTCATTCTTTGAATAGACTTTTTTATGTATCTGTCCTTCGTTATTCGCAATTATCTCATTGGCTGCATTAACAATAGTCTGTGTTGACCGGTAATTTTGTTCGAGCTTAAACAGATGGTAATCGGGATAATCATTTTTAAATTCCAGTATATTCTCGATCCTTGCACCGCGGAATGAATAGATACTTTGTGCATCATCTCCCACGACACATAAATTATTGTGGAGTTCTGCAAGTTTTTTTACAATGAGGTATTGAGCATAATTAGTATCCTGGTATTCATCTACAAGGATATATCTGAATCTTTCCTGGTATGCGGCCAGTACGTCAGGGAAATCCCTGAAAAGAATATTGGTGTTCAGGAGAAGATCGTCAAAATCCATGGCGTTTGATCTGAAACAGCGTGTTGCATATATTTTGAATATTTCAGTCAGCAATGGTATACGGCATGCCTTATCAGCTTCATACATTGAATTATCAGCTGCATAAATACTGGCAGTTACCAGATTATTTTTGGCTGTTGATATTCTTGCAGCTATAACCCCTGGTTTGTAAACGTTGTCATCCAGGTTAAGCTCTTTTATTATCGTCCTGACCAGGCTTTTAGAATCGACAGCGTCATAAATGGTGTAGTTGGATTTATACCCGAGCCTGTCGCCTTCGATCCTGAGTATTCTTGCAAAGATTGAATGAAAGGTTCCCATCCACAGGTAACGGGCTATTTCAGCCCCGGCAATTGTGGCAATCCTCTCCTTCATCTCACCGGCAGCCTTGTTAGTAAAGGTGAGGGCCAGGATCTTTCCGGCTGACACCCCCTTCTGAAGAAGATGTGCAACCCGGTAAGTGAGTACCCTGGTTTTCCCGGCACCGGCACCTGCAATGACAAGGGCCGGTCCTTCAGTATGGATAACAGCCTCTTGCTGAGCTTCATTCAGGTCGTTGAGATAATTGCGGGTCATGTGTTATTTTGAATTACAGCGTTCCGGGCAGGGCAAATTTAACAATTACAACTTCAGAGAACAGGAAAGTTGAAAAAATAAGAGAAAAATTTATTAACAGAAATTATAAATATTTTACCACAAAGGAACTCTAAGTTTGTCACAAAGGCGTACAAAGGATTAATGCTTTGTGTTCCTTTGTGAATACCTTTGTGTCACTTAGTGGTTAAATAACAAGATTTTATTAAACTTGTGAAATATTATACAAATCAGGTTATAGAATCCGTTAATATAAGAAATCTCTGTTTGCCTGTGCGTTACTGGTTTATCATTGCAGCCGTTTTTTTGCCGTTAATTTTGCATGGACAGCTTTCTGCTCCCGGAGCCGGCGCAACACGGTATGTCTCATATCCATCGATGCCGGAGGCAAATGATCCCATTTTTGTTTATTGCCGTACTACAGGTACAGAAACAGGAACACTTTCTTCTTCTGTATCCGGTGGAGGAGGTCCCTATACTTTTTCCTGGTTTAGCTGGAATGAAACCAACAATAGTTTCAGCGATGCTGTTAAAAATGAAACGGGTGTGACCTCTTCAACAATAAACAACCTTGTTGAAGGTGGGTATAAATTGGAAATAGACAGTGCGGGTTTCCCTGATACAAGCTTCGTAGCCTGGGTAGTATTTGACGAACCTCCTTTTGCTGAGGCAAAGCTTGTAAATCCTATAAAACACTGCAATTATGTGGCTCTTGATGGTGATACTGCTGCAACTGTAAGTACATTCCCCTACTTTGATCCTGGCACAGGTTCCCCACTTAATTTAAGTAACAAATTATCTTTTATGTGGTCGTCAGAGCCAATATCACCAATTCCTCATCCGGGGACGGAAATTAATCCTGTTATATACAAACCTCCCCTTGAGGATTTAACATACACGCTAACCGTTAACTCCCTGGCATGCAGCAGCGAATCATCCTTTTTCTATGAGTCGATCCATGTAGACGCTGATTTTACTTTTGATCCTTCGGAGGGCGAAGCGCCACTTGAAGTTACATTTACTGATGAATCAGTGAGGGGGTACCTGTACACCTGGGATTATGGTGACAGCACCTTCTCAGACCAGCAGTATCCAGAGCCGCATATTTATTATAAACCTGGAGAATATACAGTTTTACTTACAATTGAAAGTGGGCTTCATTGCATCGATTCGCTCAGGTCTGAAGTTATTACCGTTCAGCTATCATCCCTGGCAATACCTAATGTTTTTACTCCCGATGGGGATCCATACAATGAGAGGTTTATGGTTGAATCTAAATCGCTCAGATATTTGAGCATAGAGATCTTCAGCCGTTCAGGGATGAAAGTATATGCATTCAGCGGCGAGGGAGAGAACCTCAAAAACTGGACAGGCTGGGATGGTAATATCAATAATACTTCAGTTAAAGCCCGCCCCGGAGTCTATTTCTATATTATCAGGGCATTGGGATGGGATGACGTCGATTATGACGGAAAAGCTTATCGGGGGTTTCTATATCTGTACAGGTAAAGAAATTACTACGTTATGGCATTTTGTTATAGAGCCTTAAAGCCTTTGAGACCTTGGGCCCTTGCGCCTTTTTCATATTGTTATTTTCCTTTTACGTGCCTCAACACTCCACTGCTCAACTGCTCTTCCATTCTTTACGACAGTAACTGTATCGAACCTGTCAACGGTTGGACAAATATGAAAGGGGATAGCATAAACAGGATCACCGATTTTCATCTTTGATGCACGGTCTGTCCTGATAACCATATGTTCCTCATTATGATTGATTATGGTAAAATTTCCAGGACCGGGAATAATTACTCTTGGCTGGGGCATCTCTGAAGCAACAGATTTATGTCCCAGGTCAAGGCAGATTATCCCCTCAGCAGGTTTGCTGATTACACGTGATAAAAGCAGTGCAGCATGTAAAAAGTCCATATCGGGGAAAGAACTGCTATAACAATAATCCCACAATAATGTTGTTCCGGGGCTTAATTCAACGTTTTCATGATGCACATGCAAAGGAAAGGTAGGTGATCCTCCTGCTATGATCTTCAGAGGTGCATTTCCTGCTTCCACTAGTTCCTGTAGGAAATCCGTGACAGGGGCAAATGATTCATCACATATTTTTTTTCGCAGAGAATAATCGGGTTCATTTATGTGACCGTCATAAACATGCAATCCCTCAGCTTTAAGCATTGGAAGGTTATTGATCATGCTTATCAGTTCAGCTGCTTGTGCCCCGGGCTGAATACCGGTTCGATTCATACCATTGTTAATATCGAGCCAGATATGTGTCTCACTGTTTTTTATTGATGCAGCCTCCGATAATATCATTATCACCTCTTTCGAATCAGCAATACATGAAAACTTTATTTCCGGAAAAGCTTTTTTAAGCTGGAAGAACCTGTTTATGTTAGGTCCTACAGGCTGGTATGCCAGTAATATATCCGGAGCCCCGCACCTGGCAACCATTTCAGCTTCAGCAATAGTGGCACATTTAAATTTCTTTATGCCGTGTTTCATCTGTAACCGGATGATTTCAGGCATTTTATGTGTTTTAACATGGGGCCTCAGACGATCAGCATCTCCAGCTATAACAATCATTTTAAGAATATTCTCTTCGATCCTGTCGGGATAAATCAGAAGTGCCGGAGAATATACATCCTCTACATTATCAATTATATACCAATCTTTACTCTGATTTTCCATTTGTATTATTTACTGATTATTAACACCGGTATACCATTGAGCCGTTGTGCCGCTAAGCCATTGCGCCACTTATACATACATTTCGGCCTTAAAAACTGTTTTGGCATGACCTGCAATTTCAACCCGGTTGCCTTTCAGGACTACTTTTAAAATGCCACTTCTTTTTGATACCTGGCGGGAAATGAATTCCTCACGCCCTGTTTTCTTATTCCAGAAAGGCGTCAGGGCACTATGTGCCGAACCGGTAACAGGATCTTCATTTATCCCCAGTGCAGGAGCAAAGCAACGGACACAAAAATCAAAATTTGTATCTTCAGATGGAGCTGTAACAATGAGGTTACCAAAAGGGGAATCCTTCATCAGGTTGAAATCGGGCTTAAGATTACGGACATCCTCTTCGCTGCGCAGCAGTGCCAGGGTCCAACCGTGACTGCTCCTGTATAGTTCTTCTGGCTTGATACCAATAAGCTTTTCTGCAGATGATGGAATCTGCATTGGTTCAACACTATATGCAGGGAAATTCATAATAATCCAGTTTCCTGATTTTCTGACATATAGATCTCCAACCCCTGAGACGAATGTAATGGTCTTATCCTTACTGACAATACCTTCCTGGTATATAATATGAGCTGATGAAAGAGTTGCATGACCACACAGGGGAACCTCTGATTCAGGGGAAAAAAACCTGATTTTATACTTATCACCTGTACCCACAATAAATGCAGTTTCCGGAAGATTCATCTCAGCAGCAACATTTTGCATCCATTTTTTTGAAACTTCCTTCTGAAGAATACATACTCCTGCCGGATTTCCTTTAAATGGCTCGGCGGTAAATGCATCGACCTGGTAAATTAATTTATGTTTTGTCATATTAATTAAAATTATAATGTATTGGCTTCAAGGCTTTATGGCCATACTGCTTTAGGGTATTAAAATTTTAAGGCTGCCATATTGTTAACCTTAACGCCTTAATGCCTTTTGTTATTCACCGGTAAATTTCGCTCTTTTATCTAAATGTAACAGCAATTTATCTATGAAAACTTTGTAAACTGAAATAGTTTTCATATTTTTGCATCGTTTTTATTTTTACCATGGATAATAAGCTAAGAATAATAGAGGAAGCAGCGGTTATGTTCCGGACCTTTGGAATAAGGTCAGTGACAATGGATATGCTTGCGAACCAGATGGGTATATCAAAAAGAACAATTTATGAGGTTTTTGAGGACAAGGACGACCTGCTCTCCGGCGTACTGAAGTGGATGGCCTTAAAGCAGGAGAAACTGTCTGTCAGGGTGCTTGAAGAATCAGAAAATGTTATTGAGGCCATTTTCAAATTACTGGATATTATGACGGAACATTTCCGTAATATGAGCCCCGCATTCCGGATGGACATGAAAAGATTCCATAATGATATAATCAATAAGTTTAATAAGACAGATGAGCTTCCTTACTACAACAATAATGCTGAAATTCTTAAGAGAGGAATTGAGGAAGGCATTTTTCGCAAGGATTTAGACATAATGATAACAAACAAGTGTTTGATGGAAGTTATGAAAATGTCGGGCGACAAAGATGTATCTGCCGGGGACGATTTGATAAATGAAGATGTAATAAGGGATTTTTTTATAAATTACCTCAGGGGCATATCAACACAAAAGGGTCTTGATCTTATAAACTTTTATGAACAACAATACCACAAGTAAAATCATTATCATTTAAAACGTAAGAACATAATAGTTAAATGAAAAATAAAAATCTTATCACAACAGCTTTATTTATATTGATTTCCAGCACGTTATCGATGTCGCAGGAAACCAATATGGAATTGAAACTTACACTGAAGGAAGCCCAGGATTATGCATTGTTAAATAACAAAATGGTGATGGCAGCAAAATCGGATGTGCTGGCTTCACGGGCTGCAATATGGGAAACGATATCTGCAGCATTACCACAGGTAAATGCCTCAGGATCATTTGCAGATAACCTTAAACTGATGACAACTCTCCTTCCGGGAGAATTTTTCGGTCAGCCGGGTGTAAAAATACCGGTTACATTCGGGTCTCAGTTCAATTCAAGCGCATCTGTACAGGCAAGTCTTCTGCTATTCAATGCACCTTTATATATAGGCATAGAAACAACAAAACTTGCAAAGAAACTGAGTGAGGAGAATCTTGAAAAATCGGAGCTTGATACGAAAGAATCAGTTGCATCTGCATATTATCTTATACTTGTCTCTGAAAAATCACTTCAGATTCTGAAACAAAATATTGATAATCTTAATGAGACCCTGGAATCTACAAAGGCAATGTATTCTGCAGGTATGGCAGAGCAGACCGATGTTGATCAGATGATCTCAAATGTGAGCATGGTTGAAAACTCCAGAAGCTCACTTGAACGTACTATCGAGCTCAATTATAATCTTTTGCGGTTTCAGCTGGGTGTGGAGGCAGGTGCCTCTATTATTCTTACAGAAACACTGGGCAGTTTTATAGAAAAGGTTAATATTGAAGCACTTCTGTCTCAGGAATTTGATCATACACAAAATGTCAACTACAGGATGATTGCCGGGCAGGAACAAATGTCAGAGCTTATGCTGAAAACACAAAAGGCGGCAATTCTTCCAATCGTTTCAGGTTACTATAATTACGGAACAAACGGCATGGGTGATAAGGTATCTGACCTGCAGTGGTTCCAGAATTCTATGGCTGGTGTTCAGCTTTCATTGCCAATACTGGCAAGCGGACAGAGATATGCAAAAATTAAAAAGGCTCAGTTTAATCTTGAAAAGGCAAAAAATACCAGGGAGATGATTACAGAACAGCTTTTAATACAGGAGAAGCAACTCCGGTATAACCTGATAAATGCCAATCTGCAGTATAAAAGCCAGAAGGAAAATATTGAGGTATCAAAAAGAGTATACAATAGCATGGAAAACAAATTCAGGCAGGGGATGGCGTCAAGCCTTGAACTTACACAGGCGAACAGCCAGTATCTGCAGGCGGAAAACAATTATGTATCAGCCCTCATGAATCTTCTGCAGACAAAACTGGCCCTCGACAAGTTGTTAAACAATATGTAATAAATAATAGAAAATCAATAAAATATCTGATAATGAAATACTTAAAAACAATTCCGGTAATACTTTTCAGTATAGTTCTGCTGGCAGGATGTTCATCAGCTACCGACAGATCTGCGGCTCAAAGCGAAGTGACAGCTGAAAAAGCTGCAATTCCAGTTAAAGTATTAGCTCTTGCAAAAACAAAAATTGCCAGGACTATTGACTATACAGCTACCATTCTCCCTTACGAGGAGGTCAATATGGTTCCCTCATCTCCGGGAAGGATTGAAAGAATATATGTTGAAAATGGAGATGAAGTAAATAAGGGCGATAATCTCTTCCTGATGGACCGGACACAGCTTTACCAGCTTAAGCTTCAGTTTGCCAGTCTGGAAAAAGACCTTAACAGGCTTGACACACTGCTTAGAACGGGAAGTGTAAAGCAGCAGACATATGATCAGACAAAAACTCAATATGATGTCCTGAAAACGAATGTAAACTTCATGGAGAAGAATACCCTTATTAAAGCTCCCTTCACAGGTGTTGTAACAGGAAAATATTTTGAAGATGGAGAAATGTATTCCGGAGCACCAACAACAATGTCGGGTAAAGCAGCGATTGTAACCCTGATGCAAGTCGATCTTCTGAAGATTAATGTAGCCGTTTCTGAGCAGTATTATCCGCTGATCAAAAAAGGAATGAACGCAACAATTACAGCTGATGTTTATGAAGATGAGATTTTCAATGGCAAGGTACTGCTTGTTGCGCCAACTATCAACTCAGCTACCCGTTCATTTATAACCGAGATCGAACTTCCAAATAAGAAAGGACTTCTTAAACCCGGCATGTTTGTAAGGGTATCAATGGATCTCGGGGAGGTTGAGACCTTTGTCGTTCCGGCCAGTACTGTGCTTCTGCAGGAGGGCACCAATGTAAGGTATGTATTTATTGAGGATCAGGGTGTTGCAAAACGTGTTGAGGTGCTGCTGGGAAAACGGTTCGATGACAAACTTGAGATTATTTCAGATAACCTGACTGAGAATGAAAGGATTGTGTCGGAAGGACAATCCAGGCTCCTTAATGATGATAAAATAGAAATAGTAGAATAAATCCAGACTAACAACAGATTAAAATGAGTATATACAGTACTTCCGTAAGGAGACCGGTAACGACAATCCTGATTTTTGTGGCATTAATCGTGATAGGTCTCTATTCACTGACCCAGCTTCCTGTGGATCTATACCCCGAGGTGGAATTGCCATTCGTCGGAGTAGTAACAACCTATCCGGGGGCAAGCGCATCTGATATAGAATCCAATATAACGAGACCTATAGAAGATATGCTCAACTCTGTAAGTAATCTTAAGGAAATGACATCCACCTCAAGTGATGGTCTCTCGGTAATCTTTATGAATTTTGAATATGGTACAAATCTCGATGAAGCTTCCAACGACATCCGAAGCAACCTTAGTTTCATAGAGAATTACCTGCCTGAGGACAGTGAAAAGCCGACAATAATGAAATTCAATTCAAGTATGATGCCTATAATCTTCTATGCCATTACTGCAGAAGAGAGTTACAGGGGGCTTGAGAAAATACTTGATGAGAAAATAGTAAATCCCCTCAACAGGATAGAGGGTGTCGGATCAGTGAGTCTTGCAGGTGTCCCCGGCCGTAAAGTGTACATTGATGTTGATCCGCGGAAGATGGAGGCATACAATCTCACAATAGAACAGATCGGCAATATTTTACGGGCAGAGAACATGAACATGCCTGCAGGTTATATAGAAATGGGACAGAATGATTATCCTCTGAGGATACAAGGTGAATTCCCCGAGAGTGATGTCATAAAAAACCTGGTTGTAAGCAGCTATAACGGCAATAATGTATACCTGAGAGATGTTGCAGTGGTACGTGATACAATCCGTGAAACAAAACTCGATACAAGGATAAATGGTCTCCAGGGGATGACCATGTATGTTCAGAAGCAATCAGGAGGCAATACCGTAAAAGTAACAAAGGAGATAGAGAAAACACTTGCCGGGTTAACAAATGATCTGCCTGCCGATGTCAAGATAGAAAAGCTTTTTGACAGTGCAACATTTATTAAGGATTCAATAAGCAACCTTACAGAAACGCTCCTTTATGCTGCAATTTTTGTGGTTCTTGTAGTACTATTCTTCCTGGGGCGCTGGAGGGCTACTATTATAATCATTGTTACAATCCCTATTTCCCTGGTAGTGGCCTTTATATATCTATTTGTCACGGGGGAGTCAATAAATATCATCTCACTGACATCACTTTCAATTGCTATTGGTATGGTGGTGGATGATGCTATTGTTGTCCTGGAAAACATCACAAAACATGTTGAAAGGGGAAGCCGCCCCAGGGAGGCGGCAATATATGCTACAAATGAGGTATGGCTCGCAGTTATTGTCACAACATTAACAGTGGTTGCAGTCTTCTTCCCGCTCACATTTGTAAAGGGACTTACCGGAGTGCTCTTTAAGCAGCTTGGTATGCTGGTATCAATAACTATTATAACATCGGTCTTCGCTGCAATAACTCTTACTCCCACAATGAGTGCCCTTTTACTTAAATGGTATCCCATTAAAAAGGATGCATCGTTCTGGACCTATGATGGAAGTATCAGGAAAGCTCTTGACTGGTTTGACCATTTTTATGAGAAGACCCTTCGATGGGCTCTCCATCACAAAACTGTAGTATCACTTTTCGCAATTGTGATTTTTATGGCGTCAATGAGCCTGTTTCTCGTGGTTGATACAGAGTTCTTCCCCGAAGCAGACCAGTCAAGAATTACTGCAACAATTGAGCTTCAGACAGGTACAAGGGTGGACGAGACTATGAAGACAACCGATAAGATCGACGAACTCATCAAGGAGAAATACCCGGAGGTCAATCTTGTGTCCTCATCAACCGGTTCAGACGACCAGGCCGGATTCTCATCTTTATTCGGTGCAGGCGGAACTCATGTAATAACATATTCAATGAGGCTTGTCCCGATTGAAGAAAGGGAAAAGAATGTAATAACCATTGCTGAGGAAATGAGAGTCGAGCTTGCTAAATTACCTGAGATTGTTGATTTTACAGTGAGTACCTCGGAAAGCATGGCAAGCTTCGGATCCAATACTGTTGATGTTGAAATATATGGTTATAATATCGCTGAAACAAATATTGTAGCTGAAGAGCTGGCAACTAAAATCAGAAAGATTGAGGGGGCAAAAGATGTGACTATAAGCCGCGACAAATCCAAACCTGAGCTGCAGATCATTCTCGACCAGAATAAAATGATAACCAGCGGCTTAAATACGGCAATGGTATCATCAGCTGTAAAGAACAGGGTTGAAGGAATGACTGCAACCCGGCTTCGTCAATCAGGTGATGAATATGATGTAGTTGTTAGGTTTAAAGAGAGCACAAGGAGTACCCTTACCGATATTGAAAACATTGGAATAACAAATCCAATGGGTCAGATAATCAGGCTTGGTGAGATTGCAGATATCAAGGAATACTGGTCGCCGCCAAGCATTGCCAGAAAACGCAGGGAAAGGATTGTTAATGTCTCTTTTACGCCATATAAGAGATCTTTGACAGAGCTTCAGGTAGAAGTTCAGAAAGCAATAGATGTAACACCTGTTCCTTCAGGTGTGATGGTACAGATATCGGGAGCAATAGAAGAACAGATGGAATCCTTTATGGATATTGCATTCCTTATTTTGGTGAGCCTGATACTTGTTTATCTTATTATGGCCTCACAATTTGAATCCCTGAAAATGCCTTTTATAATAATGTTCTCTATTCCTTTTGCCTTTTCAGGTGTGGCGCTGGCTCTGTTCATTACCAATACTACTCTGAGTGTTATTTCCGGAATTGGTGCGGTGATGCTTATTGGTATTGTTGTTAAGAACGCCATTGTGCTAGTTGACTTTATCAATCTTATGAGGGAAAGAGGCAATGAACTTTATGAAGCAATATCAATTTCAGGCAGATCGAGGCTCAGGCCTGTTCTTATGACATCGGCAACGACTATCCTCGGGATGTTGCCCCTCGCTTTAAGCAGCGGTTCCGGCTCGGAGTTGTGGAGCCCGATGGGTGTTGCAGTTATCGGAGGCTTGATATTCTCAACATTTGTGACACTGGTCATAGTGCCTGTTGTTTATGCGATCTTTTCAAAACATGGCGAGAGAAATAAGAACATAGCTGTCTATTCCAGTTTTGACTTTATGAACGGAAACGATAACAACAATTAGACTTTAATCATTCAAATCATAAATTATGAAAGCTGTAATGATCATATATAATCAGGCTCATACCGAAAAAGTAGATTTCCTTATGGATAAGCTTGGAATAAAAGGTTATACACTCTGGGAAAATGTCCTGGGAAGAGGAAGTAACACTGGTGTTCCTCACCTTGGGACACATGCATGGCCGGAAATCAACAAGAGTATGCTTACGATTGTTGATGACGAACTCGTTGATACAATTCTCGACAAGGTAAAAAAGATAAATGCTATTAATGAAGAGGTAGGTATCAGGGCATTTGTATGGGATGTTCTGAAGACGGTGTGAATATAACAGTAGGGGCGTTGCATGCAACGCCCCTACTGTTATATTATTCCTCTTCCTCCTCTTCTTGGTATGCTTTAATTACAGCCTCCTGTATCTCGCCTGGTACCTGGGTGTACTCAGCAAATTTCATTGAATAGATGGCCCGTCCGCCTGTTATTGAACTCAGGGCTGTTGAGTATTTATTCATTTCAGCAAGAGGAACCCTGGCTTTAATGATCTCAAACCTCTTTTCACTTGACATTCCGAGCACCATGCCGCGGCGTCCCTGAAGATCGCTGATAACATCACCCAAACGGTCGGATGGGACCATGATCTCAACTTCGTAAACAGGTTCAAGAATCTTTGGGTTTGCATTCTTAAATGCGATACTGAAAGCATTACGGCCGGCAAGTCTGAATGATATCTCGTTTGAGTCAACCGGGTGCATTTTGCCATCATAAACGTAAACCCTTATATCGCGGGCATAGGATCCGGTCAGCGGACCCACTTCCATTTTTTCCATGATACCCTTGAGTATCGCCGGCATAAAGCGTGCATCAATCGATCCTCCCACTATACAACTCACATAAACAAGCTTTCCGCCCCATGCAAGTTTTATCTCTTCGGTATCTCTGATTGACAGCTTGAAATCTTTTCCGCCTATTCTTTGCATGTTAACCGGAGCTGATCCCTCTTCATAGGGTTCAATAATCATATGTACTTCCCCAAACTGACCTGCACCTCCCGACTGTTTCTTATGGCGGTAATCTGCCTGCGCAGCTTTCGTGATTGTTTCACGGTATGGTATTTTCGGTGAATTAAAATTTGAAGGGATCTTATAGATATTATCAAGATGCCACTTCATAATATTCAGGTGGTATTCACCTTGCCCGTGTACTATTATCTGTTTCAATTCCTTTGAATATTCAATCAGAATTGTTGGATCTTCAAGGTGAATCTTATTCAGTGCCTCACCAAGCTTTTCATCATCACTTTCACTTACTGCTTTAATAGCCGTACGGTATTTTGGTTCAGGAAATACTACACCCTCATATTTCCAGTTATTTCCCTGCGCATTAAGAGTATGACCCATCCTCGTGTTTTTCAGTTTCACGAAAGCACCTATATCACCAGTATGAAGCTCAGGGATCCTTGTCCTGTTTTTTCCTGCGCATATATAAAGCTGTGACAGTCTTTCCTTTGTCCCGTTGTTACTGTTTATAATGTCAAGATTTTCAGTGATCTTTCCGGAATATACCCTGAAAAAATTGATCTCTCCTATATGTTCCTCAATTGAAGATTTGAAGACGAAAACAGAAGCCGGTCCGGCAGGATTAGGCTTTACCTCTTCGCCTTTGCTGTTCTTTTGTGCAGGCATATCGGTTATTGAGGGTGCTTCGTTTACAATGAATTCCAATAGCCGGTCAATGCCGATATTATTTTTTGCCGATATGCAGAATACCGGGAACATGCCCCGTGATATAATACCTTTTGCGATACCTTTCCTTATTTCCTCTTCCGTAAGAGTGTCATTTGAGAAGAAAAGCTCCATTAGGGCTTCATCACTTTCGGCTGCTTTTTCAATGAGAGCACTGTGAAGTTCTTCTGCTTTTCCCTTATGTTCTTCAGGAATATCACTAATCCTGGCAGTTCCGCCATCCTTTGGATACTGAAGCATTTTCATTTTAAGGATATCAATAACGGAATCGAAACCAACGCCCTCATTAACAGGAAATTGAATAAGTGTAACACCATTGCCAAACCAATCCTTCATCATCTCATATGACTTATCGAAATTGGTTTTTTCATGATCCAGTCCGTTTACAACCAGGATCAGAGGCTTATTTAATTTCTCGGCATGACGAAAATGTATTTCAGTGCCCACCTCTACGCCATTTTGAACATTTATTACCATGATCACCGAGTCAACAGCAGAAAGCGAAGAAATTACTCCACCGCTGAAATCATCCAGGCCGGGCGTATCAAGGATATTTATTTTTTTGTTCAGAAATTCTGTATAAAGAACGGTCGAAAAGATTGAGTTTCCATTCTCATGTTCAATTGGACGATAATCGGAGACTGTATTTTTTCCGTCAATTGTTCCTCTTCTTTCTGTGACACTGCCATTAAAGAGCATGGCTTCAGCAAGTGTGGTTTTCCCTGATCCCGAGTTTCCTAAAAGGGCAATATTCTTTATTTCGTCAGTCTGGTATGTTTTCATAAAGGTCTGATTATTATATTATATTATAATGTGATTTTTACCGGCTTTGCGCGCACAAAAATAATAATTTTTTAAAAACAGTTCTAGAGAGATAGCATAATATAAATTTTTTTATTTTCTTTGCACCAGTTTTTTGAAACTCAGGAGTACCGGTCTTTCTTTCGAATGTAAGTTTACAAAACCTTTTTCTGCAGGAAAAGTCGGGAAGAAACCTGTCCATAACTTACGATTAAGTTTAGTTTCAGAATATGTTTTAAGCCTGATTTAGTGTGATCTCAGGCATAAATAATTACGGGGATTATTGGTTTGGAAAAATATTTATCCGTGATTATAAAAAAATAAATTAAATCAATACCTTTGCAAACCATTTTTTTGGGCAAAGATTAATACTAAAATAACTGAAAATATGCCGACAATTCAGCAATTAGTCAGAAAAGGCAGGAAGGTACTGGTAGATAAAAGTAAAGCTCCTGCTCTGGATTCATGTCCTCAGAGAAGAGGGGTATGTGTTCGTGTTTATACTACAACCCCGAAGAAGCCGAATTCTGCCATGAGGAAAGTAGCCAGGGTCAGGCTTACAAACCAGAAAGAGGTAAACGCTTATATACCTGGTGAAGGTCACAATCTGCAGGAACACTCTATTGTACTTATCAGGGGTGGCAGGGTAAAAGATCTTCCCGGAGTTCGTTATCACCTTATTCGTGGTGCACTCGACACATCAGGAGTAGATGGCCGTACTCAGAGAAGATCGAAATATGGTGCAAAAAGGCCAAAGAAGTAACATTAAAGAAATAAGATATGAGAAAAGCAAAACCAAAGAAGAGGATTCTGTTACCGGATCCCAAATATAATGATCCGTATGTAACCAGGTTTGTTAACAATCTTATGTATAATGGTAAAAAGAACCTTGCTTATCAGATTTTTTATGACTCACTTGACATAGTGGGTGATAAATTCAAGAGTGAGGGAAAAACTCCTCTTGAAATTTTCAAGCAGGCTCTTGAAAATATTACACCTCAGGTTGAAGTTAAAGCCCGTCGTGTGGGAGGAGCAACCTTTCAGGTTCCCATGGAAATACGTTCCGACCGTAAAGTAAGCATAAGCATGAAAAATATGATATCCTTTGCACGCAAAAGAACTGGCCACTCGATGGCAGAACGTCTTGCGGCAGAGCTTATGGCTGCTTATAAGCTTGAAGGCGGCGCTTACAAGAAAAAAGAGGATACCCACAGGATGGCCGAAGCCAATAAGGCTTTTGCTCATTTCAGGTTTTAAATGATATCAGCAGCAGCAGGTAAATGGATCAGAATTTAAAATATACCAGGAACATCGGAATCATGGCTCACATCGATGCCGGCAAGACCACTACGACAGAGCGTATTCTGTTCTATACCGGTCGTACGCACAGGATGGGTGAGGTACATGACGGGAATGCCCAGATGGACTGGATGATCCAGGAACAGGAGAGAGGAATTACGATCACATCTGCTGCTACAACAACATTCTGGAAGTATAAGGAAGAGGAATATAAGATCAATATCATTGATACTCCGGGACATGTCGATTTTACAGTAGAGGTAGAAAGGTCACTGAGAGTCCTTGACGGTGCAGTGGCCGTTTTTTGTGCTGTCGGAGGTGTTGAACCTCAATCTGAAACTGTCTGGCGCCAGGCAGATAAATACCATGTACCCAGAATAGCTTTTGTCAACAAAATGGACAGGGCCGGCGCCGATTTCCTGGGTGTTGTCAACCAGATGAGGACAAAGCTCGGATCTCACCCGGTGCCTATACAAATACCTGTAGGTTCTGAAGAAGAATTCCGTGGTGTCGTCGACCTTGTGAATATGAAAGCATATATGTATTATGAAGATGCCGAAATGGGAACAAGGTACAATATTGAAGATATCCCTGCCGATCTTATGGATGAGGCTGAAGAGTGGAGGGGAAAGCTGATTGAAGCTGTTGCTGAGGTTGACGATACCCTGCTTGAAAGATTTATCGAGGATCATAAATCAATATCGGTGGATGAGGTACAGGCAGCATTGAGGAAATCGACAATCTCAGGAGCATCAGTGCCGGTTATTTGCGGGGCAGCATTCAAGAATAAAGGAATACAACTTCTCCTTAATGCTGTTGCAGCACTTCTCCCGTCTCCGATAGAGATTGGTGCTGTAAAAGGAATAGACCCCAGGAATAATAATGAAATCAAACGCGAGCCGGACAATGAAGAACCATTGGCGGCTCTTGCATTTAAAATAGCTACTGATCCGTTTGTGGGAAGACTGGTTTTCCTGAGAATATATTCAGGTATACTGCATTCAGGTGATACTGTCCTCAACGTCCGGACAGGCAAGAGGGAGAGGATAAATCGTCTCTTCCAGATGCATGCAAACAAGCAAAAACCAAAAGAAAACGTATCAGCCGGTGATATCTGTGCCGGAGTGGGATTCAAAGATCTTAAAACCGGAGATACTCTCTGTGCAATACATAAGCCTATTTTGCTGGAATCAATGGATTTCCCTGAACCGGTAATTGGTATTGCAATTGAACCAAAGACACAGGCGGATGTTGACAAGCTGTCACTGGCGCTTAATAAACTGGCTGAAGAAGATCCTACATTCCAGGTGAAAATTGATCCCGACAGCGGGCAGACAATAATACATGGTATGGGTGAGCTTCACCTCGATATATTGATAGACCGTCTGAAAAGGGAATTTAAGGTGGCATGCAATCAGGGACCGCCTCAGGTTGCGTACAAAGAGGCAATCACCTCTTCTGCAGAATTCAGGGAAGTGTTTAAGAAACAGACAGGTGGAAAAGGAAGATTTGCGGATATAACAGTGGAACTGATGCCTGCAGAGGATGGAATAAGAGGGCTCCAGTTTATAAATGAAATAAAAGGCGGGAATATTCCGAAGGAATTTATTCCATCAATCGAAAAGGGATTTACTGAAGCGATGTCAAACGGACCGCTTGCAGGATTCCCGGTCGACAGCCTGAAAGTTATACTAAAAGATGGTTCATATCATCCTGTTGACTCTGATGCACTTTCATTTGAAATTGCCGCCAAACAGGCATTCAGGCGTTTTGCAGGAAAGTGTCATCCGGTACTGCTCGAACCCATAATGTCAACAGAGGTGGTTACCCCCGAAGAATATGTCGGTGATGTGATCAGCGATTTTAACAGAAGAAGAGGTAAGGTGGAAGGTATGGAATCGAAAGCAGGCTCAAGGGTCATCAGGGCAAAGGTGCCCCTGGCTGAAAAATTTGGGTATGTTACAGTACTCAGAACCATTACTTCTGGCAGAGCAACCTCAACAATGGAGTTTTCTCACTTTGAAGAGGTGCCTGTAGAAATAGCATACAGAATAGTTGAAATTACAAAAGGAAAAATTCTTTAAATATGAGTCAGAAAATTCGTATTAAACTGAAATCTTACGATCATAATCTGGTCGATAAATCTGCCGAGAAGATCGTAAAGACGGTAAAATCTACAGGTGCTGTTGTGAGCGGTCCCATTCCGCTGCCTACACACAAAAAGATTTATACAGTCCTTCGTTCACCGTTTGTGAATAAAAAGGCGCGCGATCAATTCCAGCTTTCCTCCTACAAGAGGCTGCTCGATATATACAGCTCCACGCCAAAAACCATCGATGCTCTAATGAAACTTGAGCTTCCAAGTGGTGTTGAGGTGGAAATTAAAGTATGAAACAAGTAAAGATTTACAAAAATGCAGGGATTAATTGGAAAAAAGGTTGGAATGACCTCCCTCTTCGATGAAGACGGGAAGAATATTCCTTGTACGGTGCTTCAGGCCGGGCCATGTGTTGTTACACAGATCAAAACAGTAGAAAAGAATGGCTATTTTGCTGTTCAGCTTGGATTTGACGAAAAGAAGGAAAAACACACAACAAAGGCTGAACAGGGCCATTTTAAAAAAGCGGGTACAACTCCAAAAAGAAAGGTTGTGGAATTTACCGGCTTCAGTGAGGAGCAGGTCAGGGAGGGAGAGGTGCTTACCGCAGAGCTTTTCAGACCTGATCACTGGGTTGATGTAAGAGGATGGTCAAAAGGTAAAGGATTTCAGGGTGTTGTAAAACGACATGGTTTCAGCGGTGTTGGAGGTTCAACCCATGGTCAGCATAACAGGGGCAGAGCCCCCGGTTCTCTCGGAGCATCATCATTTCCCTCAAGAGTGCTTCCCGGGATGAAAATGGCCGGCCAAACCGGTCATGGGAAAATAATGGCTATAAGCATGGAGGTTGTTAAACTTATGGCCGAGGAAAATATATTGATAGTAAAAGGATCAGTACCTGGTCCGAAAAATGGTTACGTAATAATTACAAAATAATGGAATTAGCGATTCTTAAAATAGATGGTAATGAAACCGGGAGGAAGATCAATCTAAATGATTCGATCTTCGGCATTGAACCTAATGACCATGCCATTTACCTGGACACCAAACAGTTCCTTGCTAATCAGCGTCAGGGTACACATAAAACAAAGGAGCGTAGCGAGATTATCGGAAGTACACGTAAAATAAAAAGGCAGAAAGGTACCGGAACAGCGCGGGCCGGCAGTATCAAAAATCCCATTTTCAGGGGAGGTGGCCGGACATTCGGTCCGAAACCAAGGGATTACGGTTTCAAACTTAATAAGAAAGTGAAGCAACTGGCAAGAAAATCAGCACTTTCCTATAAGGCGTCAACAAATAATATCATTATCCTGGAGGACTTTTTATTGGAAGGCCCAAAGACAAAGGAAATGATCAAAATAGGTGACAATCTGAAAATTACCGATAAAAAACCGCTTATTGTTTTATCGGAACAAAATAAAGATATATATTTGTCAGCCCGAAATATACAAGGGGTTGAAGTTGTAACTGCCGCAGAATTAAGTACATACGAAATAATGAAAGCTTCAACTTTAGTATTTGTTGAGAGCGCAATTGACGTTTTGCAGGCAACTTTTGAAAATTAGAAAAATCTGAGTAATGAATATTTTGCATAAACCGATAGTAACGGAAAAGATGACAAACCAGGGCGAAAAGTTCAACCGCTATGGTTTTGTTGTGGCAAGAAACGCAAACAAGTTACAGATAAAGAAGGCAGTTGAAGAACTTTACGGAGTCACTGTTGACTCTGTTAATACTATGCGTTACAGTGGGAAAATAAAGACCCGTAATACAAAATCGGGACTTCTGAAAGGGAAGACTATTGCCACTAAAAAGGCAGTGGTTACTCTTGCAGAAGGGAATACAATAGATTTCTATAGCAATATTTAATATAGTATGGCAGTAAGAAAGATCAAGCCTGTTACACCAGGCCAGAGAAACAAAATCATCAGTGCTTTTGAGACTATCACAAGCACTGTGCCGGAGAAATCCCTCCTCAGGCCGCAAAAAAAGAGTGGAGGAAGGAATGTTAACGGCAGGCGGACTATGAGATATATCGGTGGCGGCCACAAGAGGAAGTACAGAGCTATCGATTTCCTGAGGGATAAAGATGGCATTAATGCAACTGTTAAAACGATTGAATATGACCCTAACAGGTCATCAAGGATCGCTCTTGTTGTTTATGAAGATGGAGAGAAGAAGTATATAGTCGCCCCGATAGGACTGAAAATAGGCCAGAAGATCATGTCGGGCAAGGAAGCGACTCCCGATATTGGGAATACAATGTTTCTTAACGATATACCCCTGGGGACTATTATACACAATATTGAGCTGAAACCCGGTAAAGGCGGAGCTCTGGCACGCAGTGCAGGAACTTATGCCCAGCTGTCAGCAAGGGAAGGTAAATATGCTACTATCAAGCTTCCCTCGGGTGAAACAAGAATGGTTCTTACGTCATGTCGTGCCACAATAGGTACGGTATCCAATCCTGACCACAACCTCGAAAGATCAGGTAAAGCCGGACGTAGTCGCTGGCAGGGCCGACGTCCAAGAACAAGAGGTGTTGCAATGAACCCGGTTGATCACCCTATGGGGGGCGGTGAAGGAAAAGCCTCAGGAGGTCATCCGAGATCACGCAAAGGAATACCTGCAAAAGGATACAAAACAAGAAATACGAAAAAGTATTCTGAGAAACATATTTTGGAAAGAAGGAAAAAATAAGTGATTCGATATGAGCAGATCAATAAAAAAGGGACCCTTCATTGATTTTAAGCTTGAAAAGCGGGTTCTCGAGATGAATGAGAGTAATAAGAAATCAGTGGTCAAAACATGGTCGAGAAGATCAGTTATCTCTCCCGACTTTGTGGGACATACCATTGCAGTTCATAACGGCAATAAGTTTATCCCGGTTTACATTACCGAAAATATGGTGGGTCACAAGCTGGGAGAATTTGCGCCTACGAGAACATTCAGGGGGCACTCCGGCAATAAGTAACCAGTAATGTGGACATTGAAAAAAAGATGAATAATGGGTGCGAGAAAAAGAAATTCAGCTGAAAAGAGAAAAGAAGCTTCTAAAACCAGATACCAGGCGGTCTTAAGAAACTGTCCAACTTCCCCGCGGAAGATGAGGCTTATCACAGAACTGATAAGCGGACAGGATATCAATAAGGCTCTTGATATTCTTAAATACAGCCCTCAGGAAGCATCACGCCGACTGGAGAAACTGCTTCTTTCTGCTATTGCCAACTGGCAGGCCAAAAATGAGGGTGTCAGGATCGAGGAAAGCAACCTCTACGTAAAAACAGTTAATGTAGATAGCGGCAGAACACTTAAAAGACTCCAGACAGCACCACAGGGCAGGGCATACAGAATAAGAAAAAGATCAAACCATGTAACACTTGTACTTGACAGTATGAATAAAGAAGTTGAAAAAACACCAAAATAAAATATGGGACAAAAAGCAAATCCGATTGGCAACCGATTAGGTATAATAAAAGGCTGGGATTCAAACTGGTACGGCGGAAAAGACTTTTCCGGCAAACTGGTTGAAGATACAAAAATCAGGGAATACCTGAATGCCAGACTAGCAAAAGCAAGTATCTCAAAAATAGTCATTGAGAGAACTCTGAAGCTCATTACCGTAACAATAAATACCGCACGTCCGGGTATCATCATCGGAAAAGGCGGACAGGAGGTCGATAAGCTGAAGGAAGAACTTAAGAAGATAACCAAGAAAGAGGTTCAGATTAATATTTTCGAGGTGAAACGTCCCGAACTTGACGCAAATATTGTTGCTAATAACATAGCAAGGCAGGTTGAAGGTAAGATATCGTATCGAAGAGCAATAAAAATGGCAATAGCTTCGACGATGCGCATGGGTGCCGAGGGGATAAAGGTCGTGATTTCAGGCCGTCTGGGTGGTGCTGAAATGGCAAGAACAGAAACATATAAAGAGGGTCGGATCCCGCTCCATACTTTCCGGGCTGATATCGATTATGCTTTGGGAGAGGCACATACAAAGGTTGGCCTCATAGGAATAAAAGTATGGATATGCATTGGAGAGGTTTATGGCAAGAGAGATCTTAGTCCCAATATCGGGGCAAGGAACGCGAAAGGCAAAGGCTTCAAAAGAAAGGCAAAGAAGTAAAGAACCAGAATTGAATAATATAACAACGTAAGGCAATGTTACAACCAAAAAGGTCCAAATACAGAAGAGCTCAGAAGGGTAAAATGAAAGGCAATGCACAGAGAGGCAATCAGCTGGCATTCGGGTCGTTTGGCATAAAAGCTCTGGAACAAAGTTGGATCACAGGAAGACAGATTGAAGCAGCTCGACAGGCAGTGACACGTCACATGAAACGTGAAGGACAGCTCTGGATAAGAATTTTCCCGGATAAGCCCATCACAAAGAAACCGGCTGAGGTACGTATGGGAAAAGGTAAAGGAGCCCCTGAGGGATTTGTTGTACCGGTCACACCGGGCAGGATATTGATGGAGGCTGAAGGCGTCCCGTTTGATGTTGCCAAGGAAGCCCTTCGCCTGGGAGCACAGAAGCTGCCCATACTAACGAAGTTTATTTTCAGACGCGATTACACAGAGTAATAAATTATATATACAAATGAAAACTTCAGAAATAAGGGAACTAAGCACATCTGATCTTGTCGAGCGCATCGATACAGAACAGACTATGCTTATCCGCATGAAGCTGAACCACGCGATCACTCCGCTTGACAACCCGCAAAAGCTTAAGCAGACAAAGATTACGATTGCACGCCTGCTTACAGAATTGCGTAAAAGAGAATCAGAACAAAAATCATAAATAGCCCGATAATTAAAATGGAAAGGAAATTAAGAAAAGAACGTACAGGGGTTGTTGTAAGTAACAGCATGGACAAATCGATCGTCGTCGCCGTAAAGAGGAAGGTGAAACATCCAATATATGGCAAGTTCATTAACAGGACGAAGAAACTGATGGCACACGATGAGGAGAATACATGCAAGGTTGGAGACACTGTAAGGATATCAGAGACCAGGCCTCTGAGCAAAAATAAATCCTGGAGATTAGTTGAAGTAATCGAAAGAGCCAAGTAATTATGATACAGCAGGAGAGCAGACTAACAGTCGCTGATAACTCGGGAGCAAAAGAGGTATTATGCATCAGAGTGCTCGGTGGTAGTAAGAAAAGATATGCTACTGTCGGAGATACAATAATTGTGAGTGTGAAATCAGCACTTCCTTCAGGTGAAGCAAAAAAGGGTACGGTGAGTAAAGCTGTCGTTGTAAGAACAAAAAAGGAGATACGTCGCTCCGATGGCTCCTACATAAGATTTGACGATAATGCTGTCGTCCTGCTTAATAACCTTAACGAAGTAAGAGGGACCCGTATTTTCGGTCCTGTAGCAAGAGAGCTTCGCGATAAATATATGAAGATAGTATCACTTGCACCTGAAGTGTTGTAAAAACATATAATCAAATGCAAAAGAAATTACATGTCAAGAAGGGAGATACGGTTATGGTGATAACCGGCGAATCCAAAGGCCAGAAGGGAAGGGTACTCGATGTTGACAGAAATAAGAACCGGGCCATTGTAGAAGGAGTGAACCTGGTTTCAAGACATACCAAGCCACACTCAAAGGCCCCCCAGGGAGGTATAATAAAAAAAGAGGCACCGATCCAGATTTCGAACCTTATGCTCATTGATCCCACATCAGGAAAACCCTCCCGTATTGGTAGAAGACTTAACAGTAAAAATAAATTAGTGCGTTATTCAAAAAAATCAGAAGAGGAGATCAAGTAATGTACGTACCAACGCTGAAAACAAGATATAAGGATGAAATCGTTCCTGTAATGATGAAGGAATTCGGTTATAAAACTGTGATGCAGGTGCCCAAACTTGAGAAGATTGTTATTAATCAGGGTGTTGGCCAGGCTATTGCCGATAAGAAGCTTCTTGAATCAGGAGTAAAGGAATTGACCGATATAGCTGGGCAAAAAGCTGTTCTTACCTATTCATCAAAGGATATTTCAAACTTCAAACTGAGAAAGAATATGCCGATAGGAATAATGGTAACATTGCGAAAAGAAAGAATGTATGAATTCCTTGAAAGGTTGATTTCCGTTGCACTACCGCGTATCCGCGACTTCAAAGGCATCAGCCCGAAATTTGACGGTCGTGGCAACTATACTCTTGGAATAACAGAACAGATAATATTCCCTGAGATTGATCTTGATAAAGTAACGAAGATCATGGGCTTGCAGGTCACCTTAGTAACATCGGCAAAAACCGACGAAGAAGCCCTTGCTCTGCTGAAAAATTTTGGATTACCATATAAAACATCTAAAAATTGATATTATGGCTAAAGAATCAATGATGGCCCGGGAGGTGAAGCGTGCAAGACTGGCACAGAAATATGCTGCTAAAAGGGCTGCGCTCAAAACTGAGGGTGACTATGTCGGATTAAGCCGTCTGCCAAGGAACTCTAACCCAAACAGACTGCGCAACCGGTGCAGAATCACCGGCCGTGCAAGGGGTTATATGAGACAGTTCGGCGTAAGCAGAATAACCTTCAGGGAAATGGCATCTGCCGGACTTATTCCGGGAGTGAAAAAAGCCAGCTGGTAATGATTTAATGAATATAAACTATATAATGAGGTTAAGATGACGGATCCAATTGCAGATTTGCTGACCAGAATTAGAAATGCCATTATGGCTGGCCATAAGGTTGTGGAGACACCAGCATCCAAGCTGAAAAAAGAGATTGCAAAAATACTTTTTGAAAAAGGCTATATTCTGAGCTACAAGGTTATGGATAGTGATAATGGCCAGGGGATTCTTAAAATTGCTCTTAAGTATAATCCCAAGAGCAAGAAACCTGCCATTAAGGCATTAGAAAGGGCGAGCCGGCCCGGCCTCAGGCATTATGCGAGTGTTGACTCTATGCCAAGAGTCCTTAACGGACTGGGAATTGCTATAATTTCAACTTCTAAAGGACTAATGACCGACAAAGAGGCAAGAAAAGAAAAAATAGGCGGTGAAGTATTGTGTTACGTTTACTAAAAGGAGGAAAACTTAATGTCACGAATAGGAAATTTACCTGTAAACCTGCCAGAAGGAGTCACTGTAAGTATCAGTGACACCAATGTGGTTAGTGTGAAAGGACCTCTGGGAGAGTTAAATCAGGCTGTTGACAGAGAACTGAAGGTTGAAGTGGCTGATAGCCAGATCGTAATATCAAGACCATCAGACTCTAAAAGCCATAAATCAATGCATGGTCTTTTCAGAGCACTTATTGCCAATATGGTGACAGGTGTCTCGGAGGGATATAAAAAAGAACTTGAACTTGTAGGTGTCGGTTATCGTGCCGAAGCCAAAGGACAACAGCTGGAAATGAGTCTTGGTTATTCCCATGAAATTATTTTTGAGCTACCGAAAGAAGTAAAGGTTGAAACAAAAACCGAAAGAAGGAGCAATCCTATAATCACTCTTTCAAGTATTGATAAGCAGCTTATCGGGCATGTGGCCGCGAAAATCAGATCTCTCCGCCCGCCGGAACCTTACAAGGGCAAAGGAATAAGATTTGTCGGAGAACATATCAGGAGAAAAGCAGGGAAATCTGCGAGTGTTTAATCGGGTAATAGTTAAGAGAAATGGCTTTAACAAAGTTGGAAAGAAGAATGAGGATCAAGAAGAGGATCCGGAATATAATAAGCGGTACCGCTGATACTCCCAGAGTAGCAGTTTATAGAAGCAACAAGCAGATTTATGCTCAGGTAATTGACGACCTGAAAAGGGTTACCCTTTTGTCAGCTTCATCAAAAGAAAAAGAAATTGCAGGCATTACGGGAATAAAGAAAACGGAACAAGCTAAGCTTGTCGGCAAACTGCTTGCCTCAAAGTGTAAAGCGAAAGGTATTGAAAAAGTAGTTTTTGACAGAGGCGGCTATAAGTATCACGGAAGGGTAAAATCATTGGCGGATGCAGCCCGCGAAGGAGGATTAAAATTTTAATGAACTATGATAGAAGGCATTAGAAAAGTAAAAACAAGCGACCTTGAACTGAAGGACAGACTGGTAAGTATCCAGAGAGTAACAAAGGTTACAAAAGGAGGACGTACATTCAGCTTTTCGGCAATTGTGGTTGTCGGAAATGAAGATGGTATTGTGGGACATGGTCTGGGCAAGGCCAGTGAGGTAACGACGGCAATTGCCAAAGGTATCGAGGATGCAAAGAAAAACCTTATTAAGGTGCCGGTGATAAACGGTACCGTACCTCATGAGCAGATTGCCAAGTTCGGAGGGGCAAAAGTATTAATCAGACCGGCAGCTGAAGGTACAGGAGTAAAAGCCGGTGGTGCTATGCGTGCAGTGTTGGAAAGCGTTGGCGTCAGGAATGTGCTCGCCAAATCAAAAGGATCTTCAAATCCCCACAACCTGGTGAAAGCTACGTTTGCCGCACTCCTGGAAATGCGCGATGCATTCTCCGTAGCTGAACACAGGGGAATAAAAATGGAACAAGTTTTTAATGGTTAGAAAAGCAAATTGCGATGGCAAAAATTCGTATAACCCAGGTGAGAAGCAAAAACGGTAAACCCGAGAGGCAGAAAAGAACTCTTGAAGCCCTCGGAATACGCAAACTGAACCATAGTGTTGTTCATGAAGCCACACCCCAGATTCTGGGTATGGTAAGGAAGATTCAACACCTGGTAAAAGTGGAAAATATTTAAAAACACATATATAGAATACAGTTATGGATCTGAGTAACTTAAAACCTGCTAGAGGATCGGTGAAGAAAAACAAGCGTCTTGGCCGGGGACAAGGTTCAGGCAGAGGAGGAACATCAACCAGGGGTCATAAAGGCGCAAAATCGAGATCAGGTTATAGTAAGAAAATAGGATTTGAAGGAGGCCAGATGCCTCTTCAGAGACGTGTTCCTAAATACGGGTTTAAAAATATTAACCGCAGGGAATATAAAGGCATTAACATTGGTATCCTGCAAGCCCTTGCTGAAAAGAACAAACTGGAGAAAATTGATCCTGAAGTGCTTATGTCGGCAGGACTTATCTCCAAACATTCACTGGTAAAAATATTGGGGAAAGGAACACTCGAGAAAAAACTCGAGGTACATGCTCATGCATTCAGCAAATCAGCCGTAACAGCAATTGAAGCCAAAAAAGGAACCGTAGTAAAACTGTAATTACATGAGACTGATCCAGACCATAAAAAATATTTTCAAGATAGAGGATCTTCGTGCAAGGTTACTATATACACTGGGAATAATGCTATTATACAGGCTTGGTAAATATATTACTCTTCCCGGAATCGACCCTTCACAGCTTGCGGGATTGAAAAGCCAGACCTCCTCAGGTATTATGGGATTGCTCGATATGTTCTCAGGAGGCGCCTTTTCCCAGGCTTCTGTGTTTGCTCTTGGTATAATGCCCTATATCTCTGCCTCCATCGTTGTTCAGCTTCTGGGAATAGTATTTCCTTATTTTCAGAAACTGCAGAGAGAGGGTGAGAGCGGAAGAAGGAAAATGAACCAGTATACGAGATATCTTACAGTTGCTATTCTTATACTGCAGGCTCCAACATATCTGCTTAACCTTCATGCCCAGCTTCCCACTACGGCGTTTATTACTACAGGGACATTCTTTACTGTCTCTTCGGTCATAATACTGACAGCGGGAACAATGTTTGTGATGTGGCTGGGAGAAAAGATCACTGATAAAGGAATAGGCAACGGGATATCACTTATCATTATGATAGGTATTATAGCTCGTATGCCTTCAAACTTTATTTTCGAAGCAGGAACAAGAATGAACGGTGCCGGAGGTGCAATTGCCCTGATAGTGGAAATTGTAATATTTTTTGTGGTTGTTCTTGGTACCATACTTCTTGTTCAGGGTACGCGGCGTATCCCGGTACAATATGCAAGGAGGATTGTTGGAAATAAACAATACGGAGGGGTACGTCAGTATATACCGTTAAAGGTAAATGCCGCAGGAGTTATGCCGATAATATTTGCCCAGGCCATAATGATGCTCCCGATAATAATTGCTGGTTATGCAGAATCAGGTTCGGGATTTGTTGTAGCATTCTCAAATATGTACGGTTTCTGGTATAACCTGGTTACAGCCATACTGATTATAGCTTTTACATATTTTTATACAGCCGTTACAATTAATCCAGTGCAGATGGCTGAGGATATGAAGAAGAACGGGGGTTTTATCCCGGGGGTTAAACCTGGCAGAAAAACAGTTGATTTCTTTGATACAATAATGTCGAGGATCACACTGCCTGGTTCAATATTCCTTGCGATAATAGCTATACTTCCTTCTATAGCCGTACAGGTGGGTGTAACACCCCAGTTCGCACAATTTTATGGTGGAACTTCTCTGCTGATACTTGTAGGAGTTATCCTTGATACCCTACAACAGATTGAAAGTCACCTGCTTATGCGTCATTATGATGGTCTTATGAAGACAGGACGCATAAAAGGCAGGGCAGGTTCAGTTACATCAATTTAATTTAGTATAATGTTCTTTGATGTTGTATTTTAAGACTGATGAAGAGGTTGGGTTGTTGAAAGAAAGCAATATGCTGGTGTCAAAAACACTTGCTGAAGTTGCTTTGCATATTCAACCCGGGGTAACCACTCTCTTTCTTGACCAGATTGCTGAAACATTTATACGCGACAATAATGCGGTTCCGGCGTTCAAAGGTTATGGTGGATTCCCCAATACCCTCTGCACATCTGTCAATGAAGAGGTGGTTCACGGTATACCATCGGGTTATTCACTGAAGGAGGGCGATATTATCTCGATTGACTGTGGTGTCATCATTAATGGATGGTACGGCGACAGTGCCTATACTTTTGCTGTGGGCGTAATTAAGGAAGAGGTAAAACGACTTCTTGAATATACAAGAGCATCGCTCGAAGAGGGTGTAAAAGCCGCCGTCGCAGGAAACAGGGTTGGAGATATCTCTTCAGCAGTTCAGACAAAAGCTGAAAGCGGCGGATTTACCGTTGTTCGTGAACTTGTCGGACACGGTATAGGAAGGAAATTACATGAGCCTCCTGAAGTGCCTAATTTCGGTAAAAGAGGAACGGGTCCCAAAATGGAAAAAGGGCTGGTAATTTGTATAGAACCAATGATTAACCTGGGGAATAAAGAAACCTATCAGACAAAAGACGGGTGGACAATAAAAACTGCTGACGGGAAACCCTCAGCACATTTTGAATATGCCGTGGCTGTCGATAAGGGTAAAGCAGACCAGTTGACAACATTTGAATTTATTGAAGAAGTTTTAAATAAAATGTAATTGTATGGCCAAACAACCGTCAATAGAGCAGGATGGCACAATCATTGAAGCCCTCTCGAATGCAATGTTCAGGGTTGAACTCGAGAACGGGCATGTGATAACTGCACATATTTCCGGGAAAATGAGAATGCACTATATTAAGATTCTCCCGGGAGATAAAGTAAAGGTGGAAATGTCACCATATGACCTGACTAAGGGGAGAATTACATTCAGGTATAAATAAAGAAAGACTAAGATAATGAAAGTAAGAGCATCTGTTAGAAAGCGCAGCGTTGACTGTAAGATTGTCAGACGAAAAGGGCGCATTTATATTATAAACAAGAAAAATCCCAAGTTCAAACAGAGACAGGGATAATTTAACTAATTTTGCAACTTATTTAAAAAATATAAATATGGCACGTATTGTTGGGGTAGATTTACCAAAGCGTAAAAGAGGCGAAGTCGGACTGACATATATTTACGGGGTTGGCAGAAGCACTGCACAGAAAGTGCTCGATAAGGCAGGTGTCGACAGAGATATCATAGTTGAGGATTGGAATGATGATCAGATAAATTCGATCCGCAAGGTACTGAACGAGAACTTTAAACTCGAAGGAGAACTCCGTTCAGAAACACAGCTGAACATAAAAAGGCTTATGGACATCGGGTGCTATCGCGGCGTACGCCACAGAATAGGGCTCCCGGTAAGAGGACAGAGTACAAAAAACAATGCCAGAACACGCAAGGGAAGAAAGAAAACTGTTGCAAACAAGAAAAAAGCTACTAAATAATAATTAATTATGGCAAAGAAAACCGGAGCAATGAAAAAGAGGCTGGTTAAGGTAGAACCAACAGGCCAGGCTCATATTCATTCATCATTCAATAACATAATAATTACTCTGACAAATAATTCCGGTCAGGTTATTTCATGGGCATCTGCAGGTAAAATGGGATTTAAAGGTTCCAAGAAAAATACCCCTTACGCTGCACAGATGGCATCGGAAGAGTGTGGGAAAGTAGCTTATGACCTTGG
>Ga0315534_1000398_pt1 | contig 30088 bp, 28 predicted proteins | sample SalMarSW160240MG_FD_203094 | JGI IMG/M metagenome (GOLD analysis project Ga0315534, IMG submission 203094) | Salt marsh sediment microbial communities from the Plum Island Ecosystem LTER, Massachusetts, United States - Salt Marsh Sediment SW1602-40 ...
CTTGCATTGGTGGGCAAAATTGGTATATACTGTGGGCACTTGTGGGGGGAGGTGGGAGATAGTGGGACGCCGGTACATACCGGCGTCTCTCCGTTAGAAGTCAGGGTAGAACACATGTTCTTGGGTCAATTCACTCATTCCATCGATGCCAAAGGCCGGTTGACGATCCCGGTTAAATTCCGGGAACTGCTCGACCAGGGCGCCTATGTGACCCAGGGCTTCGAACGCAATTTGCAGGTTTATACCACAGACAGCTTCGAGCGGCTTGCACAACGGGCAACGACGCTTACCACGACCGATCCAGAGGCACGCGCCGTCCGCCGTATGATCTTTGGGGGTGCAACCGATGTGCAGCTCGATTCTTCAGGCCGAATTCTAATTCCGCCGTTCCTGCGGGAGTACGCCAAGCTTGATGGTGATACCACCATCGTCGGCGCCGGGGAATACTTCGAAATCTGGAATGGTGATGCTTGGTCGTCTGAATTGACCGGGGTCACCGATCCAGACATCAATGCCCGGCGCTTCACTCAATTTGACCTCTCCGCGGGGTAGGCGATGAGCGCGTCCCTGGACGCTGCTTCCGCCGGTGAACACACCCCGGTACTTTACCAGAATGTGCTCGCGGCGCTGAAACCACGTTCCGCCGGGCGCTACATAGATGGCACTATAGGCGCTGGTGGGCATGCGAAAGGGATCCTGGAAATATCTTCTCCCGCCGGGCTGCTGCTAGGGCTTGATCGGGATCCAAACGCACTGGCTGTCGCTCGGCGAACGCTAGAGCGTTTTCAGGATCGTGTCACACTATGTCAATCCTCTTACAGTGAAATGGCAACTCCGGCAGCCGAGCTGGGCTGGTCCACCGTCGATGGGATCTTGCTCGACCTGGGACTTTCCTCGATGCAGCTGGCTGATCGTGAACGTGGTTTTTCCTTTCAACATGAAGGCCCGCTCGATATGCGTTTCGATCCGGCTTCGGCTGCCACCGCTTCCGACCTCGTTAACCTGCTTGAGGAAGATGAACTGACACAACTTCTGGGCCAGTTCGGCGAAGAACCACGTGCGCGCCGGGTGGCACGAGCGATCATTGCCGCCCGTCCGCTGCGCACAACGCGCGAATTGGCTGATGTGGTCGCTCAGGCCGCAGGGAAGACACGGCCGGGGATCCATCCTGCGACCAGGACCTTCCAGGCGCTGCGCATCGCGGTCAACCAGGAGTTGGAAGAATTGCAGGAAGGCCTGCAGGCAGCCCTCCATCTGCTCAAACCAGATGGGCGCTTGGCTGTTATCGCCTTCCACTCCCTCGAGGATCGGATCGTGAAGCAGTTTATGCGCCGGGAGAGCCATGATTGCGTCTGTCCTCCCGAACAGCCAATCTGCACGTGTGAACACAAAGCAAGCTTGAGGCTCATCACCAAGCGGCCAGAAAGCGCTTCCGCGGATGAAATTGAGCGCAACCCGCGTTCACGGAGCGCCCGCTTACGGGTTGCAGAACGCGTGCCAGTGGCATGAAGCTTGCAAGCCTGGCCTTGAATCGTGTGTCTTGAGGTTAGTGCGTGGCCAAACACAATCAAGTCCGTCGAAAACTGCCCTGGAAGTCACAGGTGCGCATCACGAGCCGCACGATCATCGGCTCGCTTGCGCTGCTGATCGTCGCTGGCCTGTACCTCGCCGTTAACGGTCGTGTGGCACGGGCCGGCAGGGATGTGCTCGTGCTCCAGAATGACAGGGCTGAATTCCAGCGGCAGATCGCAGAACTCACTTCCACCCTGGCAGAACTGACGACCCCCCAACACATGCTCGAGCGGGCATTGGAACTTGGATACCAACCGGCAGGTATGGGCGATATGCTCTACATCAACATCGACGGTTACGTGGCTCCTGAAATGTTCGAGGCGCCGCTGCCACCCTCATCGACCTCCGACCATGCCAGCTCACTTTCGCCAGCATACACGGAAACACTCGGTGAGTGGCTGATCCGTGTCGTCCGCCCACGAGGGGGAGGCGTGCAGTGATCCCCAACAGCCTTCCCTACCGGCGGGTGCGAGTATTGCTTGCGTTCATGGTCGTGATCGCAACTGCGATGCTCATCCAGCTCATCCGGGTCCAATTTGGCCCTTATGCCCCGGTCTTCGCTACCTGGGTCGAGGCGGCGAATGAAATCGACAACGAAGTCGTTCCCGAGCGGGGTCTGATCTACGACCGGGATGGGGACTTGTTGGCCACGAACGTCCCGACCTACTACCTGGAGATCGAAGTCTTCCAACTCACGCCGACAAGCCGCAAGCAGATCGCGGCTGTGCTTTCCCGGGCGTTGATCCTGCCCTATGAGGATCTGTATGCCCAACTCATGGCAGATTGGGGTTCGATCGGGCAATTCCGCATCCGTCTAACGAGGCAGGTTGGGGTAGATGAGCGCTGGCCGATTACGATTGACCAGGTTGCCTCCGACATGCTCAAGGGCTTTCTGCTTGATCCGGAAGCCCCCGATCTGAGTGGCTTGAAGATGGTTCCTGCCCCCCGCCGGGAATACCCAGCCGGGCGCCTGGCCGGACATCTGTTGGGGTTTGTCAACCAGGAAGGGAAGGGGTTTTTCGGACTTGAAGGTTTTTACGACAGCTGGCTAGCAGGCAAGCCGATCACGATCGAGCGCGGCTACATCCCGCCAGAAGCGCGTCTGGAACCCGATCCGCCGGCGGGCGTCAACCTGGTGTTGACGATTGACCTCGATATCCAGCAGATGGTGGAAGACATCCTGAGGAAGGTGTTGGAAGACTCAAGCGCCGAATCCGGTCAGATCATCGTCATGGATCCGAAGACAGGCGAAATTCTGGCTCTCGCCATCCAGCCCTCACTTGATCCGAACAACTATGAACCCTGGCTTGAAACACAGGGTGTCGAGGCTGACAAGGTGAGCGAAACCGAGGAGCTGGTCATTAACCCGGCGGTCGGCGGACAGTTCGAACCAGGATCGACCTTCAAGGTGCTCACGATGGCGGCGGCGATCGATGCCGGTGTGGTGACGCCTGAAGATGAGTACCTGGATACAGGGGTGATCGAGGTCGGTGGGGTTCGCATCCGGAACTGGAACGGTGGGGCCTGGGGTCCGCAGACGATGATCGGATGCATGCAGCACTCGCTCAACGTCTGCCTGGCGTACGTGGCCTCCGAGAGGCTGGGCGCCCCTTTGTTTTACAAATACCTGGAGGCTTTCGGGATCGGTCGCGGTACCGGGATCGATGTAGCCGGCGAAGTCCCAGGACAGCTGCGGACGCCGCGCCACCCGGAATGGACCGAGGCCGATTTGGGAACGAACGCGTTTGGCCAGGGCGTATCCGTTACACCGGTCCAGCTCCTGGCAGCGGTAGGTGCCATCGCCAATCAAGGCGTCATGCTGCAGCCGCATGTCGTTAGAGCGGTTGTGGGTCCAGAGGGAGCTTACTATCCGAAGCCGACGGTACTCGGAAGGCCGATATCAGCCGAAACAGCCGAGGTGATGACCAGCATGCTCTCGCAATCCCTCGATGGCGAGACCACGCTTGCGCATGTGAACGGGTACGAATTAGCCGGGAAGACTGGTACGGCGCAGATCCCGACTGAGCGTGGCTACGATGACCGATGGACGATCGCCTCCTTCGTCGGATGGGGACCGGTTGTCGATCCGCAGTTCATCGTTCTGGTGCGAATCGACAAACCCGAATCATCACCGTGGGGCTCCGTTGTGGCAGCCCCGGTCTTCCGGGATGTGGTGGAACGTTTGGTCGCGATGCTTGAGATCCCGCCCGATCATGTGCGGGACCAGCTTGCAGCAGCGAGAACCGAGGAACAACAGTAAATGCTAACGATAGGCCAGGTCGTTGAATCGATCGTAGGAACCCAACCGGTTGGGTTGGAACAAGTCATTACCGACACGGTAATCGATTCGCGCCTGGTGAAAGAAGGCTCACTCTTCGTGGCATTGCCAGGAGAGAGCGGCGATGGGCATAACTACGTCCAGGATGCCTTCCAGCAGGGCGCAGTCCTGGCGATCATCCAACATGATGTCACGACACAGGCGACTGTCCTGGATATCCGCCGGGCATTGCCCGAGATCGATCTGGGCGTCTTGTCGCCCCCGATCTGCTTGCGGGTAGAAGACAGCCTGTCTGCGCTGCAGCAGCTGGCGCGCTTCTGGAGGGCACGCTTCGATCTGCGCGTAATTGGAATTACGGGTAGTGTCGGCAAATCGACAACAAAGGAATTGATCGCCGATGTGCTCAGCCGTCGTTACGTAACAATACGCAGCCCGGGAAATCTCAACAACGAGATCGGCCTTCCGTTGAGCTTGATGAGCTTGACTGATCGCCACGAGCGGGCTGTACTCGAAATGGGTTTCTATATACCGGGTGAGATCGCGCAGCTATGTTCGATCGCACAGCCTCAGATCGGGGTATTGACCAATATCAGCGAGGTGCATCTCGAACGCGCCGGAAGCATGGAAGCCATCATAAAGGGCAAGGGCGAACTGGTGGAAGCGCTGCCGCCAGCCCCGGAGGGGATCGCGATCTTGAATTACGACGACCCGCGCGTGATGAGCATATCCGAGCGGACGCAAGCCAGGATCGTGACATACGGGCTCTCACCTGAGGCTGATTTGTGGGCGAGCGATGTAGAAGGATTGGGATTGGAAGGGATCCGCTGTGTGGTCCATTTCGCTGAAGAGCAGGTCCATCTCCGCGTGCCGCTGCTTGGCAGGCACTCGGTTCACACCGTGCTGCGAGCAGCAGCGGTAGGCCTGGTCGAGGGGCTGACCTGGCAGGAGATCGTCAGCGGACTGCAAGACACCCAGAGTCAACTGCGCTTGATGGCAGTGCGCGGCCCCGGGGGAGCATTGCTGCTCGACGACACCTACAACGCCGCCCCGTCTTCTGTCATCGCCGCGCTTAATCTGCTTGAGGATCTCGAGGGACGCCGGATTGCTGTCCTCGGTGACATGCTTGAGCTTGGTGAATATGAGGAGCGCGGGCATCGTATGGTGGGTGCGCGTGCTGCCCAGGTTGCCGACCTGATGATCACGGTTGGTGAGCGATCGGCCTGGATCGCAGAAGAAGCGCGGGCGGTTGGTTTGCCAGCCGACCGGGTTCTTGAGCTGGGCTCGAAGGATGAGGTTATCGATTACCTGCAGGGCCGCATCGGGGAGGGGGATGTGGTCCTGGTGAAAGGTTCGCGCGGGATGGCTTTGGACATGGTTGTTTCGGCGCTTGAGGAAAGCGAATGACGCAAACCGCGATGGCGCTCTCCCTTGGGGGGATCACCTTTCTGCTCACAGTTATCTGGGGTGGGCCGTTGATCCGCATCATGCGCATGCTCCGGATTGGCGAGCAGATCCGCATCGAGGGTCCACAGCGTCATATCACCAAGCTCGGAACCCCAACGATGGGCGGTTGGCTGTTCATCATCCCCGTTATCTTGATAACCGGCGTTCTCAACTTGGTCTCGATCATCAGCGATTTGACCGTACTGGGCAACTCGATCCTGCTGCCGCTGCTGGTGATGTTCGCCTTTGCGCTCATCGGAGCAGTAGATGACTGGCTTGGCATACGCAAGAGCCGTCCAGTCAAAGGTATGCGTGCCCGTTGGAAGTTCCTGCTCCAGATGGTGGTCGCGCTTGGTGTCGCCCTGATTCTCAAGTATGGGCTTAATACACCTGAGTTGATCCTGCCCAACGTACCGGAGGTGATCGACCTTGGCATCTGGTACGTCCCAATCGCCATGATCTGGATCGTTGGCTGGAGCAACGCTGTCAATCTTACGGATGGACTTGACGGGCTGGCAGGTTTGATCTCAGCCACAGCCTTTGCTGCCTACGGAGCGATAGCCATGCTCCAAGGCCAGGTCTTCCTCGTTCGCTTCTGTTTTACCGTCGTGGGAGCGGTGTTTGCGTTCCTCTGGTACAACGCGCAGCCGGCGGAGCTCTTCATGGGTGACACCGGATCGCTCGCACTGGGAGCCACGTTAGCGGTCGTCTCACTGATGACCGGTCAATGGGTCTTGCTCCCAATCATCGCCATCATTCCCTTCAGCGTGACACTCAGCGTCATCATCCAGGTTGCGTATTTCAAGATCACCCGGGGGCGTCGATTGCTCAAGATGGCCCCGCTTCACCACCACTTCGAGCTCAGCGGTTGGAGCGATACCCAGATCGTGCAGCGGTTTTGGCTTGTAGCCTTACTTGCCGGCATGTTCGGGGTTGCGCTCGCATTAGTCTAAGGAGGAAGGGTCATGGACATCGGAATGCTCTGGTTCGACGACAGCCCCACAGCTCTAAAGGATAAGGTCAGCCAGGCGGTTAGCTTCTACCGGGATAAATTCGGCGAGACGCCGACACACTGCCTGGTGCACCCGCAGACGCTGAAAGAGGAGGCGGAGGGTATCGTTGCCGGCGTTCAGGTTCGGACTGCCCGCAATGTCATGCCTAATCATTACTGGATTGGCGTCGATGAAAAATCTTCCCGGGTGCGCAAACCGTCATTACGGTCTGCAGTCGATGATATGCCGCAACACAAGGCTGCTTGATCAGCGAATGATTTGATTGCTGTGTCTCGATGGGCGGGCAAACGGGTTGTGGTCATCGGGCTGGCGCGTCAGGGAAAAGCGCTTGTCCGTTACCTGGTTGAACGCGGCGCTCATGTTGTGCTGACGGATCTGAAATCCGCAGCGGAACTGCAGGACGAAATGGCCGAACTGAAAGAGCTGCAATTCGAGTACGAACTCGGTGAACACCCCCTGACACTTCTTGAGGGAACCGAGGCGCTCTTCCTTTCCGGTGGAGTGCCGGCGGATATCCCGCTTGCCGTCGAGGCGCGCCTGCGGGGTATCGAGGTGAGCAATGATGGGCAGCTCTTCCTCACCGAGACACCTGCGACTGTGATCGGCATCACAGGCTCCGCCGGCAAAACGACGACCACCTCGCTTGTTGCGCGGATGGCTGAAATTGCGTTTCGCGGTACCAAACGGTCCGTTTGGTTGGGGGGGAATATTGGCCGTCCCTTGCTCATCGACTTGGAACACATGAAGAGTGGCGACATTGCCGTCATGGAGCTTTCTTCGTTCCAGCTCGAGCTGATGAGCTCAAGCCCGGATATCGCCGCCATCCTCAACCTGACACCGGACCACCTGGACCGGCACGGCACGATGGAGAACTACGTTCAGGCTAAGAAGCGCATCCTCACTTTCCAGGAGACCGGTGATTGGGCTGTGTTAAACCACGATGACCCTGCTGCCTGGGATGTGCATTTCGATGTAAAGGGCAGGTTGATCGGGTTTGGTGAAGTGGATCCAGGAACGGAAGAGGCAGCCTTCATCGAAGGCAAGAAGCTAATGCTGCGCTTCGGTGGAGAGCAGCGGGAGATCTGTGATGTGCGCGATCTCCGCCTGCGCGGCAAACACAACCAGCTTAACTTGCTGGCCGCTTGTGCCCTCTCGGCACCGGCCGGCGTTCACACTGAAGCGATGAGCAAGGTGGCAACTACCTTCGAAGGTGTACCGCACCGGCTCCAGTTTGTGCGTTCCGTTGCTGGAGCGGCCTGGTACAACGATTCGATCGCCACCACGCCTGCTCGCGCACTGGCTGCTGTCTACGCTTTTGACGAGCCGATCATCTTACTTCTCGGTGGCCAGGATAAAGCTCTGCCCTGGGAACCGTTCTTCAAGGAGGTCCTCGGTCGCGTGGACCACATTGTGCTATTTGGCGAGGTTGGGCCCAGGTTCGCGGGGTTGATCAGAAGCTTCGAAGATCTGGATGGTGCAGCTTCGATCGAACTCGCGCAAGGTCTCGACGAGGCAATCTCCATCGCCAGCGCGCTGATAAAACCCGGCATGGTCGTGCTGCTCTCACCTGGCTGCACAAGCTTCGATGAATTCGAGAACTACGAGGCTCGCGGCGAACGCTTCACGGCATTGGTGGGGACACTATGATCGAGGGTTCTTTGCGCGAGCCGATTGTGAATACACGCCGTTTTCAGCTGCCATTCGACCTGTGGCTGCTCGTTCTGACCGGGGTCATGCTCGTGCTCGGGATGGTCATGGTTTACTCCGCAAGCTGGGATGTTTCATGGCGCTTGTATGGCGATCACAATGCCATCTTCAATCGTCAACTTGTGAATATGACCCTGGGGATTGGTGCCATGGTGGTCGCTGCCTGGTTCCCGCTGTCATGGTTGCGGCGGATCGCGCTGCCTGTGATTGCTGCAACGATCATCATCCTCTTCGCCGTCCTGCTTGTAAATCTGGGCGGAGAGTATAAGCGCGCTTTCCTGGGCGCGTCGGTGCAGCCCTCCGAACTGGCTAAGTTGGCATTGGTGATCTACTTGGCCGTATGGATGGAATCGAAAGGCGAGCGGCTGAGCGATCTGGGCTACGGGTTCATGCCACTGGTTTTCATTGTGGGTCTTGTGGGTGGTTTGATTGTCGCCCAGCCCGACTTGAGCGCTGGCCTGACCATCGGGCTCGTCTCGCTGACGATGTTCTACCTGGCGGGCGCGCACACACTCCAGACCCTGGGCCTTGGCCTGGGCGGAGGCACGGTGGGCTACATTATGGTCCGCCTGCACCAGACTGGAGCCGAGAGGTGGCTGCAGTTTAAGGAAGGCCTGTTCGACATTGAGAAAGCCTCCTACCACGTGCAGCAATCGCTCCAGGCATTCTATAACGGCGGGCTATTTGGGCGGGGCCTGGGCGCAAGCCGGGCAAAGTTCGGGTTTCTTCCCGCTCCACATACGGATAGCGTTTTTGCCATCGTCGGGGAAGAACTCGGTTTGGTAGGCGCGATGTTGGTCCTGATCCTGTTCTGTCTTTTCCTTTGGCGAGGTTTCCGAGTGGCGGTTGAGACCGAGGACCGGCTTGCGCTGCTCCTGGCAAGCGGGATCACCTTCTGGATCGGGGCGGAAGCGCTGATCAACATGTCAGTACTGCTAGGCTTGCTGCCCTTCGCAGGCAACGCATTACCGTTTTTCAGCTACGGAGGGTCGAGCCTGGTGACGATCATGGCCGGGGTCGGATTGCTATTGAACGTTTCCCGTCAAACGCGCGCAGAAGCAAGGAAGCGAGGCCAAGTTGCGACTTTTAGTGTCGGCCGGAGGGACCGGGGGCGGAGTGTATCCCGCCTTGGCCGTCGTCGCCGCTCTCGGCAAGAGCGCTGACGTGCTCTGGGTCGGAGGTGAGGGCGGCATGGAATCCGGGCTCGTGAAGCGAGCAGGCATTCCCTTCGAGTCGATCCCGGCTGCGGGTGTGCACGGCGTCGGGCTGCGCAAGCTGCCCGGGAACGCGTGGCGCCTCCTGAACGGCGTTCCCGCTGCTGCAGGCATCCTCAAACGCTACCAACCGCAGGTACTCTTCTTCACCGGAGGCTATGTTGGAGTTCCCGTATCGATCGCGGGTCGGGAGCTACCCCAGGCGGTGTTCGTACCCGATATCGAGCCGGCACTGGCACTGCGGTATATCGCCCGCCGGGCAGATGTGATCGCGGTCACCACTGAAGAGTCCCGCCGCTACTACCCGCAGACGGCCCCAGTCACGATCACCGGCTACCCGCTTCGAGAACAGCTCGAGCTTCATGATCCTGGTCAAGCGCGGCGCAGCCTCGGGCTCTCGAGTGCTGATCCGACATTGATGGTTTTCGGCGGCAGTCGTGGCGCCCGCTCACTCAATCTGGCGCTTGAAGCCAATCTGGGGCGACTGCTGAAATCCTGCCAGATCCTTCATCTCAGCGGTGAACTCGATTGGCCGCGCACGCAGGAATTCAGGGCAGGCCTCACCCCGGTAGAGCGCTCCAGATATGTAGCTTATCCATATCTGCACGAAGAGATGGGTCTGGCTTTCTCGGCTGCGGATCTGGTGGTTTCACGCGCGGGCGCAGCCTCGCTTGGGGAACTGCCGCGCTATAGCCTACCGGCAATCCTGGTTCCATATCCGCATGCGTGGCGCTATCAGGTTGTCAACGCACGCTTCCTCGAATCGAACGGGGCCGCGATCATACTCGAGGATGCAGCGCTGAAGGATCAGCTTGCGCTACAGGTTGAATCGCTCCTTGCTAACCCGGCCAGGATACAGGCTATGCGTGATGCCAGCTGCAAGCTGGCAAAACCAGGAGCTGCCCAGGCGATCGCGCAGGGGATCGAGCAGCTCATCCAGGAGCGGGGCGAGCAGCATGGTTAGCCTGGTTGTCCTTTTCGGCATCCTGATCCTGCTCTTCGCCATCATCGGCGCGACGCGCGGTTGGGCGAAAGAATTGCTAGTGACAAGTTCGATCATCCTGGCTTTGTTCATCATTCAGATCCTGGAGACAAATATTCGGCCTTACTACACTGCCTTGGTGATGCAACCCCCGTCAACCCAATTCATGATCCGGGGATTGCTGGTCTGCTTGCTGGCATTCTTTGGCTACCAGACACCCCACCTGAGGGCCCTGCAGCCAAAACTGGTCCGGGAGCGGCTCCAGGACATCCTGCTCGGCATCCTGATGGGTGCATTAAATGGGTATTTGCTCTTCGGCTCGTTGTGGTTCTACCTGCATGATCTGGGTTATCCAACAGACCTGATCCAGATGCCGGAGCAGGGGACGGCTTTATTCGAGCAGATCACGAACATCGTCCAGATCCTGCCTCCGCAGATTCTGCCTATTCCGCAGCTCTATTTCGCGGTGGGCATCGTTTTCGTCTTCATCATCGTGGTGTTCGTATGAGCCGGCATATTCACCTGGTGGGTATCGGTGGAGCAGGGATGTCCGCCATCGCGATTGTGCTTCTCGGGCGCGGTGAGCAGGTCACCGGTTCAGACCGCGCCCGGTCCGTGTACTCGGCGAACCTTGAGGCCAAGGGTGTGAGGATCACATATGGTCACAACGCGGAGAATGTGTCAGGAGCCGATCTGGTGGTCGCCTCCTCGGCCATTCCTGCCGGAAATGTCGAGCTTGAGACGGCCCGAGAAAAGGGAATCCCGGTGCAGCACCGGGCGGAGTTCCTGCACGAGCTTACTGCTTCGTTCCAGACCATCGCCGTGGCTGGCACGCATGGGAAGACAACCACCACCGGGATCATTGCCTGGATCTTTGAGCAGGCTGGCCGGGATCCGAGTTTTATTGTTGGCGGCATGCTGCCAGATTTTGGGTCAAACGCCAAGGCCGGCAGCGGGTCGATCTTCGTGATTGAAGCAGACGAATATGATCGGACCTTCCTCGGGCTTGAGCCGGACCTGGCCGTAATCACGAATGTGGAACTCGATCACCCAGACTGCTACCCCACCCTGGAAGCCTTCCAGCAAGCCTTCCAGCAATTTGCGGGTCAGGTACGGTCAACGCTGGTTATTTGCGCAGAGGATGCCGGTGCAGCCTCCCTCTCCCCGGTTGGTGTCAGCCGCAAGACCTACGGATTTACCAGCGGGGCAGATTGGAGAGCGGAAGATATCCGTGCTAATTCGGCGGGCGGCTCCGATTTCCTGGTGCTGCGCGAAGCAGAGACGCTTGGTCTGGTCCGGACGCGACTGCCAGGTGCGCATAACGTCCTCAACGCTCTGGCTGGTCTTGCAGTGAGCGATTTGATGGGTGTCGAATTTCGCGTCGCCCGGGAGGCCTTGACGAGCTTCCATGGGGCCGGGCGCAGATTTGAGTTGATTGGCGAGCAGTCCGGGGTGGCAGTCATCGATGATTATGCCCATCACCCGACCGAAATCAAAGCCACACTCCAGGCTGCCCGCCAGCGGTTCTCGCAGGGTCGCTTGTGGGTCGTCTTTCAACCGCACACTTATTCCAGGCTGCGGGCACTTAAGGCTGGTTTCGCCCAGGCTTTTGCTGGCGCGGATGAGGTCATCGTGACGGAAGTGTTCGCCGCTCGAGAGGAGCGGGACCCAGAATTCAGCGGGGAGAAGATCGCCGCGTTCATTGAAGGCGACCGGGTCCAATTTATCCCCGATTTTGAAGCGATTGTCCGGAGGCTCGCCGCAGAAGTCCAACCGGGCGATGTAGTCCTGACCTTGAGTGCAGGCGATGGAAACCTGGTCGGTACCCGCCTGTTAGAGGCCATCAAGAGAAGCGAGGGAGAGGGAGATCATGGCTAAGAAGAAGGGCGTCTTCGAAGCAGATCGGAAGATGGAGCTCAGGCTGCGCCTTGCCGCGAAGCGCGCCACCGAGCCGGAATATCGGGTGAAGGAGACGATCAGCGCCATGGATCCGGAAACCGGGATGCTGAATAAGCTGATCGAAAGGGTCCGCGATCTGTGAGTTTGCGTCTGGCTGTGGGAGAGGATCTCGTATGGATGCCAGAAACATTCGGGGAGGCGTACCGCAAGGATGTCCCGCTGGCACCATATACCTCGTCCCGCTTGGGCGGTCCGGCCGATCACCTGATCGAGGTCAGATCGGCAGAAGCATTGGCTTCGGCAGCCGAGAAACTGTGGGAGCGCGGGCTTGCGTTCCGTGTGCTTGGAGGCGGCTCAAACGTGCTGGTGGCTGATGAGGGAGTGCGCGAAGTGGTGGTTTTGAACCGGGCACGCAATCGCCGTTTTAACGAAGGTGGAGAGCGGCCTTCCATCTGGGCTGAATCCGGGGCATCCCTGGGGACGCTCGCCCGCCAGGCGGCCGAGCGGGGTTGGGCAGGGCTTGAGTGGGCTGCCGGTGTGCCGGGGTCACTGGGTGGGGCGGTCGTTGGCAATGCCGGGGCGCATGGCGGAGACACCGCCGGATCGCTGATCCTGGCCGAAATCTTGCAACATGACGGAGGACAGGAATCCTGGCCTGTCGAACGGTTTGAGTATGGCTACCGGAGGAGCCGCGTGAAGCGCAATCCGGGCGCGTTCATCGTCCTAACAGCCACTCTGGGGCTGTCAGCTTCGACACCCGATGCTTGTAAGAGGACAATGCGGGAGTATGCAGAGCGGCGGGAGCATTCGCAGCCAGCCGGAGCAAGCATGGGTTCGATGTTCAAGAACCCGGTTGGAGATTATGCAGGCAGGTTGCTCGACACCGCAGGCTTGAAAGGTTTACGCGAAGGAGAGGCTGTTATAAGTGAAAAGCATGCCAACTTCTTCATTAACGAGGGCGGGGCGAAGGCGGGGGATGTTCGTAGATTGATTCAGCAAGCCGAGGACAAGGTCCGCAAGGTGCACGGGGTAGATCTCGAACTGGAGATCGAGCTGATTGGGGACTGGCCGGAGCTTCAGCTTGTGAACGGGGAAAACGTGTGACAGAGAAGATGCGACTTGGGGTGATATTCGGAGGACGCAGTGGAGAACATGAGGTCTCGCTCATGTCAGCGCGTTCCGTGATCTCAGCCCTTGACCCTGCTCGCTATACCATCACCGAGATCGGGATCAGCAAGGATGGGCGCTGGTTATCCGGGTCGGATGTTCTTGCATGTTATGAAGGCGACCGGATTGAAGATCTGACACCGGTTTTCCTCCTTCCAGAGCCAGACCAAGGCCGGCTCTACATACAGAGCGAAGGGGTTATCGAGGTCAAGACCGAGTTGGATGTCCTCTTCCCCGTCCTCCACGGCACGTTCGGCGAAGATGGAAGCCTGCAGGGCTTGCTCGAGCTGGCAGATGCTCCCTACGTGGGGGCAGGTGTCTTGGCCTCAGCGGTGGCGATGGATAAAGGCTTATTCAAGGCCTTGATGCGTGCGCATGGCATACCCGTGCTAGATTGGGTAATTTTCAACGCAAGTGGGATGGGAAACGGTTTGGGAGGCATGTTGGAACAGGCAGAGCGGCTGGGGCCATATCCACTCTTCACGAAACCCGCCAACCTTGGGTCCTCGGTTGGGATCAGCCGCTGTGAAAACCGCTCGGACCTAATCGAAGGCCTGTACGAGGCAGCCCAGTACGACCGCCGCATCCTGGTTGAGCTCGGGATTGAGGCACGCGAGATCGAAGTCAGCGTTCTAGGGAATGAGGAACCGCAGGCCTCGATCGCCGGTGAGATCGTTCCGAATGATGCATTTTATTCGTACGAGGCGAAGTACCTCAAGGACACATCTGAGTTGATCATCCCGGCCCCGATTGACGACGAAATCATGAATCGTGCCCGAGAAGTTGCTGTTCAATCCTACCAGGCGATTGACGGTGCCGGCATGGCTCGCGTTGATTTCTTGCTCGAACGCAGGTCGGGTGATCTTTACCTGAACGAAATCAACACCATCCCCGGCTTCACGCAAATCAGCATGTACCCGAAGCTGTGGGAAGCAAGTGGGATGCCCTACTCGCGCTTGCTGAACAGGCTGGTCGATCTGGCCCTCGAACGACATACGCAGAAGCAGGCGCTTGTTCGGAATTACGGAGGGACGCGGTGACGGTCGGCGAACGGACGTTAGGCATCCCTGGCAGCCGGGCTGATGAGGTCCGAGCGCGGAGAGTTCGCGACAAGCGCAGTGTTGAACGGCCGGGAAAGCTCAAGGAGGTCAAGCCAAAGCGCTCGCGGCGTATGCGGCGGCGATATGATCTTGAGCTCTCCCGGGAGCACAACACGCAAATCCAGCTGACAGCCTTGCCGGCAGGCTTTGTCGGGCAGCGTATGTTCGCGGCAGTCGTGATGGTGCTCGCGGTGATGGGGTTAATCCGCTTCTTCAACGCTCCCGGGTACGAGGTTGGGATACCGGAGCTTGAGGGACTGGAGTTACTTACGCCGGCGCAAGCGCGATCCCTGGCCGGAATTGAAGGGACTTCGATCTTCCAGATCGATCCGACCAAGGTGGAGGCGAAGCTAGAGGAGGCAGCAGAGGTGAGCGAAGCACAGGTAACGTTGGCCTGGCCAAACAAGGTCAGGATTGATCTAAAGGAAAGGCAGCCAGCGGCTGCCTGGGATGATGCCGGACGCATCTGGTGGCTTTCAGCGGATGGCGTGGCGTACATCCAGCATGGCGTGGGAAGCAATCTTGTCAATATATTTAGCGAAGAACCTGCGTTGCAATTTGGTGATTTGTCGAGCGACCCAGTCATTAATCCTGAGGTCATCGCCGCCGCTACCGATTTGAAGACCTTAATGCCCCAGGTCTCGGGCTGGGCCTACGATCTGGAACATGGACTGGGCTTTCAGGATCCACACGGGTGGATCGCATACTTTGGACAGGGCGGGAATATCGCCTTGAAAGTCGAGGTCTACAACTCCTTGGTTAGGGCGATGGAGGCAGACGGTATTTCTGCGACCCTCGTTAGTGTCGAAAATCCAGCCGCGCCTTACTATGCGCGTGATTGAGGCCATTTGTGACGACGATCCTCGGTTCTGACGATACGATCTACGTGGGTGTCGATATCGGCACCAGCAAGATCTGTACGTTAGTCGGCCATCCTACCCTGGATGGAAAACTGCGCGTGATTGGCGTGGGGATTGTGCCGGCCCATGGGATGCGCAAAGGTGGGGTGGTCAACCTGGAGGCGCTGGCCCGAGCCATCCAGGCCTCCAAGGATAAAGCTGAACGCAGTTCTGGCTATGAGATTACATCCGCATTGGTAAGCCTTTCAGGCGCACATATCGCTTCTCAAAACAGCAAGGGCATGGCTGGCGTCACCGGCCGGACCGTGGGATTCGACGATGTGCATCGAGCGGTGGAAGCAGCCCGCTCGATTGTCGTGCCCTACAACCGCAGTATTGTGCACGTGATCCCGCGCAATTTCGTTGTCGATGGTCAGGACGGTATCAAGTCGGCGATCGGCATGCATGGGTACCGCCTGGAGGTGGAAGCACACATTGTGACCGCAAGCACCACGGCACTGCGTAATCTTGAGAAGTGCATTGAGTCGGCCGGGATAGCCGTCGACGGATGGGTGCTGGGCTCGCTTGCCTCAGCTGGCGTGGTCCTAACGGAGACCGAGCAGGAGATGGGGGTAATGCTGTGCGATATCGGGGCGGGGACGACCGATATCGCTATCTATATTGAGGGCGCCGTATGGCACACAGCCGTCATCCCGGTTGGTGGGGAACATCTCACCAACGATCTGGCCCAAGTATTGCATTTACCCCAGGAGACGGCCGAGTCGTTGAAGCAGCGCCATGGCCATGCACGACCGGCGGCGCTGGACCCAAATCAAACCTTCGCTGTGCGTCCTTTCGGCGAGGAGAAACCGATCCAGATCAAGCACGTCGACGTAGCGGCCATCCTCGAGCCCCGGATCGAGGAATTGTTCAGCCTGGTCCGTCAGGAAGTGAAACGCAGCGGATACGATGCGCTGCTGCCCGCAGGCGTTGTCGTCACCGGTGGTACAGGGCTCCTTCCCGGGCTGAAGGAGGTTGCCAGCAGCGTACTGCAGCTGCCGGTAAGAACCGCCCAAGCGGAGAATATGCAGGGACTCATCGACAATCTTCGCTCGCCAGCCTATGCCGCCAGCCTGGGGCTGCTGTATTGGGCGCAGCAATTTGAGGAGTCTGATCTTGAGACCTACACCTATCGCGGTATTACCTTTCCGAAGTTGAGCCTTGATAAGGCAGCTGAATTCTTCAAACGCTTGCTACCAGGATAACCATTCGACCCGGACCGCATGAGACACGGGATCGAAGTAATCATCAATATAGAGAGGAAGAGGAGGAAGACGATGAACTCAGTACCGAACACGGAATCTTTTGCAAGGATCAAGGTCGTTGGGGTCGGCGGTGGTGGAAGCAACGCCGTCAACCGCATGATTGAGGAAGGCCTGGCCGGCATCGAATTTGTTGCCGTGAATACCGATGGCCAGGCGCTTCTCCTCTCAAATGCATCAACCCGGGTGCGGATCGGTGAAAAACTGACGCGCGGGTTGGGTGCCGGCGGGAACCCAGAGGTCGGTCAGAAAGCTGCCGAGGAATCGGCTGAGGAGCTTTATGAAGTCCTCAAGGGCAGTGATATGGTGTTCATCGCCGCCGGCATCGGTGGCGGAACCGGTACGGGCGCTGCCCCAATCGTCGCGCAGATCGCCAAGGAGATCGGTGCCCTGACGATCGGCGTGGTGACCAGGCCGTTCACCTTTGAGGGCGCGAAGCGCGCTCAATCGGCCGAATCGGGGATCTCCAAACTAAAGGAGCAGGTCGATACTCTGATCGTCATCCCCAACGACCGGCTGCTGCAGATCGCCGATAAGAAATCCAGCCTGCACGATGCCTTCAAGATCGCCGACGATGTACTGCGGCAGGGCATCCAGGGTATCAGTGAGCTGATCACCGTACCTGGCTTGATCAACCTTGACTTCGCCGATGTTCGCACGATCATGGCGGAGGGTGGGGCTGCGCTGATGGCGGTCGGCCATGCCTCCGGTGAGGATCGAGCCCGCGTCGCCGCCGAGCAGGCGATCTCCAGCCATCTGCTCGACATCACGATCGATGGAGCGCGCGGCATCCTGTTCAACGTGAGCGGTGGTAGTGACTTGAGCCTGTTCGAAGTCAACCAGGCCGCAGCGATCATCAAGGAAACCGCCCATCCAGACGTGAACCTGATCTTTGGTGCGGTGATCGACCCGACCCTCGGCGAGGAACTGCGTGTGACGGTTATCGCAACTGGTTTCGAGCGCTCGGGAGCGGTGCGTCAATCCGCTCGCCGTGCCCGCAGCCGGACTGAAGCACGAGCCAAGGATTCAGCCGCTGGGATAGCGGTCGGCGAGGAATTCCAACCGCAGGCCATCGATCTCAACGACCTTGATATACCGGCTTTCTTAAGACGTCGCTAAGGAGGGTGGGGCATCGGCTTGGCCAGCTGACCTCCATCCCATCAAGCCCCGTCAGACCGTTTGCCGCCCGGTTCTGAACGTGGGTAGTACGCATGCAGACCGTCGTCGGTATCCTCCTCCCGGCGCCGGTCTGCTGCGCGCTCATGCCAAGGGTGACCAAAGTACCATAATCTTTAAGGTTAAAGATGAACCCTGGACCTTGTTTCAGGGTTCTTCACTATGCTAGAATGAGCCCCCTTGCCCCTAGAGGTCCGGTCCTGGACTTAGGTCTGGCCAAGATCTGGCGTGGAACAGATGAGCGAGTTGAGAGGCTGGGATGCGCTGTCCATTTTGTGAGGGTGATCAGACCCGAGTAATCGATACGACCCACGATACGAGGGGCGGAATCCGGCGGCGGCGCGAGTGCACCCAGTGCAACCAGAGGTTCAGCACGTACGAACGTGCGATTTTAACAGCACCTTTAATTCTGAAACAGGATGGAACCCGGGAAGAGTTTGATCGTGAAAAGCTGCTTCAGGGCATCCGTATTGCCTGTGCTAAACGCCCGGTTTCGGCAGCCGATATTGACCGCCTTGCCGGAGAAGTCGAAGCACGGTTAGAAGCACTTGGGAAAGAAGAAGTCTCTTCCCGCTATGTTGGCGATATGGTGATCTCTGGCCTGAAAGAACTCGATTACGTCGCCTATATACGCTACGCGATCGTTTATCTTGGCCTGGATGATATTCAAGCGGTACAGGACGAAATCGACCGGCTGCTGGAAAACTGAGATCAACCCTCCTGTGTATGTGGGGGTTGATCTATTTTATACCCATTGTGATTGGTTTCTTTTCTTGGAGGAAGAGGGATGATCGAAACGGAGAAGCGCGAATTCGATGTTGATGTTGATCGATCGATGGCGGATACGCCTGGTTTACCGCAGGATTTGCCGGCGGTAGAGCTTACAGATAACGCACGAACGGTTCTGACCAAGCGTTATCTTCGCCGTGGGGAGGATGGCGAACCCATCGAGAGCATCGAGGAGATGTTTTGGCGTGTCGCCTACCATGTCGCGCTTTCCGAAGAAGAATGGTCTAGTGATGTCGATCGCTCAGCGCGTGCGTTCTACGGGCTTCTAACCAGCAAGCGTTTCTTCCCCAATTCCCCAACATTTACAGGTGCCGGCACACCGCTTGGCCAACTGGCAGCTTGCTTCGTCTTACCGATTGCGGACGATATGGGTCGGGATGGGGCTGGCATCTTCCAGACTCTGCGTGATGCCGCTTTGATTCAACAGACGGGTGGTGGAAACGGGTTCTCATTCTCCCGCCTCCGGCCAAATGGCGACTTGGTGAAATCATCCGCTGGCGCGGCTACCGGGCCGGTCGGCTTCCTGCGAGTATATGATCAAGCTTTCGGCGAGATCGCTCAGGGTGGAACCCGGCGCGGGGCAAACATGGCTGTGCTGCGCATTGATCACCCGGATATCGAGAGCTTCATTAACTGTAAAACCGATGAGACTGCTATCACAAATTTCAACATTTCAGTCGGGATTACCGATGCTTTTATGCAAGCTGTGCGTGACGATGATTGGTGGGAGCTCCGCTTCCCGGATGTGAGCTCCCCCGAGTACCGCGAGTACAAGGGAGCACCTTATTCAGAAATGCAGGAAAAGATCCCACAGAAGACTTTCAAACGCCTGAAGGCGCGTGAACTCTTCGACAAGATCGTACGGCAAGCCCATCACAACGGGGAACCAGGTCTGTTGTTCCTGGATGCCGCCAATCGCAGCAATCCCGTGCCGCATCTCTACGAACTCGAGGCCACCAACCCATGCGGTGAGCAGTGGCTGGGGCCTTACGAAAACTGCTGCCTGGGTTCGATCAATCTTGCACAGCACATAGATACCGAGGGTGGCGTGGACTGGGAGTCATTACAGGCGAGTGTTTCTCTGGCGACGCGTTTCCTGGATGATGTAGTCAGTGCCAATGCCTATGTCCCTGCGGTTGGACAATTGAAGGAGGCAGCCTTACGCGCCCGCCGGATCGGGCTGGGGATCATGGGACTGGGAGATCTCATGTACCATGTCGGCGTGCGCTATGGATCAGCGGAGGCGGAGGAATTCGCCGCACAGGTTATGGAGTTTGTTCGCTACCACAGCATGCAGACGAGCATCGGACTGGCAAAGGAGCGCGGCCCTTTCACGGCGATCCGCGACAGTATCTACGATCCCGATCAGCTCACCTGGAGGCCTCCCCGACCCCTGACACCGCACACCAGGGATTTCGGCCGGCCGGTTGTGGATTGGGCATCGGTGACGGCAGGGATCCAAGCTTACGGTATCCGTAATGCCGCACAAACGACCATCGCTCCCACCGGCACGATTGCCACAGTGGCCGGGTGTGAAGCCTACGGCTGTGAGCCTGCCTTCGCACTGGCGTACTACCGTCATGTGGACGATTCGGGCGATGACCTACGCCTCACCTACACCAGCCCGATGTTCGAGACTGCTCTGATGCAAGCTGGCGTCGACGAGCTTACGCGCGAGATGATCATCGAGGCAGTGATGAAGCACGGCACATGCCAACCGATCGAGGCTGTGCCAGAAGACGTCCGCGATGTCTTCGTTGTCTCTCAGGACATCACGGCTGAGGAACACGTCCGTATGCAAGCGGCACTGCAAGCATTTGTGGACAACAGCCTTAGCAAGACCTGCAACTTCCCAACCGATGCGCGTGAGGAAGATGTCGCACAGGCATACCTGCAAGCGTGGGAGCTTGGCTGCAAGGGTTTGACGGTCTATGTGACTGGCTCACGGCAGAAGGTAGTCTTAGAAACCAAAGCAACGGCGGATTCAAAGCTGGCAGTTGACGCCCCGCGTCAGATCCATCTCTGGCTGGAAGGAAAGAAACCCCGTCCACAGCGGCTGGATGGATGTACATACCAGATCACCACACCACTTGGAAAAGCATTTGTCACGATCAACGAAAACGGAAGCGGCGTTAGCGGGCAACCGTTCGAGGTCTTCATCACATCTGCTAAGGCTGGATCTGAAACAGCGGCGGTCTCCGAGGCGATTGGCCGCCTGATCTCGTATCTCCTACGGGTCGCCTCTCCTGTGCCGCCGCGGGACCGGATGGGTGAGGTCGTACGCCAGTTAGCCGGGATTGGTGGCGGACGCCCGACGGGATTTGGCCCCAACCGGGTACTTTCGCTCCCTGACGGATTGGCACGGTCACTGGCTGCCTATCTTGAAGAGACCCCTGAAGTCGTCCAGATTGATCTACCGCAAGCGCAGGAACTGGAAGATCAACTCAGCTTACGGATTGGGGATCTCTGCCCTGAGTGCGGGGCAGCGACAGTTGTGAAAGAAGAAGGCTGCAGCAAGTGCTACAGATGTGGGTTCAGTGAGTGCTGAAATCCTGCTAGCACACAGTTCCCAGTGCATGATCATTGCGGAAGCCCGGCTTGACGGTCCATCAAGCCGGGCTTCATGTTCGAAGCGCGTTTGCATGAAGTCACATTGCTCGGGAGCGTGGAAGTTGATGTATCTTAGGGATGGAGGGTAGGATGGATAACGAAGCCAAGAAGACCGCTCTGCGTATGTTCCCGTATGGATTATCGGTTCTGACCGCGAAGGATGAAGAAGCGCGCTTCGCGGCCGCATCATTGAACTGGGTCACCCAGGCCTCCTTTCAACCCCCGCAGCTCGTCGTCTGCTTGAGGAAAGACTCCGCGACCTTGAGCGTTGTCGAGGGCGCCGGTAAATTTGCCCTCAATATGCTTGGAAAGGATCAGGGACAGCTAGCCTTTGCATTCTTCAAGCATGTCGATGAGGTTGAAGGTAAGCTGGGCGGTGTCAGTTATCAACTCATTCAGGGCATCCCGGTTCTGGATCCTGTGCCAGCCTACGTTCTATGCCGGGTTGTTGGGTCGATGGGCGAGGGAGATCATAGCGTGATACTGGCCGAGGTCATCGATGCCAGCGTGCGGGTTGACGTCCCTGGCCGGCCAGATGAGCTCATGCTCGGGCTGCGTGATCTGGAAGGGAACCTGTTCTACGGGGGTTGAGTCTGCACATCTCGCTCAGGCATACAGATTCCTAAGCATCACTCCGTTCGACTTCCATATGCAAGTAAGAGCGAAGAGCAGCCGTGGATTCCCTGGATGGCTCGCATTTCAAGCGGGGGATTTGGAACAGAGGGCAGCCTGGTCAGTACCGGATTGCTGTTCTGCAAGTGTGAACTCAAAAGCAGATACCCCTCCTTAGGGAGGAGCTGCCTTGCGTTTGATGGTTGCAGATTGATTTGTACATAGGATCCAGGAGGGTGACCATGAAAACGTACCGAAAAGAACTCTGGTTCAATGTTCAGGGCAGGCGAGAGTTCATCAATATCACACCACAGGTAGTAGCTTGTCTGACTGAGAGCGGGATTATGGACGGCATCATCCTGGTTAACGCAATGCACATTACCGCTTCCGTCTTCATCAACGATGACGAGTCCGGGCTTCACCAGGATTACGAACGCTGGTTGGAAACACTCGCTCCACACGAGCCGGTAGCAGCCTACAGGCACAACCGGACAGGCGAGGATAACGCCGATGCACACCTGAAGCGCCAGATTATGGGGCGCGAGGTTCTCATTGCGGTTACCGAGGGGCGGTTGGATTTCGGACCCTGGGAGCAGATTTTCTACGGTGAATTTGATGGCGGGCGGCGGAAGCGGGTACTGGTGAAGATCATCGGCGAGTAGCCAATGTCCGAGCCTAGTGGGCCCGTTTAGCGTGGTCGGAGTTTTGGCGCTTCGTGGGCAGAAGAGACTCGTTGAATCTCAGGTGCCAGAAGGGCCGGTGTGGAAGCTGTGGGGAAGGACTAAAGGAGACAGCCATCCATGATCGAACCCCGTTCTATTTTCCAAACTTACAGCATCGTGGCACGGGATGCGGAAAGCGGGGCCTTTGGCGTTGCTGTTCAAACACACCAGATGTGCGTTGGGGCTGTAGTGCCCTGGCTGCAAGTTGGTGTGGGTGCGATTGCCACTCAGGCGATGACCAACGTCAGCTTTGGCCCCATTGGGCTGGCGATGCTGGAAACCGGACTGACGGCGGACCAGACACTGGAGGGATTATTAGCCACGGATGAGGGTCGCGACGGCCGACAGTTGGCGATAGTCGACGAGCGTGGCATCACCGCAGCATGGACCGGTCAATCCTGCATTGCACATGCAGGCCACCATACCGGCAACGGGTACAGCGTGCAGGCGAACATGATGCAGAATACGACCGTCATCGATGCGATGGCGAAAGCCTATGAGAGGGCCAGTGGCGATCTAGCGGAACGTATGCTGATCGCACTGCAAGCAGCACAGCACGAGGGGGGTGATATCCGCGGCATGCAATCAGCCGCCTTGAAGGTTGTCCAGGCGGGATCTGCTGATGATGAGGGAACAAGGTTTATCCCCCGCTACGACCTGCGCGTGGATGAGCATGATCAGCCTGTCGAGGAGTTGGCCCGTTTGGTTCGGTTACGATCGGCCCAACTCAAGAGCAATGATGGCTTTGCTCTGGGTAAGAAGGGCGATCTGGAACAGGCTCTTCGCTTATGGGCTGAGGCGAGGGCAAGCGCGCCAGAACTTGAGGAACTGGGGTTCTGGCAGGCGGTGGCATTGGCTGATGATGAGCGGGATATCACGTGCGCAGCTGCCATCCTGGGACCAATCCTGAACGATGATCTGCTGCGTGATCACTGGGTTGATCTGATAAGACGCATACAGGCCTGCGGAATCATAGAGCGGGATGGCGTCGCTCAGGAGTTGATCACTGCCCTGGAGTCGTTTTGGCAGGATCACGAATGAAGTTTATGATGGGTCCATAATTGAAGGCGCACAGCGCAAGGACCATGGCCGGAGGGAGCTCAGGTCAACAGGGATGCTCCTTGAGACAGAGAGGCTCAGAATAGATGGCGAAATATTTTGTCCTGGTAGCAGGCAATATTGGAGCGGGCAAGACTTCGCTAACCGAAAAGCTCGGTGAAAAGTTGGACTGGGAAACTGCATTTGAATCGGTCGTCGATAATCCTTACCTGGCGGATTTCTATGCCGATATGACCAAGTGGGCCTTTCACCTTCAAGTATTTTTCCTGGGACATCGGGCAGAGCAGCATCTGGCACTGGCCCGGGCACAGGGATCGTCCATTATTGATCGTTCGATCTACGAAGACGCCGAGATTTTTTCCAGAGCCGCACTCAGGCTAGGTACGATCGAGGCGCGCGACTTCGATAACTACCAGCGTGTGTACCATCTTGTGGTCAACAGTTTGCCCAGCCCGGATCTCCTTATCATGCTGCGTGCACCTGTGCCCGTGTTGATGAAGCGGATTCGGGACCGAGCAAGGGAGATGGAGGCCGGCATCACGCAGGATTACCTTGAATTATTGGACGAGCTCTACGGCGAATGGATCGATCGTTTTGATCTCTGCCCTGTACTCACGATAAGGACCGACAACCTTGACTTTGTTCATCATCCAACGCACCTAGACATCGTCATTCAACGCATTCACGAGCGGCTATCGGGGAAAGAAGAGCTCCATTTCCCATCGGACGACTCATAAAAAGTGCTTTTTACATTTCGATCACCGATTATTTGCGGACCTGCTTGAGAATACACATGAAGCTAATCTCAAGGAGGTCTGTCATGTTGAAGCGTACTGTGCAAGTCATACTGATGCTGAGCCTGGTGTTGTTTTCCTCCGTAACGGTTGCCCAGGCTCAGGAAGACACGCCCAGCAATCAGGTACGGGTCGTCGGCGTGATCACCCATCTCGATCTACCCGGAAATACATTCACACTACGATCGGCTGCGGGAGGTGACGTACATATCCATGTGACCGGAGCAACCGAATTCCGCAGCCCGGACGGTTCCGTCGAGGGTTTTGTGGATCTCGAAACAGGCATGCGAGCCTTCGTTCGGGGCAATGAACGAAACGAGGGAACGATCCAGGCAACGCTTGTAGCCATTGCTACCTCCGATCAACTCCCAGAAACCGCACGCGTCCTGGGCAAGATCTCAGCTGTAGACCTGCAGGATTCAAGCTTTGGGCTTGAAACCCAGGACAGGCGAGTGTTCCGCTTTTCGGTCATCGATCGGACCAGCTTCAACAACCGGGACGGTTCGATTTCCTCACTGGCTGACCTTGTAATCGGGATGGATGCCCTCGTCGTGGGTGCGAATACGGAGGATCAGGGCTGGGTGGCGTTGGTCGTCGCTGCTGGCTCGCTGGATGAACTCCGTGAGCACGCTTTCCGAGTGACCGGTGAAATCGCGAAGGTCAATCCTGGTCAGGACTCTTTCTCGTTATCGACTACTGAGGGTGAAGCATTTACCTTTGATGTTGTCGAACGGACTCAGTTCCGCAGTCCTGATGGAACGATCACGAGCATTCACGACCTCAAATCCGGAATGCGCGCGCTGGTGGCGGCTATCAAAACCGACGAAGGGGCAGCAATTGCCTTGATGGTCACAGCTGGCACACCGGAGGAGCGCCCGGAGAGGCCGCGCCTGGACGTTCGTGCAGCAGGGAGGATTGTAAGCCTCGGTGCCCGTACGATCACCCTCAAGACACGCTCCGGGGAGCACAAGACATTTTCTGTCGATAACTCAACTCAATATCGATCGCGCGATGGCTCGATCCAGGGATTTGGAGATCTTCGGACAGGGATGATCGCTCTGATTGCGGGCAGCAAGAAAGATGATGGCAGCCAGCTTGCACGGCATATCGCGGCTGGATCTCCACCCACTAACCGCCCGCAGTCCAGGCCAGGACTCGAGCAGACTCCTGAATTGACCCGTCCGCCGGCAGGTGGTATGGATCCGTCCCCCGGCGCGTAACTCGATTCAGTTGTTGCCGTGATCGACAATGCCATGCTGTATGCATGGCATTGTCGTATTACTATGCACCTACTGCTGATTATTATCGGCCCCTTGATCGTTTCGGAGACGATTGCCATCCCCGGAACTATCTTCCTGCAGGCGACGCTGAGTTTCATCGGCCTTGGGGTCCACGTGACAACACGGGGCGGTTTGATCGGATTGGATCTACCCAGTTGGGGCGTGATGATCTGCGCAGGATATCCCGCTTTATGGACAAGCCCCTACCTGATCCTGCTCCCAAACCTGGCTCTGATCTTGCTCACGGTTGCCTTCAATTTCATGGTTACGGGTTGCGGGTTGCGATCGATCCTCGGATCCGCAAGCAACATTTTATATAACTTGCCCCCACTAAAGACCGGGTCATCCACGTTGAGGTTCATAAGGTGGATGTTGGATAAAGAATGCCCTTCACTCGGTGGCGATATGCTGCCAGGCCGATTTGATCAATTGGGCATCAACATCCATCTCCGGGCTCTCACACAGGATCCGGCCGCCGCAGTTGAACTCCCCGAGCGCCTTCATCAGACCCGTCAGATCGAAATCCGATTCAGCCAGCATGAGGTGGTTCTGCTCACCCTTCTCAGAATACTCAATCCCCGATAGATGGCAGTGCAAGCGTTGGAGGGATTTCACCCCTAGGGCGTCTTGGTATTCCTGGAAGACCTGTTTCCATTCTGCGTACGAGTTGAGGCTGCCGTCGCCAGTTCGAGCATGCAGGTGGGCAAAATCAAGGCACGGTTCTACCTGCTCAAGCTCGGAGGCCATCATCAGCGTATCCTGGAGTGAACCCAGCATCGCTCCCTTGCCCATCGTTTCCGGGCGGAGAATGGCCGTATTTCCTTCAACCTGGAGTTCGTCTATACAGGCCCGTAAACGGGGTATCACTACTTCGAGCACCTCATTTGGTGGCCGTTCAAAGTATGAGCCTGGATGGAAGACGATGTCCGTTGCACCGGCGAGAAACCCATACCGGGCAGCATCCATCAGGCGCTGGCGGCTTTTAGGCCATTCGTCAACGTCCGCGTTGAGGTTGATGTAGTAGGGGGCGTGAACGCTGATGGCCACGTCAAACTGGGCAGCGGCTTCGCGAATCGCTTCGCAGGTTTTCTCCGAAACGCGCACAGACCGAACCCAGCCGATTTCAAAGGCAAGCAAACCCTGTTCTGCCAGATGCTGGATCGTCCCGACCGAGCCCCCTGGTTTCTTGGGGGTTGAGTTTGGTGAGCCTACGGTTCCGAATCGAAATTTCGTTGAGGGCACCTTCCATATCTCCTTTTACGTGGGAGTTCGAAAATTACTTGCCGGTGGGATCGGCGAAGATGACTCGGGTGACGATACCTAACGCTCGTCTTTATCCTGCCGCAGAGAACCCGTCTTGGGGGTCTGTTCACGTGGGATCGAGAAGCTGAACGTGCTGCCTTTGTCTTCCTTGCTCACAACCCAGATCCTGCCACCATGCTGTTCGACGACTGTTTTTGCTAGAGCCAGACCCAACCCGGTGCCATCGATGGGATTGTTGGGATCCTGGACCGTGATCCGGCCGCGGTAGAGGTGTTCGAAAATCCGGGGGATTTCGTCTTCGGGGATGCCAGGGCCATCATCGACGACGCTGATAATGATTTCCTCATCATCCCAGCGCACTCGTACCTCGATCTTGGCTCCCTCCCCAGAGAACTTGATCGCGTTGCTCAGCAAATTGGTCATTACCGAGTTCAACCGGCTCGGATCACCGATGATGAGCAGCGTTTCATCAGGGGGATCGAAGCGGATGGTCTGCTTGCGGTCATCCGAAAGTGGCCGCAGATCTTCGATCGCCCGCCGGACCAGATCATTGACCTGGAAGGGCTCGTAGCTCAGGTTTGCGGTCGATTCAACGCGGATGGTCTCGAGCAATCCGGTGATCAGGTTGGTCATGCTGTCCGTGGCGCGCTGCATCATATTCAACGCCTTGCGCTGCTGGTCGCTTAGTGGGGCATCATTCAGTAAATCGGCGCCAAGCCGGATCGCGTTCAGCGGATTCTTCAAGTCATGCGCAGCCGTTCCAAGAAGCTGGGAGCGCATGCGGTCGATCTGTTTCAGGGCGGTAATGTCCTGCATCACTGCCACCCGGCCGACTTCGCTGATGTCGCTGACAGTCGCGTATAACACGCGCTCCGTCGGAGTTGTCACTTCCAGGCTGGTAGGAAAGGTTGCCTCATCATCCATGAGGAGTTCGCCGAGTGGGTGCCCAGCAAAAATCTCGATCGCCGGCCGTCCAACAGCCAGGTCGGGATTGATGCGAAACGCCTGCCCCGCGGCCTTGTTCACGAGGATGATGTGTCCATTGTTATCGGTCAGGACGACCGCGTCAGCGGTTTCGACCAGCGTCGCCTCGAGTCTTGAGCGTTCGTCGGCGACAGAGCGGAAAAGGCTCGCATTATCAAGGGCAATTGCAGCCCAGGAGGCGACTGACGAAAGGAGCTGCTGATCAGCTTCAGTAAAGTTTCCGCGTGGGTGGTTGATGGCCTCTATGACCCCGGTGACCTCCCCCCGACGATTGAGGGGTACGCAAAGTACTGAGGAGGTGAGCAAACCGGTTTGGCCGTCGATGGCGCTGTGATACAACGGGTTGCTGCGCACGTCATTCACGATCAGCGGGCTGTTATTGCGCGTAACCCAGCCAGCGATGCCCTCCTCGAGCCTGATGGCGACATCGCGTATGCGCAGGCGAGCGCCGCCGCTTGCTTTGAGGACAAGCTTCTCCCCGTCATCGTTAAGGAGGAAGAGCACGACCGCCTCGGCCTTGAGCAGGTTCTGGGTGTGCTCCATCGCTTTCTGCAACGCCGACTCCAGATCAAGCGTCGATGTCATCTCGCGCCCGATATCGCCCAGCGTCTGAAGTTGGTTGGCGCGGGCTTCGGCAGTTTCGAAGTGGAGTGCGTCCTGGACGCCGACTGCGCCGATGTTGATGATTGCCTGTGCTAGCTCGAGTTCCTGGTCGTTCACTTTGCGTCCGGGCTGCGTGTACATCAAACGGACCAGCCCAAGCGCTTCGTTGCGGATCGCGAGCGGAAGTACGACCGCCGTCGAAATCCCCTCTGCCTCGAGCATGGCGATATCCTTCGCCAGGCCGCGCGGCGGGGAAAGGCTGATGATCTCAGGTTTTAGCTCTTTGAGCACCTTTTGGTGAACTGGATAATCGGGCATGTTGTCGGCGAACAGTTCCACAACGTGCTGCTGCATGCTTTTACCCAATTGCTGTCTGAAGCGCGTCGTATCACCCTTTCCATCCTCAAAGGTCAGCACCTCGCACATATCCGCCGATGTTGCCTTGAGCAGGTGGGCTGCTGTTTGCTTGATCGCTTCTGGTCGGTCGCGCGTCCCGGTGATGGCATGACTGGCCTGGTATAGAAGTGAAAGCTTGTGGAACAGGTAGCTCTGGCTCGCTGACTGCTTGGCCAGGGCAAAGATCTCTGCAGCCCGTGCAGCAAGGATCTCGAGTGTGGCCAACGCCAGATCCTGATATTCCAGTCCCTTATCACTGGCTATAAAGATCAGGCCGACGATGTTCCCGCCGGATATGCAGGGAGCGCAGCCGACAATCCCTGGACCGAGCGGCAGGCCGAGAGCGCCAGACTCGCCATCCGTGCTGGCTGCTCGTTGGGTACGGAGGGCTTCCTGAAGGACTGGATGGTCGGCGTTGGTGGAGATGTTGCCTAATTCGCCAACAGAAATGCCATGCGCAAACCGGGGGAGAAAGGTGGCCTGTTCCTCATTGATCTCATAAAGAGCCGCGCGGTCGGTTTTAAGAAGGTCGCACGTAAGCTGGAGCAGGCTGGCAAGTGCCTGCATCGGGTTATGAATGTCAAATGAAGTTGTTGCTGCTTGATATTGGCTCCCGCGTAAATCTTGCTCGACCATTCACTTTACTCCAGCAACGGTTTTTAGGCTTGCAACATATCATGGAATTATGTCATAGAACGAATCGGCCTGCAATCCAGCATTTGGCCTATCGCCAATTGTGATCTTTCTGTACCTTGTGTCGGCTTACGATAACCAGCCCAGTCGCTCCGCGATCGGCGGGCCGAGGATCAGGATACCGATGAGAACGGATAGCAGTGCGGCGATGAGTACAGCAGCGGCGCCGACATCCTTGCCCACTCGCGCCAGTGGATGAATTTCGGGGCTTGCAAGATCGACAACCGCTTCCAGCGCTGTGTTGACAAATTCCGCCGTCCAAACCAGACCGATTGAAAGCAGCAGGATGGCAATATCGCCTGGAGTCAGCCGGCACCATAAGGCAAGGCTGAGGACGACCAGGGTCGCCAGCATGTGGATCCAGGCGTTGCGTTGAGTCAGGATTACATACCACCATCCCGAAAATGCATGTCGGAAGGAGTGCAATCTCGAGCGGGCGCGTCGCTCCGGGATCAAGACGTCATCTCCATCATGGAAGAGTCGATCTCGAGTTTGGTCAGAATTGCGCCTTGCTGTGACCACATGAGACCCTTCTCAACCTGCTCCCCGTGATCGTAACCCAAGAGATGCA